>ENA-OQKB01000136-OQKB01000136.1-human-gut-metagenome-genome-assembly--contig:-NODE-136-length-17189-cov-2.985992_pt1 | contig 17189 bp, 10 predicted proteins | sample MGYA00242646_ERZ504793 | MGnify/ENA primary metagenome ERZ504793 (study PRJEB26092, sample SAMD00036409) | human gut metagenome | host: Homo sapiens | study: EMG produced TPA metagenomics assembly of...
AAGGCACTGGATAACAGTATTTATATTGTTGAAGGTGAAACAGAGCCAAACGGAAAGGCTGTCACTGATGATTATTGTGCCTCCAACCCGGCTATTGAAGTTTCTGTTCTCAAAGAAACAAAACATCTTCCACATGTTGAAGCACCTGAAGCGTTTCTTGAACAGGTTAAAATCTTCTTTTAAGCCTTATATTTAAGCCAGAATGAGTCGACGAGTTGATTTTGAGACAGTTTTGAAGGATAAATTTTTTTATTTCAAGTCGGAAGAAGGCGACGTTGCGGTGACTACAGCAACCGAATTCGGACAAAATATACCGCAAAATGGGGCGTGCAGATTGTGGGAATGATTTTTCAAACACGCTCTAATACAACAAAAAATGAGGCAGGCATATGGAAGAAATTCTATATGCCTGCCTCACTCTTTTATAGATTCGTTTATTCTTTTACTCTTCTGTACTGTCCGTTTCCTGAGAATCTGTATTCTCCTCTTCGGATGTATCAGAATCGTTTGTTATGCCGGCTGTTTCAGATGTACTGTCATCGGACTCTTCTATGCTCTCACCTGGCATATCTGTTGAATCTGATTTAGTATCATCTGTTGTTGCTTCGTCTGAATCTGTCTTATCTGAACTGTCTTCTTCTGTTCCGACAACTGATTCAAATGCTGTGAACAGTTCTTTTACATTCATCTTATTTACGAGATATACTTTATTATCCACCACTGCCGCATAATAGTTTGTATCGTAGCTATAGTATGCAACTTCCTGTGTATCACCGTCTTCTTCTGTAAATATAGCTGTCAGTTCTGCATCCTCGTCAGGTTCATATTTATCTGTCAGACGTTTCTGAGCCGTCATGTTGATCAGTTTATTGTAGAATGTTGTAAATGTTGTTTCATCCAGATCAGAACCATTCAGTTTATAGGTAACTGTTTCTGTATCGTTTCCATCATCATCTGTGGATGTTTCACGTGAAACATTTACTTTATAATCACTGCCCTGATAATTTACTTTGAGGCTTCCGAGGCTGTTTAAAGATACATAACTTACTGTCATATCCCAGAAGTCTTCTTCTGATTTATCAGTTAGCGCGGACAGAGTATCCGTTGACATCGTATAGACTTCATTGCTGTCATTTACCATGACATATCTGCTGCTGTCATCTGTTTCATTTCCAACAAGAATTGTAAGCTGCTTATCTGCCATCTTAGTTTCTTCTTCCGAAGAATCCTCATCGTCTGATGCACTGTCTGAGTTTTCTGATGTTTCGTCTCCTGCTTCTTCGCTGTCAATATCTTCAGCCTCAGATGTTTCATCCGTAGTTTCATTTACGTTTTCATCTGATTCTGTATCCTGTTCAGCATCGTCACTGTTTTCTTCCACAGATGAAGCATCTTCATCTGCCGTCTCACCGGAAGCTGTCGTATCATCTTGTGTGTCTTCATCAGTGTCATCAGCAGCAACTTCTTCCTGATAATCTACTGTGATTGTTGCATATGGTTTATCCAGACCATATTTGCTCTTGTCGTCACATTTATAATCTGCAAGTGAACTATATGCCATGCTTCCGAATGAAGATACCAAAGAACTTACGGTAGCTGAGTCTGCTTTTTCTTCATCCTCGCTGCCTTTTACTGACCAGGTACTTGTATCTTCGTCTTTTGATAATTCATAGGAATTATCGCCGTCTACAGAAATTTTTGTAATGGTATCTGTATTGGAAATTGCAGGGAAATCTTCCATCTGCGCATAATCATTCAATGATTTGGCAAACGGCTCTACGCAGGAAGAATCTATCAGGTATACTGTCTTCTCATCATCATCTTTTCTTACATAATACTGACTGGTGGAGGAATTTTCATCTCCCACATACAGTGTAGTTGTTATGTCATCGCCATCTTCCTCATCAGATTTTGTTACAATCTTAATCGTGTTTGACGGAGAGTCCAGACCATATTCTGAAAGATCATCTACGTCCTCCAGAACTCTGTCTGAATCGACAGATGCAATAGCAGATGCTGCACTGTCCAGAGTAGTCTGATTTACCGGAAAATCTGTTTCGTCTTTCTTTACCCAGCTGTCATCATCTTTTTCAAATGTTGTCTCTGTATCATCAACCATAAAATCCAGAGATTTAATGTTATCTGTTGATGCAGTAAATACAGTTGTGCTTTCTTCAGAATCTTCTTCGGATTCTTTCTGCTCCTGATGGGCTACGTAGGTTTTTACACCTGCGTAAGCCCCGCAGCAGACACCAAGAACTACAACTGCAAGAACCATTTTTACAGTTTTATTCTTCATTTAAGCTTTTCTCCTCTTCATCCAGACTGCAAACCCTACAACAAGGAAGAATCCAGGAATCAGACCGATGGTGCAGATCTTCCAGAATGCAGCATCATAGTCTGTGAGTGTCAGATAAGATACAGACAGGCTCTTGGATGGAATAGATACGGTTGCACTGTCTTCTGTGTCTGTCATCCACTTCAGGGATTCGATGATCAGCTTCTCATTTCCGCCGGATACCATCTGATTTACCTGTGATTCCATCAGATTGGAAGTTGAATAGTATACGATCTGCGTTTCTTTGTCATCATCCAGAGTCTCTGTGATGCTTACTCCCAGATCAAATGGGCCAGCTTCGTCTCCGTCTTCTTTCTCCAGAGTATCACTGTTCAGATCTGTCTTGGAATATGCCTGGTCTGATGTGGTGAGGATACTGTTGATCGTTACGGTATCTCTTACATCACTCCATTTTTTTTGATTCCCTGTGCATATGGTACAAGTACATAATATCCTCCGGAAACAGTCTCAGAGCTTGCATCTGTGCTGTTTATAGTCGGAACCAGATAATATGGCATCTGCATTGCATAATGCTGATTATCACCTTCAAATACGATTCCAGCTTCTCTCTGAACACCATAGTTTTCCAGAACTGCATCAAAGTTTGGCAGGTCTTCTGTTGTATAATCAGAGAAAATCATCGCCTTTCCGCCATTTTCAAGATAATCAATAATAGCAGTCTTTTCATCTTCTGAAATATCTGTGGATGGAGAATCAATGAACAGGCAGTCTGCATCATCCGGAACACTTCCCTCTGTAAGAAGATTCAGAGACTGAATATCCATGTTTGCCTTCTCGATGTCTTCTTTGATAGTAGAATCCATCTCCTTCTCACCATGTCCCTCGAGTGTATAAAGGATCGGGAGATCTTCGGATGTTACATATCCGATCGCACTTGTGATCTGACCTTCACCGTCGAAACCGGTGGTCTGAGAGCTGTAGGTCTGATAATCAATTGTGCTCTCATAGATATTGTTGTAATCAATGACTTTATTTCTGTCGCCGCATACAACGATCAGACTGTTTGCAGAAAGATCATCACTTGTATATTCCGTTACAAATTTAGGATTTACTACAGGATCCTTCTGCTCTACTTTAATATGCTTGGATTCATCTTCATATTTCTTAAGCAGATTGGTAATATTCTCATCTTCAGAACCGCTCTGTGCAATCTGGTAAATTGTTACGTCCTTGTCCAGATCTTTCAGCATTGCTTTTGTATCATCACCAATACTGTAGAGTTTCTGGCTGCTGATATCAATTTCTGAATATTTGGACGGAATCGCATTTACGATCATGTTGAGCACTACAACTACTGCAATAAATATCACTGACATAACCATTGTGTAAGAACCGTTTTTGATATGCTTCTTACTGATGGTGCCAATCAGTTTCTTTTTGTCAAATTTTTTATGCTTATTATTTTTCATCTTTTCTTTCAGTTTCATTTTCTTTCACCTCCCCACTAATTCCAGCGTCTCTTCAAAATAGACTGTGTTGTAAGGAACAGGCATACTGCGATCACAGAAAGAAAATATACAATTCCTTTTATATCAAAGATGTTACTTGTAAAATTATCAAAGTGTCCGCTCAGATTAAACACATCCAGGACTTTCTGAATACCGCCCTCAAAAATACTGGATTTTACTACATAAATAATAATCAGTGCCACTTCTCCGATCACACCGATCACTGCTGAGATCAGAATATTCTTGATCATGGTATAGATAATGATGGCTGCTGCCAAGATCAATAACCCAAATGTCACGCATGTCGACATAGATGTCTGAGAGAAGAAGGAAGAAATACCATTCATCATGTAAAATGCAAATAAGAAAACAAATGTGAGTACCGCTGCAATTACCTGGCTCTCAGTTAATGCTGACATAAATACACCGATTGCAATATTTGCACATCCCAGGAGAAAGAATCCCAGGACTGCTGTATATGCAGATGCAAACTCTACTGTGCCAAACCTGGACATAATCAGTGGATAAGTACACATAACTGCCATCGGAACAGCAAATACAGTTACCAGTGCAAGATATTTACCTATTACAATACCGCTCACAGAAACCGGTGCTGTCAGAAGCAGCTGATCTGTTTTCTGTTTTCTTTCCTCTGCAAGTACACGCATAGTCAAAATCGGTACTCCGATCAGGAATGCAAAGGTAATTGCGCTTAAGGTGTATTCAAATTTCGGATATGCTGATGAAAGCTGATATGCTGAAAAATAAATACCTGTCAATACAAGAATGAAAAAGATAAATAAATATCCTACCATGGATGTCAGGTAACTTTTCAGCTCTCTTTTATATATAGCTGTCATAGTTATTTCTCTCCCCCTTTATCATTATTCTGTTCTTCCGGTATTTCTGCTGATGTCTGTTTTACGTTTGTCTCGTTTGATCTACCGGCATCAGTATCTTTATCTTCCGGTGTATTTGGGACTTCGTCTGCAGATATTGGTTTATCGGATGCAGTAAGTTCAAGGAAGATTTCCTCCAGTGATACTTTCCTGGACTTCATCTCATAGATTGGGCTGTTAATCTCCGACATTTTGTAGAATACTTTTTCCCGAATGTCATTCTGCTCCTCTGTTGAAACTTTCACACTCCAGAGATTCTGTTTCTCATCTTTTTCCATTGTTACGCTGTTGACTCCCTCGATTCCCTCGAGAGCCTGCCTGATCTGTGTTTTTTCACCTTTAATAAGCATCTCCAGAGTATTGGATCCCTCTGCAAGTTTTCCAAGATTCTCAGGAGTATCGCTTGCTACCAGTTTTCCATGAGAAATGATCAGCACGTAATCGCATACCGCGCTTACTTCAGAAAGTATATGCGAGCTGAGAATAACGGTATGTTTCTTTTTTAATTCTTTAATTAAGGTTCGGATTTCAATAATCTGTTTAGGGTCAAGACCTACTGTCGGCTCATCCAGGATGATCACCTCCGGATACCCCATAATCGCCTCAGCAAGACCAACTCTCTGTCTGTAACCTTTTGACAGGTTCTTTATCAGACGGTTTCTCATGTCTGAAATCTTTACCATATCCATGACTTCTTCGATCATGTTTGCTTTTTTATCTTTTGGGATTTTCTTGAGATCTGCCACAAATTTCATGTATTCCAGGACAGTCATATCAAAATAGACCGGCGGCTGTTCAGGCAGATAACCGATACATTTCTTTGCCGCTTCCGGTTCTTCGAGGATATCGTGTCCGTCAATTTTGACGGTTCCTTCGGTGGATGCGATGTATCCGGTTATTATATTCATTGTAGTGGATTTTCCTGCACCGTTTGGTCCCAGAAATCCATAGATTTTGCCTTTCTCTATTTTAAAGGAAAGGTGGTCAACTGCCGTATGGTTACCATATCGTTTAACCAGATTGTTTACTTCAATCAATGTGTTCTCCTCCTCTTAATTTTTGCCAAAATAAAATATAGAAAATGTCCCCAGGTGAAACAGAGAATGGGGGAACCCGAGGACATCTCTATAAAAATAGTTTATGATGAAGTTGTGATGAAATTAGGATAAAAGTGTGATTATTCTGTGATGTTTGTTTGAAAAAAATAGCTGTCCCGAAATCTCGGCATTTTTTGCCAGAAGATTTCATGAGACAACTATACATAGATTTATTATGACAATGGTTCTTTTAATGGTGTTCCTGCTTTACGCGGATACTTTCCAGGTGTAGATTTTTTCTTATTTATAATGACAAGGGATCGGTCAATCTCGGAGTCCGGCAATTTAAAGTATGTGATGTCTTTCACCTGACCACCGAGGATATTGATTGCTTTCTCTGCTTCTTCTGCCTCTTCCTGTACAGTTCCTGATTTATAGGAAATGAAAGTTCCTCCTGTCTTTACATAAGGAAGACAATATTCTGACAGAGTTGCAAGGTTTGATACTGCCCTGGATACACAGAGATCATATTTCTCACGATACTCTTTATTTTTTGCATACTCTTCTGCTCTTCCATGAATCGCCTTAATCCCTTCTAATCCAAGAAGCTCAAAACTTTCCTCAAGGAAGTTTACCCTCTTTTTCAGAGAATCCAGCAGACATGCCTCCAGATGTGGAAAAGCAATTTTCAAAGGCACACCTGGAAATCCGGCACCTGTACCGATGTCCATAATTGTTTTTACTTTGTCATATCAATGGCTTTTACACAGGCAAGACTGTCAAGAAAGTGCTTTGTAAGTACTTCCTCAAACTCAGTAATACCTGTCAGATTCATAACCTTATTTTTTCTACCAGAAATTCATAAAACTGGATAAACTGATTTTTCTGCTTCTGGCTCAGCTCTACTACCCAGTTCTCTGCATCCTATTTTCCAATGTCGTCAGATTATACGGCATGTATTATTCTCCTTTTCTACCTTTATTATTATTTTTGTATATTTTACAGGGTTGTTTTATGTGCTTTTATGATTTTATCTGTTATTTATAGTCCGTTATTTTACTCTTTTATGTACTATTTTAATATTTTTTGCCAATTTCTTGTTTTTATAAGCACATTAAAGCGTATTATATTAATTATTTCGTACTGGAAAGATACACCAGTAAAACTGATATATCAGCAGGAGAAACTCCTGAAATTCGGGAAGCCTGTCCGATTGAAATCGGTCTGTATGCTTCCAGTTTCTGACGTGCTTCGATTCTCAGGCTTCCAACTTTCTCATAATCAAGATCTGTCGGGATTTTCTTTGCTTCCAGTTTCTTAAACTGTTCTACCTGTTTTAACTGTCTGCGGATATATCCATCATACTTGATGTTAATGTCAACCTGTTCCTGTACATCCCATGGCAGCTCCGGACGTTCTTTATCAAGTGGTTTGATTGCTTCATAAGAAAGTTCCGGACGGCGGATCAGTTCTGCCAGAGTGGTTCCGGATTTCAGCGGTGTGCTGTTATAGCTTTCCAGAAGGGTCTGAACCTCTTTGTTTGCTCCGATATTTGTATGTTCTACTCTGCTGATCTCTGTTTTTATCTGTTCTTCTTTCGTAAGGATTTTCTGATAATCCTCTTCACTGATGAGCCCTGCCTGATATCCCTTTTTACGAAGTCTCAGATCCGCATTGTCCTGTCGGAGAAGTAATCTGTACTCCGCTCTGCTGGTCATCATTCTGTATGGCTCATGGTTTTCTTTTGTTACCAGATCATCAATAAGAACACCAATATAAGCCTCAGAACGATCAAGAATCAGCTGTTCCTGACCTTTAACTTCCAGAGCAGCATTAATTCCTGCGATCAGTCCCTGCGCCGCTGCTTCTTCATACCCTGAGCTTCCGTTAAACTGACCGCCGCTGAACAGTCCTTTGTATTTTCTTAAATTCCAGTGTAGGATATAACTGACGTGGATTAATACAGTCATATTCGATGGCATATGCATTTTTTACGATTTTTTGCATGTTCCAGTCCCGGTACGGAATGATACATTTCTTCCTGCACATCTTCCGGCAGAGAACTGGACATTCCACCAATATACATCTCATTTGTATAGAGACCTTCCGGCTCAATAAATACCTGATGACGGTTCTTATCTGCAAAACGGACTACTTTATCTTCAATTGACGGGCAATAACGCGGACCGGTTCCTTCGATCATACCGGAATACAATGGAGAACGGTCAAGGTTTGCACGAATGATCTCATGAGTTTTCTCATTTGTATATGTCAGCCAGCAGGATTTCTGCTCTATCTGAACATCTTCCGGATTAGTTGAGAATGAAAATGGTACAACTCTCTCATCTCCAAACTGTTCCTCCATTTTGCTGTAGTCAATTGTATTTCCGGCAATACGGGCAGGTGTTCCTGTTTTAAAACGGAACATTTCAATTCCCAGCTCTTTCAGAGAATCAGTCAGATAGTTGGCTGCCTGCAGTCCGTTTGGTCCTGTATAATTACTTACATCACCGTAAATACATCTTGCTTTTAAATAAGTTCCTGTACAGAGGACCACAGCTTTACAGTTATAAGTTGCACCGGAATATGTTTTTACCCCTGTAATCTTTCCGTCCTCGACCAGAAGTTTTGTTACTTCTCCCTGTTTAATAGTCAGATTAGGTGTATTTTCAAGCGTTTTTCTCATTTCATTGCTGTATGCCTGTTTGTCAGCCTGCGCACGTAAGGAGTGCACTGCAGGTCCTTTGGAACAGTTAAGCATTTTGGACTGGATAAAGGTCTTGTCAATATTTTTTCCCATTTCACCGCCCAGGGCATCAAGCTCTCTTACCAGATGGCCTTTGGAACTGCCACCTACGTTCGGGTTACATGGCATTAATGCGATACTGTCTACACTTACAGTAAACATCACTGTATTCAGGCCCAGGCGCGCACCCGCAAGTGCTGCTTCACATCCGGCATGACCGGCACCGACTACAACAATATCATAATCTTCTACTAACGTTCTCATTTTGTCTCCTTTTATTTTACAACTGCTCATTCTATTCTTTCAAAAATCGCCGAAGGCGATTTTTTGATTTTTATTTACCCATGCAAAACTTGCTGAATATCTCATTTACCAGATCTTCACCAACAGACTCTCCGAGGATTTTACCCAGATTTTCATATGCATTCATAAGATCTATAGAAAAGAAATCTTCCGGCATTCCCCTTTCGATACTGTTTCTGACCAGATCAAGGCTTCTGTCAGCCTCTTCCAATGCTGCTTTATGACGGGCATTTGTAATATATACCTCATCATTAAAGGAAATCTCTCCTCCAAAAAACATATCTTTAATCTGTTCTTCCAGTTCTGTAATGCCTTTTTCTTCTTTTGCAGAAATCGGAATTACAGGATGTCCTGTTTTTTCTTTCAGGATTTCCGGCTGGATTTCCGGCTGAAGATCAGTTTTATTATACAGGATAATCGCCTTTTTTCCAGTAAGCATTTCCATGATTTCTTCATCATTTTCGTCAAGCGGAACAGAAGAATCCACTACATAAAGAATCAGATCTGCTTTCTGTGCCATTTCTCTGGCTCTGTCTACCCCTATTTTTTCCACAATATCCTTTGTTTCCCGGATTCCGGCTGTATCAATAATCTTCAGAGATATTCCATGAAGTGTGATATATTCCTCCAGAATGTCTCTGGTCGTTCCTGCAATATCTGTCACAATAGCCCGGTTTTCTCCGATCAGAAGATTTAACAGTGAGGATTTTCCGGCATTTGGTTTTCCAAGGATAACTGTCTGGATTCCCTCCTGGATCATCTTTCCGTCAGAAGAAGTTTTCAACAGGCGCTTCACTTCTTTCTGTTCATTATCCACAACTTCCAGAAGTTCCTGGGGATATCCATCCAGACTGATATGTTCCGGATCATCCAGTGCCGATTCTATATATGCAATGTGATAAATCAGCTTTTCTCTGATATCTCGGATTGCTTTCTGCACAGAACCTCTTAACTGATCCATGGAACTGCGAAGCGCATATTCATTTTTCGCCTGTATAACATCCATAACAGCCTCTGCCTGGGATAGATCCATCCGTCCGTTCAGGAAGGCACGTTTGGTAAATTCTCCTGGTTCTGCAATTTCGGCACCATTTTTCAGCACTGTATCCAAAACCCTCTGCATAGCATATACACCACCATGACAGTCTATTTCTACTGTATCTTCTCCTGTAAAAGTCCTCGGTGCATGCATGATCATTACCAGAACCTCATCAATCAGTTCCTCTCCATCATAAATATATCCATAATGAATGGTATGAGTCGGAACTTCTTTTATTTTTTTCTTCCCGCCTTTTGATCTGTAGATACGGGAAATCACATCCATGGCATTCTCGCCGCTGATACGGATGATTCCGATTCCGGACGCACTCATGGCTGTGGAAATTGCTGCGATTGTTGTTTCCATTTTTTTCTCCTCACTTGCCTGTTCTATAATAGTTCCGCCCCTGCGGAACAGTAGACTGTTACAATAATTCTGTCATCTTATATACATAACAGGAAAATCACACTGACTACTGTTATTTTTTCGTTACTTTTCACACACCACTATCCCGCGAGGTGTTTTGGCATGAATATGCCAAAATCCCGAGACATACAAGCCAAAATTCCATTGCCGCAGGCAATCTGGAATGAATTTTGGCTACGTTACTGTGAACGGAATGAACAGTAACGAAAAAGCTGAAGAGCGGATTGTTGCGCGGATGTGTTTTGTGGTGTATAATTAAATGCAATAGGCTTGTGAACAGTAGCTCTGTAATTTAAGCAAGGATATAAGGTGAACAATTTTGAAAAAGACGATAGAAGAACTATTAAGTGGAAATTTCAGACATGAACATCCGCAGCTCCTTTTTTCGCAGGACAAAATAGAAGTGACTCTGAAAGCAGGTGATGTGTACAAAGGGGAACTGTATTTCGGAACAGAGGATAATCAGAAAATACGTGGATATATTACATCTTCCAACAGGCGCGTGGTACCGGGAACCGAGAAATTTTCGGGAACTACGGTGAGACTGCAGTATGGAATTGACGGTGCGGGGATGCACCCGGGTGAGAGACATGAGGGATGGCTTTGTTTTACCACAGACATTGGAGAATATAAGCTGCCATTTCTTATTCAGACAGAGAAAGCAGAACTGAAAAGTGCAGCCGGAGATGTGCCGGATATGGATACCTTTGTGAATATTGCAAAGGACGATTTTAAAGAAGCATATCGTGTTTTTACAGACCGCAGATTTGAACTTCTGTTAAGAAATGCCGGACAGAAAGAGAAAGCTCTTTATAAGGGACTCTCAAAACAGCCTGTGACATTTCAGCATGTAGAAGAGTTTCTGATCGGAACGGGAAAAAAGGATCCTGTAAAAATTGAACTGAAGGCAGATCAGAATAGCTTTTATGATATCAGTGAATCTGTCCGCGAAACTTTTGCAGTCCAGAGGAGCGGATGGGGACATCTCAGGCTGGAGGTAGAGGCGAAAGGCGATTTTCTGGAAGTTTCCAGGCATGTGGTCACAGATGAGGATTTTATAGGAAGCTATTATCAGGTGGAATATGTAATCCGTAAAGAAAAGCTGAAAAAAGGACGTCAGTTTGGTGAGATCACTGTGAAGAGTCCTTATCAGCAGCTGACTTATCAGATCACTGCATCCATGGAATCGAAAGTGCAGCTCAAAACAGAGATTCATGTGAAACGGCATAAGCTGGAACTGTTACGTGACCTTGCAGAATACTCCTGCAAAAGAATGGACAGTAAGACATGGATCGGCAGCAGCAGATTTGTCCTTAATCAATTAAGGGAAGAAGGCTGTGATTATCCGGAATATCAGATGTATGAAGCATACATTCTTCATATGGAAGAAAAGGATGAGCAGGCAAGAGAAATCCTGAAGAAATTTAAACATCAGAACTTTGTCAGAGAGAATCTGGAACTGGCAGGTGCTTACCTTTATCTCTGCGTTCTTACAGGATTGCACAAAGACAGAGAACAGGCGATAAGACGTCTGTACAATTTCTTTCTGCAGAAGGAAGACAGTTTCCTGTTGTTCAAACTCTGGCTGGAGATGAATCCGGAGGATAAGGGTTCCCCTTCAAGGCTGGTATTTATGATGGAGGAACTTTTTGAGAAAGGCTGCAGGAGTCCGTTTCTGTATCTGGAAGCATGGAATTATATCAGCAGTGATACAACACTTCTTCACAGAATGAGCAGTTTCTGGACACAGGTATTTTTATTTGCGGGAGAGAAAGGTCTTCTGACAGAAGAGCTGGTGATGAGATTTGCCTATCTTACAGGGTATGAGAGAGAATTTTGTACCAGTATGTACAGAGCACTGGCAATGGGATACGATGCTTTTGAATCCGATGATACGCTGGAAGCAATCTGCAGATATATCATGCTTGGAAATCCGAGAAAACCGGAATATTTCAGATGGTTTTCCCTGGCAGTGGAGAAAGGGATCCGTCTGACAAGGATATATGAATATTATGTGGAAACAATGGATACATCTTATCAGAGAGAACTTCCAAAGCCCCTTCTGATGTATTTTACCTATAATAATACTTCTCTTGCAGATGATAAAAAGGCATTTATTTATGCAAGTATTGTGGGAAACAGAGGCCGTCAGCCACAGACATATGCGGATTACAGGGATCATATGAAGATTTTTGCTATGCGCAAGGCGAAAGAAGGACGGATGAATGAGAATTATGCGGTCCTTTATCAGGAATTTTTAAGCAATCCCAAAACAGAAGGACAGGCAAAACTGCTCGCACAGAAGCTGTTTACACACAGACTGTACTGTGATGATAAGAAGATACGCTATGTGATCGTGCGCCATGAACAGCTCAGGGAAGAAGAAATTTACCCATGTATCCAGGGCGTAGCTTATCCAAGAATTTATACAGATGATGCGGTGATCCTGTTTCAGGATGGGAAGCAGAGAAGATATGTATCAACAGTAGATTATAATATCAAGAAATTATTCGATGAGCGTGAACTGACAGATAAGGTTCTTGGTTTTCATATTGAAGAGCCGGGACTGGTACTTCACTGCAGTGAGCATACAGAACTGAAACCGGAGAATCTTGAGGCATTCCAGAGGATCCCGGAGTCAGAGGAATTTTCAGATGAATATCAGAAATGTATCAGAGAGAAGCTGCTTTCTTATTATTCCGAACACACCAGAGCAGAAGAAGCAGATAATTATCTGAGACAGATGGATTATAAGAAATATGCGGCTGTAGACAGAACAGCTCTTCTGGAAGTACTGATCTCCAGAGGAATGTATCAGCAGGCAATGTCCATTGTTTCCCAATTCGGATATGAAGGAATCCGCATAGAGAGCCAGCTGAAGCTGACCAGCAGAATGCTGACAAGATGTGAGATGGAGGAGGATGACGAATTGCTTGCCCTTGCATCGGATGTATACAGACGCGGAAAATATGATGAAGTGATCCTGAAGTATCTTATGGAATACAGATTTGGTCCTGTAGATGAACTGATATCTGTATGGAAAAGTGCGCAGGGCTTTGAGATGGATACTTATGAACTGGAAGAGAAGCTTCTTGGCCTTCTGATGTTTACTTCTGATTACAGGAAAGAGGGAGAGAAGATCCTGGAGGATTATGTTCATCACAGCGGAAAGGAACGTATTACAGGAGCATATCTTACGCAGACTGCATATGGTGCATTTGTAAAAGAATATCCGATGAGTGTTTTTGTAAGAAGTCTGCTGGAGCGGGCTTATGATGAGAAATGGCCGGTTGATTTTGTATGCAGTCTTGCTCTTCTGGAAGCGTATTCCAAAGAAAAAAAACTGGAGAAAAACAAGCTTTGCAATGCAGAGGAGATTCTTCAGAAATGTGTGAAACAGGGAATGTACTTTGCGTTCTTCGGGAAACTTCCGGTATCTGTCTTAAGTCCTTATCAGTTGGATGATAAAACCTTTGTGGAATACCATGCAGATCCGTCTGCAAAGGTGACACTCTATTATGCACTGGATGCAGGCCTCGGAAATCAGGTGAAATATCAGACAGAGCCTCTGCGTGATTTATATGAAGGTATTTTTGCAAAATCATTTACATTGTTCTACGGGGAGACATTGCGGTATATTTTGAATCAGTAACAGGAGAGCGGGTAAATCGGACACAGGAGAGGGTACTTACAATGAATAAGATTGAGGGTACACCTGTAAGCAAATATCATATGATCAATCAGATGCTCTCTGCACGCAGACTGGATAAAAAGAAAGAAGTGTTTTCACAGGTGAAGAAGTATCTTCGCCAGGAACAGTATGTGAAGAAGATGTTTGTGATCGAGAAAGAAGAGCAGGAACAGATTGTCCTGAAACCGGGAGGAACAAATGAACGAAATTCGTGATTTGATCGTGGGAATTGATTTTGGCAAAGAGTATTCTCAGATATGTTATTATGACAGAAAAGGAGACGAGGCACGTTCTCTTTCTATGAAAGCGGGTGGAAATCAGTATGAGGCTCCCTGTATTCTGTGCTGGAGACCGGAGCAGAAAGACTATTGCGTAGGACTGGAAGCAGATTACTTTGTCCGGGAAAAGGGCGGAGTCATGATCGATGATGTCTATGGAATCTGTGAAAAAAGTGATTCTGTGCTGGTGGAAGGACAGGAACTTGCACCATGGGAGATCCTGGCTCAGTTTCTGCAGGGAATGCTTAAATTTCTGGGAGTGGCAGAACTGGTCAAAAATACTAAATGTGTGGCGGTGACACTGCCCGGGCTGACGGAAATTCAGGTTGAGAATTTCCAGAAAGCATTTGAGATAATTGGATTTCCACATGAGAAATATATGCTGCTGGATTATGGGGAAAGCTTCTATTATTATGTGCTCTCACAGAAAAGAGAAACCTGGAACCGTAGTGTGGGATGGTATGCCTTTACACCGGAGAACGTGTCTTTTCGCAAGATGACAATGAACGGTGCAACAAAGCCTGTCACTGTAAAACTGGAAGAAGCTGTGGAGACAGAACTTCCTGCTGAGGGACAGGAGAGAGATTCGGAATTCAGTAAGTTTGTCCAGAAAACACTTGGCAGAGATCTGTTTTCCAGCATTCAGATCACAGGAGATGGATTTTCACAGGACTGGGCAGAGCAGTCTGTAAGGTTACTCTGTTATCAGAAAAGAAAGGTTTTCTATGGAAATAATCTTTTTGCAAAGGGTGCCTGCGCTGCAGGAAAAGAGAAAACAGAGAACAAGGCATTAAAGGGATATCGCTTTTTAAGCGATTCTCTGGTTATGGCTGATGTGGGGATGGAAATGAGAGTGATGGGTTCTCCTACCTATTATCCGCTGATCGAGGCAGGAAATAACTGGTATGACAGTAAGGCATCCTGTGAATTTATTCTTGATGATACAGAGGAGCTTGTGTTTATTGTAAGCACGTACCACAGACCGGAGAAAAGAAGGGTAGGAATGATGCTGCCCGGTATTCCGTTGCGTCCGGACAAGACTACCAGATTACGGCTGGAATTACAGTATGTCTCATCTGCAGAATGTAAAGTGACGGTTACAGATCTGGGATTCGGAGAAATGTTCCCTTCCAGTGGGAAAACCTGGACAGAGACAGTAGAATGGTAAAGGAGATGGAGCAATGAGCGGATATATTTTATGTCAGACAAAAAAAGCACAGCGTCCTTATTTTATAGAGAATATCAGTATGAATATTTATTCTATAGAAGAACTCTGTTATTATCTGTACCACAATCTTTACCTTGCTGATCATACTGTTTTTAATGAAGAATTATGCAACTGGCTCAGAGATGAGCTTGAACTTGTGCATCTGGCTGCAAAGCTGAAACAGAATCTGGAGAGAAATGTAAGTGTGGAAGAGATGATCTATCCTGTTTTCAAGGAGATCAATTACCTTACCTATGAGGAGATGAAAGGCTTTAACAGCAGGATTGTGACTTATGGAAAAGAAAAAGCGGCAGTCCGTCAGAAGAGAAAGGGAGATGCACTGACAGAAAACGGAATGTATGTGAACGCCATCCGGGTATACCAGAAACTCCTGGAAAGAGAGGATCTGTCTGAGCAGAGAAAAGGATTCGCAGCTTCAGTGCGCTATAATCTTGGCTGTGCATACAGTTATCTTTTTCAGATGGAAAAAGCACAGGAATGTTTTCTGGAAGCATACAGAGAAGCACATTCAAAAGATGCCTTAAAAGCTTATATCATAGCATACAGCAGTGTTCATGATAAGACAGATTATGATAAGGTTATGGAAGAACTTGAAGTAGATGAAGAACTGAAGAAAGATATAAAAGAAGAAATCAGGCAGTCTCTGAAAGCTTTCGAGTCTGTACCGGAAGAGAAAACAGATGAAAAAAAATCTGGATGCCCTTCTGGAGAGACTTATGAAAGATTATCACAGAAGTACAGGTTCATAACTTACTCTTGACAGAGGCGGAGGTGTGTGATAGGATTAACACATACTTTCACATGGTAGAGTGGCTGTGTGATAAATAACAAAACAGATAAAGAGGAGATATTTATCATGAAAAAGAGATCTTTAGCAGTACTCATGGCAGGAGTTATGGCAGCTTCTATGATGACGGGTGTTGTTTCTGTATATGCAGATGCTGACAGTAAGACATTAACTGTAGGATTTGATGCACAGTATCCTCCTTTCGGATATAAAGACGATAATGGAGAGTATGTTGGTTTTGACCTTGACCTTGCACAGGAAGTATGCGACAATCTCGGATGGGAGCTTGTGAAGAAACCGATCAACTGGGATTCCAAGGATATGGAACTGAATTCCGGTTCTATCGACTGTATCTGGAACGGATTTACCATTAACGGACGTGAGGATGACTATACATGGTCAGATCCATATCTGAACAATGAGCAGGTGATGGTTGTTGCAGCCGATTCAGGGATTGAGAAGTTGGATGACCTGGCAGGCAAGAATGTAGTAGTTCAGGCCGCTTCCGCAGCACTGGATGCATTAAACAGCGATGATAATAAGGATCTTACAGCAAGCTTTGCATCACTGACAGAGAATCCTGATTACAATACAGCATTCATGAATCTGGATTCCGGCGCTGCAGATGCCATCGCAGTAGATATCGGTGTTGCCAAATATCAGCTTTCCCAGAGAGAAGAAGGCAAATATGTGATCCTCGACGAGCCAATCCAGAGCGAAGAGTATGGAATCGGCTTTAAGAAGGGTAACGATGAGCTGAAAGATACTGTATGGGAAGAAGTTCTGAAACTTTATGATGCAGGTGAAGTTGATAAACTTGCTGAGAAGTATGAAGTAGCAGATATGCTCTGCATTGGAGATGATGAGAAATCTGATGATAAAAAGATGATGCAGCAGAGGATGATGCTTCCGATGCAGACACAGCAAAAGAAGATACAGCTGATACAG
>ENA-OQKB01000142-OQKB01000142.1-human-gut-metagenome-genome-assembly--contig:-NODE-142-length-16551-cov-3.435399_pt1 | contig 16551 bp, 15 predicted proteins | sample MGYA00242646_ERZ504793 | MGnify/ENA primary metagenome ERZ504793 (study PRJEB26092, sample SAMD00036409) | human gut metagenome | host: Homo sapiens | study: EMG produced TPA metagenomics assembly of...
ATATAAATGTACGTTCTGTTTTTCCTCTATTTTATTGCTGAGAAGATTCATTTCTGCTCCAATTGCAGCACCGTCCGCAATAATACAGGTTTCTTCTGTTCCTGCCTTGCCGATCATTTCCGGTATTTTTGTTTTTCCACCAGCGCTTTCACATGTAATATTCCTTTCTGCACATACATTTTCAAAAAATTGATACCCAGAATTGGAATCTTCCGTAATTATTTTTTGTACTCTAACAGGAAGCCGTGCTGTTTTGGGATAGATCTGATACATTTTCTGATATATTTTTCTGGTATCTCTGTATTTTCCGGAAACATGCAATCCATAAATCTCTTCTACACTATACGGCAAATTATATAAGTTTTCTCTCGTAATCAATACAAAATAGTTTTCTGAACCCCGTATGGCAGAAGCAAATTCTTCTGTTTTTATAAAATAATTCTCCTCGTCTATGAAAAAGATGCTTTCCCGGCTGTTTTCCAAAATAATTTTCCAATTAACACCTTCCAGCACTCTGCACGGTACTTCACAGGAAACGTTGATTCCGCTGGACTCCCCTAAATTTTCTGCCTGCCGGATCATATTTACCAGTGTTGTTTTTCCTGATGCACTATCCCCCTGGATGATTGTAATATTACGCTTTATCACAAATTCATAATGAACTCTGTTATTTTGAATAATAACTCTTTTCTTTCCCTTCATACATCCACCTATACATAAGCCTCGGCAACATCTACAAATTCGGACATATTCCGCACAATAGTCCCTGTATTTAAAATCAGGATTTCAAAAGGATCTTTGCCAAACCGCATCACATGACGCAGATTAATCGTCAGATCCTTTTGCTCTCCTAATTTTAAAATCCATTTTGCACAATTATCTCCACATACGGAGGCATTAAAGATCTTTCCGTCTGTATCGTATGCCATCAGCAGCAACGTTTTGATTCCTCCGGATAAATCTTTCGGTGGAATCGGACCAAGCACCGGGCTGTCAATCAGATGCGCACTGATTACCTCCGAGCGATCCACATCGCGGATCATTTCTTTTGCCAGTGGCGTGGTCAGCCATTCATCTTCATAACAATTATCAAAATAGGTTGGTGGATGATAGATTGCACCTTTCATTTCTCCAAGATATATTTTCAACATAATAAAATTCCTCTCGCTAACGCTCATTATATCGTGATACGCACATTATACCATATCTCAAAGCCTTCTTGCGCAAAAATGTATCGTTTGTCAACATTTTCCGGGATAAAAATGTTGACAAACGATACAAAACTATTGCCAAATGTCGCTAATTCATTTTTTCTCCCAAAAAGAAAGAAGCCATACTCTCTCAAGTATGACTTCTCTCCTTTTTCAAATTCTTTTTAAGGAAAAAGAATTACTCTTCTTCTGCGCCGTACAGTTTTACGAGTTTGTTCAGGTAAGTGTAACGGTCTTTTGCTTCCTGCTCGTTCTTGCCGAACAGTCTTTCTGCTTTCGCCGGGTTTGCACGTTTCAGAGAGTTGTAACGTACCTCGCCGTTCAGGAATTCCTGATAATCTCCTGACGGAGCCTTGGAATCCAGTGTGAATGCGCTCTTGCCTTCTGCAGCGAGTGCCGGGTTGAAGCGGAAGCAATGCCAGTATCCGGTCTGAACAGCGAGCTGCTCCTCGGTCTGTGCTTTGCTCATACCTTTCTTGATACCATGGTTGATACATGGAGCGTAAGCGATAATGAGGGACGGTCCCGGATATGCCTCTGCCTCTGCGATTGCTTTGACTGCCTGATTGTAATCAGCGCCCATAGCGATCTGTGCTACGTATACATAGCCATAGCTCATTGCGATGCTTGCCATATCTTTCTTCTTGGTTTCTTTACCGCCTGCTGCGAACTGTGCAACTGCACCGGTCGGAGTAGCTTTGGAGGACTGTCCGCCTGTGTTGGAGTAAACCTCGGTATCGAATACCATTACGTTGATATCTTTTCCGCTGGCAAGTACGTGGTCTACGCCGCCGAATCCGATATCGTAAGCCCATCCGTCACCACCGAAGATCCACTGGGATTTCTTAGCGAGGAAGTCTTTGTTCTTAACGATGTCTCTGCAAACGTCGCAGTCAGCGTCTTTGATTGCTTCTACAAGTTTCTCGGTTGCAGTTCCGTTGGTAGCGCCGCAGTCAAAGGTATCCAGATACTCTTTGCATGCTGCTTTTACTTCTTCCGGAGCTTTCTCGGAGTTCATAACATCCTCAACTTTGGCTTTCAGGCCGCCGCGGATTGCTTTCTGAGCGAGAAGCATACCATAACCGAACTCTGCGTTGTCCTCGAACAGGGAGTTGGACCATGCCGGGCCCTGTCCTTTCTCGTTTACAGTGTAAGGAGTGGACGGTGAGGAGTTACCCCAGATAGAGGAGCATCCTGTTGCGTTTGCGATGTACATTCTGTCACCGAACAGCTGGGTGATCAGTTTTGCGTAAGGAGTCTCGCCGCAGCCTGCGCATGCGCCGGAGAACTCAAGCAGCGGTTTCTTGAACTGGCTGCCCTTTACGGTATTCTCTTTGAATTTTGCTACAACGTCTGTCTTCTCTGGAAGAGCTGCTGCATAATCGAAGTATTTCTGCTCTGCTTCGTGTGCTGCAAGGCTTTCCATAGCCAGTGCTTTCACACCCTTCTTGCCCGGGCATACGTTTGCACAGGAACCACATCCGGTACAGTCAAGCTGGGAAATAGCCATTGTGAAGGTGTAGTCCGGCATACCGGTCATCGGCATGGTCTGGATGCCTTCCGGAGCTGCTGCTGCTTCTTCTGCGGTCATGGCAACCGGACGGATAACAGCGTGCGGGCAGACGAAGGAACATCTGTTACACTGGATACAGTTTTCCGGATTCCATACAGGTACGTTTACGGCGATACCACGTTTCTCGTATGCGGATGTGCCGGACGGAGTTGTTCCGTCTACGTAGTCTGCAAATGCGGATACAGGCAGGTTGTTTCCTTCCTGGGAAGTTACTTTTGCCTGGATGGTATTTACGAATTTAACAGCGTCAGCGCGGCCGCTCTCTGCATGAGTTGTGGTCAGACCTTCGTCTGCTGCATTTTTCCAGCTTTCCGGAACTGCAACTTCTTTGATCTGTTTTGCACCCTCATCGATTGCTGCCCAGTTCTTTGCTACGACATCATCACCTTTACGGCCATAGGTAGCTTTTGCTGCTGCTTTCATGAGTTCGATGGCTTTTTCTTCCGGAATGATCTTCGCAAGCTTGAAGAATGCAGACTGAAGAATGGTGTTGATACGGGTCGGTCCCATGCCGGTCTCGATACCGATCTTAACGCCGTCGATCACATAGAATTTGATGTTATGGTTTGCGATGAATGCTTTTACCTGACCTGGCAGATGCTCTTCCAGTCCTGCTTCATCCCATGGACAGTTCAGAAGGAAGGTTCCTCCGTCTACCAGCTCCTCTACCATGTGATATTTGTTCACATAGGAAGGATTATGACATGCAACAAAGTTTGCTTTGTGGATCAGGTAGGTGGATTTGATCGGTTTCTTTCCGAAACGCAGGTGAGACATCGTTACACCGCCGGACTTCTTGGAGTCATAATCGAAGTAAGCCTGAGCGTACATGTCTGTGTTGTCACCGATGATCTTGATGGAGTTCTTGTTTGCACCTACGGTACCGTCTGCGCCAAGTCCCCAGAATTTGCAGTTGATGGTTCCTTCCGGAGTTGTTACCAGAGGAGCGCCAACCGGCAGAGACAGATTGGTAACATCGTCTACGATACCAATGGTAAATCTCTGTTTCTCTGTATTTTCATATACAGCAACGATCTGAGCCGGTGTGGTGTCCTTGGAACCAAGTCCGTAACGACCTGTGAATACCGGTGTGCTCTCGAATCTGCTGCCTTTTAATGCTGCTACTACGTCCAGGTACAGAGGCTCGCCAAGAGATCCCGGCTCTTTTGTTCTGTCCAGAACGGAAATCTGTTTTACAGTCTCCGGAATTGCATTGATGAGTGCTTCTGCGGAGAACGGACGGTACAGACGTACCTTTACAACGCCGACTTTCTTGCCTGCTGCTACGAGGTAATCGATGGTCTCCTCGATGGTATCGCAGACAGAACCCATAGCGATGATTACGTGCTCAGCGTCTGCTGCTCCATAATAGTTGAACAGTTTGTAATCGGTTCCGATTTTCTCGTTTACTTTGTCCATGTACTCCTGTACGATTGCCGGAAGAGCATCGTAGTATGGGTTACATGCTTCTCTTGCCTGGAAGAAGATATCCGGGTTCTGTGCGGATCCTCTCTGGCACGGATGGTTCGGGTTCAGGGCATGTTTACGGAATGCATCTACTGCATCCATATCTACCATGTCTTTCAGATCTTCGTAATCCCATGTCTCGATTTTCTGAATCTCGTGGGAGGTACGGAATCCGTCGAAGAAGTTGATAAATGGAACTTTGCCTTTCAGTGCTGCACAGTGTGCAACCGGTGTCAGGTCCATAACCTCCTGTACGCTGGATTCGCAGAGCATTGCGACTCCGGTCTGACGACAGGCGTAAACGTCTGAATGATCTCCGAAGATGGAAAGTGCGTGGCTTGCAAGGGCACGAGCGGATACGTTGAATACGCCCGGGAGCTGCTCGCCGGCAATTTTATAAAGGTTCGGGATCATCAGAAGAAGTCCCTGGGATGCGGTGTAGGTTGTGGTAAGAGCTCCGGCTGCCAGTGATCCGTGTACTGCACCTGCTGCTCCTGCCTCAGACTGCATCTCAGTTACCTGAACTTCCTGTCCGAAAATGTTCTTTCTTCCCTGGGTTGCCCACTCATCGGTATGCTCCGCCATAACGGATGAAGGGGTAATTGGGTAAATAGCTGCTACGTCGGTATACGCATAAGACGCATGTGCTGCAGCCTGGTTACCATCCATGGTTTTCATCTTTCTAGCCATTTGATTTTATCCTCCTTAAAAAATGATGACCAAAAATTACTTTGGCTTTTCTCAGGTTGGTGTTCTGCCGGGTTTCGGTTGCCTCCGCGCTTCGAAAAACCCGGATAAGGGCATGGCAATGCCACTATGTCCAGTATTTGAATTATAACACCGATTGGGCATTCTGTCCAGATTTTCTGTGGGTGTTCAGGGAAAAATACAAGTTTTTTACAACTTCTGGTAATTCCGCGTCGAATTTCTCGATAAAAAAAGAGGAACGGCCCGCATATTTTTTCTCTTCTGCGGACAGTTCCTTTACTTCTTTTATTTCTGATTCTGCGCCTCAATCTGTTCTGCGAGGTCGGTGAGATAAACCCATCTCTCGGTTTTTTCTTCCAGAGCAGCTTCGGTCCTCTCTTTTTCCGCCATCAGTTCGGCGAGCTTTGCAGAGTTGGTGGCGTTTTTGAGCATCTGATCGTCAAGCGATGCAATCTTTTCCTCGAGTGCGGCGATATCGTCATCGATGGTCTCGTACTCGCGCTGTTCTTTGAACGTAAATTTCAGGCGGGTCGGACGGTTCTGCTTCCAGTCATTGTTCTTTAACTTTGCAGGTTCGTCCGCGGACGTTTTGGACGGCGCTGCTTTTGCCGTTTCTTCCGCACTTCCGCCGAAACGGCGTTCTTTTGCTTCGAGGTAATCGGTGTAGCCGCCCTCGTACTGCAGAAGATTTCCGTTTCCGTCGAATTCGAAGATGCGGTCCACGACGTTATCCAGGAAATAGCGGTCGTGGGAAACGGTGATGACGATGCCGACGAACGTGTTCAGGAAATCCTCAAGCACAGTCAGGGTCGGGATATCAACGTTGTTGGACGGCTCGTCGAGGATCAGAACATTGGCGCCGCTCACCAGAACAGATAAGAGATACAGTCTCCGTTTTTCGCCTCCGGAGAGTTTGGAAATCGGGGTGTACTGCATATCCGGTGTGAACAGGAAGCGTTCGAGCATCTGCGATGCGCTGATGCGGCCGTCACGGGTCTGGACATACTCAGCGATATCTTTCACGTAGTCGATCACGCGCTGATTCGTATCCATGTCCGGCTCTTCCTGTGCCAGATAGCCGATGCGGATCGTGTCGCCGATTTCGATGGTTCCCGCATCCGGCAGGACTTCTCCGGTGATCATCCGCAGCATTGTGGATTTTCCGCAGCCGTTCGGGCCAATGATGCCGACACTCTGGTTCCGCAGGAAGATGTATTCGAAATCTTTCATCAGCGTTTTATCGCCGAAGGCTTTGCTGACGTTATGGAATTCAATCGTTTTCTTTCCCATGCGGGTCTCGACAGCATCCATCTCCACGACAGCGTCTGCGGTCGGTGCCGTGCCATTTTTGAGTACTTCGAGACGTTCGAGTCTTGCGCGCTGTTTTGTGCTTCTTGCGCGGCAGCCGCGTTTCGCCCATTCGAGTTCCATGCGCAGGATGCTCTGGCGTTTCCGTTCAGAGGCGAGTTCCATCTCCTCGCGCTCAGCTTTCAGTTCCAGAAAACGGGAATAGTTGGAATCGTAGCTGTACATTTTTCCGTGGCTGATTTCGAGGATGCGGTTCGACACTTTATCCAGGAAATAACGGTCATGGGTGACCATAAAGACGGTTCCGCGGTAATTTTTCAGGTAATCCTCGAGCCAGGAGAGCATCGCATTGTCGAGATGGTTTGTCGGCTCGTCGAGGATCAGGACGTCAAAATCGGACGCAAGCACTTTTGCCAGGGCAACCTTGCGGCGCTGGCCGCCCGAGAGGGTGTCGATTTTTGCGTCGTATTCGGTGATACCGAGCTGTACAAGGTTGCTCTGCACCTGCCAGTCCTCCTCATCGCCGGAAAGGGCGTAGGACAGCACGGTGGCATCCTTTGGAAATTCCGGTGTCTGCGGAAGATAGGCCATTTTGAGGTTGTTCTGGCGGATAATCTGGCCGGAATCCGGGGTCTCATCTCCTGCTACTATGCGCAGCAGCGTGGATTTTCCGGTTCCGTTGATTCCGACGATGCCGACCTTGTCGCCCTCCTGCAGGCCGAAGGAAGCATCGTCAAAAATCAGTTTATCGCCGAACAGTTTGCTGATGTGTTCGATGTTGATGATATTCATTTGCACAGTTCTGCAACGGTCTGGTTGATGACTTTTCCGTCTGCTTTACCTTTCATATCTGCCATAACGGCCTTCATGATGGCACCTTTGCTCTTGGTTGCCAGAACGTCTGCGAATTTCTCCTTGATGTAGGCTTTGACTTCGTCTGCACTCATCTGTTTCGGTGCATACTCGCTGATGACGTCATAGCGGAACTGATACTCTGCTTTTAAGTCCTCACGGGATGCCGGGCAGGTATCGATCTGCTCTTTTACGGTCTTCAGCTCTTTTAAGATGACGCGGTCTACCAGCTCCGGTTTGATGTCATCGCGGCAGCCCTCGTCGATGGCTACTTTCTTTGCTGCGGAGATCAGGGAAGAGATGGCCTCTTTTCTCGCTTTGTCTTTGGCTTTCATTGCTGCTATCATATCACTTCTTAAAGTTTCTAATTCCATGGTGTTGTTCCTCCTGTACTAAATTTTGTCCGGTTTCAAGTATAACACTTCTCTTTTTGCTTTTCCAGTCACTTTGTAGGATAGCTCCCTTATTTTTCCCACGGCAGACGGTGTTTCTTTACCTGGATTGCCTGATGCGGGCACATTTCCTGACAGCAGAAACAGCGGATGCACTTTTTTATAATCGTAGACCGGCGGATTTCTGCGGCCGTTATCAAAGCGGACGGCTTTCCCTTCCACCGGGCAGCTCTCGACGCAGACGCCGCATTTTTTACATTTTTTCTTCTATGATATAGGGGCGGCTCTGGAACGACCCCGAGGATCTCGAGCAGGTCGAGGGCTCCTTTTTTGCGGGCTTTGCGGCGGTCGACGTTGAAGTTTGGATTTCCGTACTTTCTTTTCAGTTCTTTCTCGGATATGGTGCCATCCGCTGTCACGATTTCGATGCGGTCGTCGTGCCACGTTCCAACGGCCGAGCGTTTCCCCGTAGAGATTTGTCGGCACATACGACGGATCGAGGTTCACCAGATGGCAGAACACGGTATCCAGTGCAATCGGATCGGTGGACATAAGAAAGAACTCCCATCGAAACCGGGTCGCCGGAAGTCGGACCATTGCCTTCCATTGCTACGATGCCGTCGCAGATATAGAGGCGCGGGGCGACTTTCTGGTTCAGCTCGATCAGCATGTGCGCGAAGCTCTCAGCGTTCGGATACTGCGTGTGGCCGAGTTTTTTGTAGACGCCGCTGATGCAGCCGTACTGGTTCTTGACAGCTCCGGTGATGCGTTCCAGCGCGTGGGTTTTCATTTTGCTGACGCTGATGAGGGCGTCGCAGTCGAGTGCATCTTTCGCAATCATCAGAAATTTACCATCGGCGGTTTCTACGCGCTCGCTCGTAAGGAAATCTTTCAGCGGAACGTTGTGTTTTTCCAGCACCTCTTTCAGCCCGGCTTCCTTTGCAATGCCCTCCGGGGTGCCAAGGCCGCAGGAATCGCCGCAGGAAATATTCTCATAGCCATTTTCCTGCAAAATCGTGATCAGGGCATCCATAACTTCCGGGTCGGTCACGACGGCGCGTTCTCGTTTTGCGGAGCGGACGAGGTTTGGTTTTAATAAGATATTCTCTTCTTTTCCGATCAGAGATTCCAGGCCGCCAATTGCTTCCAATCCCTTTTGCAGGCTTTCCTTTACGTGCGCCGGCTCATAGTCGGGACAGGCAACCACTGCCACTTTGCTTTTTTTCATATTCACCTCATGTTTTTCTATATTTCAAAAGAAGCTGCGATCCCCTTACCGGTTCTCACAGCTTCTTCGTATATTCACACAGAATATGTTTTTACTTATGCTACTTTGCTTTTTGCAAGCTCAGCCAGTGTTGCAAATCCTTCTGCATCGTTAACTGCCATGTCAGCCAGAACTTTACGGTTCAGCTCAACGCCTGCCAGTTTCAGACCATACATAAATTTGCTGTAGGACAGACCGTTCATTCTTGCTGCTGCGTTGATACGAGCGATCCACAGCTGACGGAACTGACGTTTTTTCTGTTTTCTTCCTGCGTAGGAGCTGGTCAGTGCGCGCATTACGGACTGTTTTGCTACTCTATACTGTTTGCTTCTGGCTCCTCTGTAACCTTTAGCCAGTTTTAATACTCTGTTATGTTTTTTCTTAGCGTTCATGCCGCCTTTAATTCTTGCCATTTCTTATTTTCCTCCTTGATCTGTTGGGCGTAACTCTACCTTGCAAAAATTACATGTAAGGTAAGATTTTCTTCATGTTCTTTACGTTTGTTGCATCAACAGTAGTCTGTTTTCTCAGGTTTCTTTTTCTCTTCTGAGATTTCTTGGTTAAGATATGGCTCTTGTAAGCTTTATTTCTTACTAATTTTCCTGTTCCTGTTGTTTTAAAACGCTTTGCAGCTGCTCTGCTTGTTTTTACCTTTGGCATTTTAATTTCCTCCTTGATATTGATTCAAATGTATTTTAACGTTTAGCCGTCAAAAACATGGTCATGCTTCTGCCTTCCACCTTCGGCGCTTTGTCAACCGTTGCAATATCGGACAGACTCTCTGCAAATTCATCGAGGATGTATTTGCTACTGTTCATATGTGCCATCTCACGGCCGCGGAAACGAAGTGTTACTTTTACTTTGTCTCCCTTTGTAATGAACTTGCGGGCTGCACCTACTTTGGTATTAAGATCATTGGTGTCAATGTTTGGAGAAAGGCGAACTTCCTTGATTTCAATTGTTTTCTGTTTTTTCTTTGCTTCTTTTTCCTTGCGGGCCAGTTCATATCTGTACTTTCCGTAGTCGATAATTTTGCAAACCGGCGGTTTCGCTGTCGGAGCAATTTTCACAAGATCCAGACCTGCTTCCTGTGCTTTCAGGTACGCATCTCTGGCAGACATAATTCCAAGCTGTTCTCCGTTCTGACCGATCAGACGAATTTCTCTGTCTCTGATCTGCTCATTAATCATTAATTCGCTAATTGTAGTGCACCTCCATCATTATAAAAGACTGTGTTCCCGCTTTTGCGGTGTAACGAAATCAAACTCGGCTCACCGGACCGGATTTGACTGATAACGCAAGAAAAGTGGATAGACAGACTATCCACTTAACATTGTACATAAATCTCTACACAAAGAGAACTTAAGATCAATATTGGACCGTAGTCGCGTGTTTGCGCTAGGGTGAGAGTGGATACTCTACTTTCTTTTTCTCAGACTATTGCAGTATAGCACTCTCCCATCCTGTTGTCAATACTGATTTTCGCATTTTTTCGTATTTATCTCCCGCAGCCACAGCGGAAGGAGCTGCACTCGGTTTCCTGGCAGCTGCATGCGCTGTCTCCGGCGATATGGATGTCTCCGGCTTCGCATTTACAGTTGTCGTTAAAGGTACAGTTCTGCGCCTTGCAGTCGACACCGATTTTCGTACAGCCGCAGCCGGTAGAGTTGAACATCGTGCCCTCACCGCGCTCCTTGAAGCTCTCGCAGCACGTTTCCATGGAGCTTTTGGCTTCGCTTCCGCCTACGCGGATATCTCCTTTGGAACAGAGCTCGTTCTGGTTGTAAACACAGGTCATAGCGGAACAACTTAATGCTGGCATAATAAATTACCTCCTGAAATTTAGTTTTCTGCGGTTTCGCCCGCATAGAAACCATTATTTCCAAGAGGTAATTTTTTATGCTTTATTATTTATTTTCTTTTGTTTCAACAGTAACCGGGCGGTTAACGCGGCCTGCGATTTCTTCTTTGATATCTGCGATAAACTGCTCCAGGCTTCTCTGGCCTTCATCACCTGCAAAACGGCTTCTGACAGATACAAGACCTGCCTCTTCCTCTTTTGCTCCGGCGATCAGCATGTATGGAATCTTCTGTCCCTGTGCCTCACGGATCTTATATCCAATCTTCTCGGAACGGGTATCCATCTCTGCGCGGATGCCTGCCTCGTGAAGGGCGTCCAGAACCTTCTTACCGTAATCTGCGTATTTGTCGGAGATTGGCAGAACCTTTACCTGTACCGGTGCAAGCCAGGTTGGGAATGCACCTGCAAAATGCTCGATCAGGATACCGATGAAACGCTCAACAGAACCGTAAACAACACGGTGGATCATAATCGGACGATGCTTCTCGCCGTCTGCTCCTGTGTATTCCAGCTCGAATCTCTGCGGCAGCTGGAAGTCAAGCTGGATGGTACCGCACTGCCACGTTCTTCCGATGGAGTCTTCCAGATGGAAGTCGATCTTCGGGCCATAGAATGCGCCGTCGCCTTCGTTGACTACATAGTCAAGGCCAAGATCATCGAGTGCGCCGCGGAGACCTTCGGTTGCTACCTCCCAGTCCTCATCGCTTCCCATGCTGTCTTCCGGACGGGTGGACAGCTCTACGTGATATTTGAATCCGAACAGTTTGTAAACCTGGTCAATCAGGTTTGCAACGCCTTTGATTTCGTCTTTGATCTGCTCCGGTGTCATGAAGATATGGGCATCGTCCTGGTTGAAGCAGCGTACACGCATCAGGCCGTGCAGCTGGCCGGATTTCTCATGACGATGTACCAGACCAACCTCTGCCAGACGCAGCGGCAGATCACGGTAGGAACGAGGCTCGGATTTGTAAACGAGAACGCCGCCCGGGCAGTTCATCGGTTTGATTGCATAATCTTCATCGTCGATGACGGTGGTATACATGTTTTCTTTGTAGTGATCCCAATGACCGGAGGTCTCCCACAGGCGACGGTTCAGGATGATCGGTGTGGAGATTTCTACGTATCCTGCTTTTCTGTGGATTTCACGCCAGTAATCCATCAGTGCATTTTTCAGATCCATTCCTTTTGGAAGGAAGAACGGGAATCCCGGGCCGTCCTCACTCATCATAAACAGGCCGAGCTCTTTTCCGAGTTTTCTGTGGTCACGCTTCTTTGCTTCCTCGATCATGTGGAGGTACTCTTCAAGCTCTGCTTTCTTTGTGAATGCAGTTCCGTAGATTCTCTGCAGCATCTTGTTTTTCTCGCTGCCTCTCCAGTATGCGCCTGCAAGGCTGGTCAGTTTGAAGGCTTTGACCGGCTTTGTGCTCATCAGATGAGGGCCTGCGCACAGGTCCGTGAATTCACCCTGGCGATAGAAGCTGATGACTGCGTCTTCCGGCAGATCTTCGATCAGTTCTACTTTATATGGCTCTTCTTTTTCTTTCATGAAAGCGATGGCTTCTGCTCTCGGCAGCTCAAAACGCTCCAGTTTCAGATCCTCTTTTACAATTTTCTTCATTTCTGCTTCGATTTTTTCAAGGTCTTCGCTGGTGAGTGGAGTATCTCTGTCTACATCGTAGTAGAATCCGTCTGCGATGGACGGTCCGATTGCAAGCTTGGTATCCGGGTACAGTCTCTTGATTGCCTGTGCCATGATATGGGATGTGGTGTGACGGAATGCTGCTTTTCCGCCTTCATCGTTGAAGGTCAGAATGGAAAGATTGCAGTCCTTGTCGATGACGGTACGAAGATCTTCTACTTCACCGTTTACTTCACCTGCACAGGCCATTCTTGCAAGGCCTTCGCTGATGTCTGCTGCGATCTCAATGATGGATTTCGGTTCGGAGTACTCTTTGGTACTTCCATCTTTCAGTGTGATGATCATTTGCTTTACCTCTTTCTTTGTATATTTTTCGCAAGCGTGTTTCAGAATTTTTATACTTTTTACAGCAACAAAAAAGTCCCTTCTGACACGCTTATGCTGTCAAAAGGGACGATGTATTTTCATTCACCGCGGTTCCACCCATTTTGTTTTTTCAAACCACTTCATTTGACGATAACGGAATCACCGGGCCGGATTGGGGCCGCTCAGAGCTGGTCTTCGATCACGTTCCTGTTAAAACCCTTGCACCACAAAACGGGGTTTCTCTCTGTCACATTCGCTGTGATTTACTCGTCTCTTCTACGCTTTGCTGTTTTCCTGTTCGGTGCTTTTGGCTCCCGATAGTTTTAGATTATATCACCCAATAACTGATTGTCAAGCCCTGCATTGGGTGAAAATTTATTTTTCCTGTGATTTTTTTGCTTCTGTCTGCATCAAAAATTTTTCTTTTGCTTTCTCCGGCATTTCAAGCAGTGCAAACTCGTAAAAAATCCCATAAATGTACGTAATTCCGCGGATATCTCCCAGTGCTTTCGGGCGGGCAACGACCGGCCTTTCGCTTTCCTGCTGCAATTCCAGCACTTTCTGATACGCCGTCCGCACAGAACTCCAGACAAGGCTTTTGCTTTTCTCCCGGCGGTCGATCCAGAGTTCTTTTGTATAAGTGCCGCTTCTGCCGTATTTCATATGGTAGGAATACGGCAGGCCGGAATAGGTATGAAATTCAAAATCCTGGAAATGTGAGTAAGCACTCCCACAGAGCTTCTTCTGTCCGTTCCCGATGAAGCCGCTGCAGGGCCTGCACTCTTTGCATTTGTAAGTTTTCCTGTGTTTCTTTCATCTTTTCCTTTGTTTCCTGATCCTATCTTTCCTCCTGCAATGCCGCCAGATAACCTAAGATTCTTTCTTTTTGTCTGCCCGGCAGATTGCGGAAGCCTTCCAGAATTATTTTTTCTTCTTCGTTTGCGGCACTCAGTTCAGGATCCATCGGCTTTTGTTCTGTTCCACTCTCCCCTAAAAGTTCGTATGGCGTAACCTTCAGCACTTCGCAGATCTTCAGAATTTTGTCCGCCGATGGATTGGTTCCCTTTCGTTTCCAGTCGCTGATGGTGCTCTGGGAAATTCCGGTTTTTTCTGAAAACTCCTTCTGCGTTATGCTATTTCGAAGAATCAGTTACTAAAATTTTTTCACTAATCACGTTATCCTGTGTCCTTTCGTTTTTCTGTCCCTGTATCACAGAATTTCTTCGCCTCCCGTGCCGCCTCAAGTTCATGCTTCATACGGCACATAATCTGTGCAATTTTTTCATCCGGATTTTCCATATTCCGAACGAATGCAGCAAATTCATCTCCGCCCAGCCGGAATACAACATCCTCTTTTTCAAAACTGTTTTTCAGCACCTGTGCCAGCTGCTTTAACGTTTCGTCTCCCACCATATGACCCATGGTGTCATTCACAGACTTAAAATTATCCACATCCATCAGGAACATCGCATTCCCGTTTATTTCCTCTTCTTTTTGCCCGGCCAGTATTTTCTGTATATGCTCTTTTCCGCCGCCGACATTCCACAACCCGGTCAGCGCATCCATCTGCGCCGCTCTTCTAAGTTCTCCCATACAGCATCTCGCAAAACAGTCCTGCAGGATCTCTTCGTCTTTTTCTTGATCAGTCCGCGTGTCAGCAAAGCTTCTCCAAGAGACTGTTCCGTGTAAACCACGTTTTCTTTTTTCCGTAAAATTCTGAATGATAATCTTATGTTTTTCTGCTTCAAACTGAAACGTCAGCTCCATCGTTGATTTCAGAATCCGCTGCATCTCTTCCCTGCTCCGCTTCTACTTCCCGGTTGATCTCGTCCTCGCTGTCTGCCATGGCCTGAAGTGTCATGGTCAGCAGTTTTTCCAGCGGCCAGCCGAGCTGGTCAGCTCCGCGCTCGATAACTTCTCTGGAACATCCTGCTGCAAAGCCTTTGCTCTTATATTTTTTCTTCAGAGATTTCAGTTCCATATCCTTTGTGCTTTTGGAAGGCCGCATCAGTGCAGCCGCCCAGATCAGGCCGGTAAGTTCATCCGCAGCAAACAGCACTTTTTCCATTTCATGCACCGGTTCTACATCCAGCGTCACGCCGCACTCGATGGTAATGCCGTAGCCGTGCGAAACGACACCGTGAATGATGTCTTCCGATACGCCGTCCTCCCGTAAAAGCTCCGGTGCTTTCAGGCAGTGCTCTGCCGGATAAAGTTCAAAATCAATATCATGCAGCAGACCGACAATCCCCCAGTGTTCCTCTTCCGCTCCATAGCCAAGCTCTCTTGCATACCATTTCATAACTGCTTCTACGGTAAGCGCATGCTGAATATGAAAGGGATCCTTGTTGTATTTTTTCAGTAAGGCAAATGCCTCATCTCTTGTAATTTCGCTCATGCCTTTCTCCTTCCCATTTCCAATTTTATTCATCATATTCCTGTATTCCTATCATGTCAATAGGTTTATCACGTTTTTTCTAACACACCTGGCTATCTTTTTCTGTGGACTCGATCTGTCGTTGATTGGACCTTCATTCTAAATTCATTACAGCTTTTTCACCGCGTCCATACACAGCCTGAGTGCATACGCATAAGAATCTCCGCCCCAGTTCCGCTCATCATACCGTTCTACATCCGCAAGCGTATCTGCGGTGTAAAGAATCATTCCCCATGTCACATTTCGAAAAGCGGCGCAGGCAGCAAGCGCAGAACATTCCATTTCGACAACCGAGCAGCCCTCACTCTTGCGATATTCTACTTTTTCCTTTGTTTCCCGATAAAATCCATCCGTTGACCAGGTAACCACTTCCTGGTACTTCATATGATGTTCTAATACTGTTTCTTCTATTGCTTTTCTTGCCGTCTGACTGACTTCCATAAAACGCGAAGGTGCTGCATAATGGTAGGAAGTCCCTTCATCACGCAGGGCTTTGTACGGAACAAGAAACGTGCTTTCCGGAAATGGTACAAGCGCGCCGCAGGATCCTGTGGAAATAATTTTCTTTACTCCGTAGCCAATCAGCCAGTCAAGGAGCTGTACTGCAGGTGCCGCCCCTACCGGCGCCTGACACAGAACCATTTCTTCCCCTGCATCTTCTAAAACATAGACCGGATATTCTTTTGTTGCGCTGACAAATTCGGCCACTTTTTGCGCATGATGCTCCTGCGCGTACACATCAATATATCCTCCCACAAATGCAAATACACATTTGGGCGGCAATGAAATATTCTGATTTTCATGTGTCGGATTGATGACAGCCATCGGATTGTCATCAAATTCCAGAATGGGAATTTCGTTTTTTCTGATACTCATGTAAATGGTTCCTTTCTTTGTTTTTCTTTATTTTTCTCTGTGGCTTTGTCGCAAAATGATACCTTACCCATCTATGTAAATGCAGATGTCTGAAAGCAGATGGTTACGACAAAATCTGGATGGAAAATATCTTCACTCTATCAGATCAAGAAAACAATTTCAAGACTTATTCACTTTCTTTTACGTTCTTTTGTCCATAGTCTCCTTTTTCTGAAACAGCGAAGTAACAGCAATTTTTATATTCTAATATGATGATGTTGGGGTCAAAACCATAATAACTTTGTCCTCTATTTCTATAGCACCTTGTAAAAATTCATATTTTGTAGTGTAATACCGGTATTTCTTCGGATATACGCTGGTATTCCCTTCCTTGATTTTATACAAGTACCGGATTTTGAGCGTAATGTCCTAAACCCTTCACATAGTTGAAGAGTTTTCTGAAATTCAATGCTACTATCTTGGAACCGAAAAGAACTTGCCCCGCTGTTTCCCACGAGGTATCTTTTCCAAGTGGTAATTCTTGCGTATATTCGATGGAACAGTTTCCACTCCATTACGCAGCCTTGCATAATTTTTGAATTCTTTGCTATTCAT
>ENA-OQKB01000146-OQKB01000146.1-human-gut-metagenome-genome-assembly--contig:-NODE-146-length-16328-cov-2.964879_pt1 | contig 16328 bp, 15 predicted proteins | sample MGYA00242646_ERZ504793 | MGnify/ENA primary metagenome ERZ504793 (study PRJEB26092, sample SAMD00036409) | human gut metagenome | host: Homo sapiens | study: EMG produced TPA metagenomics assembly of...
TTAAAATAGATGAAGATAGTAGTATTAGCTGGAGGAACCAGCACAGAACGTTCGGTATCCATCACTTCCGAACTATGGTATGTAAGGCACTCCGCGAGAAAAATACATCAGGCAGTTTCTTGTTGATATTTTCTTGCGGGATCGAAGTGAACGGAAATCTGGAAGAGGCATTTGCAGAAGAGAACTATGATGTAGACAAAGCAGCAGAGTACATGCACAGCTTTGATGAAAAATTAGATGAGATGATCGCATCCCGCCGCAGATTCTTTGGCAGAAACGTGCTGGAGCTCTGCGAGGCAGCAGACGTTGTTTTCCTTGCCCTGCACGGCGCAAACGGAGAGGACGGAAAGGTACAGGCAACGTTTGATCTGCTCGGCATTCCGTACACCGGAACCGGCTATTTAAGCAGTGCCCTTGCGATGGATAAATCCATCACCAAACAGTTTTTCCGTGCACACAACGTGCCGACCCCGAACGGCGTTACCCTGAAAAAAGGCCAGGAGAGCGAGCCGCTTTCCAGCTTCGGACTGGAGCTTCCGGTTGTTGTAAAACCGTGCTGCGGCGGATCCAGCGTCGGTGTTTATATCGCGCATACGAACGAGGAATACTGGCAGGCCATGAAGGATGCTTTCTCCTATGAGCCGGAAGTTGTTGTTGAGGAATATATTGAGGGAAGAGAGTTCTCTGTCGGTGTTGTAGACGGAAAAGCATATCCGATCATCGAGATCGCGCCGATCGAAGGCTTTTATGATTACACGAACAAATACAAAGCCGGAGCTACTGTTGATACCTGCCCGGCCGTACTGACGGAGGAGCAGACGAAAGAAATGCAGAAGCACGCAGAGGACGGAGTAGCTGCCCTTGGTATCGAAAATTACTGCCGTCTTGATTTTATGATGCGCAAAGACGGAAGAATGTACTGCCTCGAGGCAAATACCCTCCCGGGCATGACGCCGACGAGCCTTCTGCCGCAGGAGGCGCAGGTACTCGGCATTTCCTATCCGGAACTCTGCGAGCTGCTGATCCAGCTTTCTCTCAGAAAAAGAGGTAACAACGCATGAAAAATATGACACTTGCGCACATCACAGAGGTGTGCGGCGGAATCTACTTCGGACCGGAAGAAAAGAAAACAGCGGAAGTCACGGATATCGTGACGGACAGCCGGAAAGCGGGAGAGGGAAGCCTCTTCGTTGCAATTCCGGGTGAGCGTGTGGACGGCCATAAATTTATCCCAAATGTGGCTGCTCAAGGCGCACTTGCTGTCATTTCCGAGCAGAAACTTGAAACACCGCCATGCCCGTATATCCTCGTGAAGGATTCCATGGAGGCCATTAAAGCAATGGCAGAATACTATATGCAGCAGCTCAATATTCCGGTTGTCGGCATTACGGGAAGCGTTGGAAAGACCAGCACAAAAGAGACGATCGCGTCGGTGCTGGCGCAGAAATACTGTGTGCTGAAAACGGATGCGAACTTTAACAATGAACTGGGACTGTCACTTACTGTTTTCCGCCTGCGCGAGGAGGATGAGATGGCGGTTCTCGAGATGGGAATCGACGATTTCGGCCAGATGCACCGTCTGGCGAAGATCGCGCGCCCGGAGACTGCAGTCATCACGAATATCGGCTGGTGCCATCTGGAAAATCTGAAGACGCGAGATGGTATTTTACAGGCAAAAACCGAGATCTTTGATCATCTGCGTGAGAACGGGCACATTATCATCAATGGGGACGATGATAAGCTGTCTACTGTTGGAACGGTTCACGGCATCAAGCCGGTTCATTTCGGATTGGATGAAAAGAACGAATATTATGCCGATGAGATCGAGAGCCAGGGCTTCCGCGGCATTTCCTGCCGGATTCATACCCCGCAGGGGAGCTTTTCTGCACTGATTCCGATTCCGGGACGCCATATGGTTTACAATGCGCTGGCCGGAACCGCAGTCGGATGCATGTACGGGCTGACGCTGGAGCAGATCAAACAGGGAATCGAGACACTGCAGTCGGTGAGCGGAAGATTCCACATCATCGAGACAGGAAAATACACCGTTGTCGATGACTGCTACAACGCAAACCCGGTTTCGATGAAGGCATCTCTCGATGTTCTGAAAGAGGCGAAGGGAAGAAAAGTGGCCGTGCTCGGCGATATGGGCGAGCTCGGAACCGATGAGGCAGCACTCCACGCCGAAGTCGGCACACACGCCGGAATCTGCGGCATTGACGCCCTCTACTGCGCGGGACCGCTCTGCGAATACCTTGCGAAAGCAGCAAAAGAGGCAGACCCGCAACTGGAAATCCGCCACTTCGCGGACCGCGAGAGCCTGATGGCAGAACTGCCGAAGCTCTTACAGGATGGAGATCAGATCCTTGTGAAGGCATCGCATTTTATGGAATATGGAAAGATTGTGGAGATGCTTGAAACAGCACAGAAATTATGATAAAATTTTAAATTGGAAAGTACCCATGACAGGGTGGTAGCCTCCCGAGCCAATGAATACATAGGAAGGGAGGTGGCGTAAATGACAGCATACGAAATTATTATGGTTTTTCTGGGAATCTTAGCTTTACTGATTTCCTTCGGAGGCTTCATCATTGCGTTGCTTACCTTTCTCGATAAGAGAAATAAGCGAAAATAAAAATGCCTACCCCGTCGGCAAACGGGATAGGCGGTGTTCGTAAGAACATTTAACCATTTTCTCGAGAGCATCCACTTTGGAGTGGGTGCTTTCTTTTTATATATTTATTATATCGCAGGGGTCTGGCATTTTCAAGCATTTTCTTTCAATTGTTCTAACAGAATATTTTTCGTATAATTTCCAATTTCTTTCTTTTCTTCCTTCGTAAGCTCACCCGGAATAATCGGTTTTCCGTATGTCACGGTAACGTGTGTACCGCGGATCTTCGGGAAATGTGATTCCAGAATTTCTCTGGATCCGGAAATCGAAAGCGGAATGATCGGGCAGCCGGTTTTCATTGCCATCTTGAATGAACCGTTGTGGAACTCGCCGAGCTCCAGCTCGCTCTCCGTCTTGCCGCGGGTGCCCTCCGGGAAGATACAGATGGAAGTGCCGCTCTTGATCTCCTCACATCCGGAGAGAATCATCTGCAGACCCTGCTTGATGTCGGAACGGTCGAGAAACAGGCAGTGGATGAGATCCATCCAGTTCTTTAAGAGCGGAATGCGCGCCAGCTCCTTTTTCGCTACGAATCCGCAGGAACCCGGAACCGTTGTGTAGGTTACGAGAATATCAAAATAGCTGCGGTGATTGCCGATGTAGAGAACGGCACGATCCTTCGGAACATTTTCCTGCCCTTCCACTGTGACCTTCGTGCCGGCGAAAAACAGAATCACGCGGAAAATCCAGCGGATCAGCGCACGGCTTACCTTGTCACAGACCTCCGGCTTTTTCTTCCGGATCAGAAGCAGAACAAGAAGCACCGGGATCGACAGAATCAGATACAGAAAAGCGGTCAGAATGACCAGAATAAAACGAAGCATGAATCTTTTTCTCCTCTTGGTAAAAATAGTGATATTCAGTTATTGCGTACTTTTCAGTATACGTCATATATGGGGCGGGTTGCAATAACTTTCGTCTTTTTCGGAAAAAGATTTTGCGTCATAGAAGACTGTGGCCCGTCATACAATGGATAGAAAGAGCAGGAAGCGGCGTTTGGAATGATGAAGAAAAAGAGACGGGGAAGAGTTCTTCTGGCGGCGGTGATTCTGATGCTCCTGGCATCGTGCCGGATCACAGATGTGAGCGAGGGCGAGCGGAAAGAACTGTCGTATGCGATTGTAAAGCCGGGCGATTTTCCGCCGGAAATCGATCAGATTTTGCGCAGGAAAAAAGAATCCGCGTTCCAGATGGCGTACGAGAGCGGGGACGATCTCTACATACTGCGCGGCTACGGAAAGCAGAAAAGCGGAGGCTTTTCCATACAGATCGAAGAAGTATCGAAATCGGAAAACGCCGTTTTCGTGCGGACAAAACTCGTCGGACCTGCCGCAAAGGAGGAGCAGAAAGGCGCCGCCTCCTGCCCTTACGTCGTGCTGAAAACGAAAGCGGCGGCGGGAATCTCAGTCGTATTTGAGGATTAGAGTGGGAGGAGCCTTATGGATTTTGTAAAAAAGATTCTGCATCAGATCAGCAGAAAAAGCGAAGCGGTGTCACAGATTACGTTTGATGAGGACTACAATGTGCCGGACGCACGGCCCGATGTGGGGCGGATGATTCAGAAAAAAGGCGAGGTGACGATCGGGGATGTGCAGATTTCGGAAGGAAAAGCGCGTGTATTCGGCGGCCTCACCTTTCATCTGCTGTACGTCTCCGACGGCGAACGGCGCCGGATCTGCCAGCTCTCCGGCGAGCTTCCGATCGACGAGACGATCCATCTCGATGGTCTGACAGGGGGCGACAAGGTCTGCATCACCTGGGAAGTGGAAGATCTGAACCTGCATCTCATCAACTCGCGGAAGCTGGGCGTGCGCGCGATCGTCACGCTGCACGCGTGGATCGAGGAACTGTGCGACCTTGCCGTGCCGATGGAAATCCGCGGGGAGAGCGACGTCGCGGTAAAAAGGCAGGAATACCGCGTGGTTGAGCTTGCAGTGCAGAAAAAAGATGTGCTGCGTGTCAAAAGGAGCTTACGATTCCGTCCGGCAAGCCGGAATTGCACGAGATTCTCTGGCAGGATCTGGAAGTGCGCGGTCTCGATCTCCGCTCTGAGGAGGGGCGGGTCAGTGCGCAGGGAGAACTCTTTGTCTTCTGCCTGTACAGCGACGGCGAGGAGGATCACCCGCTGCAGTGGGTGGAGCAGGCGCTCCCGTTCCAGGCAGAAGTGGAATGCCAGGGCTGCATCTCCGAGATGATCCCGCGGATCGAAAGCACACTCGGCCAGACCACACTCGAAATCCAGCCCGATTCCGACGGCGAGGAGCGGGTCCTGCAGGCGGAGGCCGTACTCGAACTTGACATCTGTCTGTATCAGGAAGAAACCGTATCACTTCTGCAGGACGTTTACCATCCGCACCGAGAATGCATTCCAAAAGTGCAGGAGGAGACTTTGGAGAGCCTTCTGATCCGCAATTCCTCCAAATGCCGCCTGACCGACAAACTGCAGATGCGCGTGACCGAAAAATAAAATTCTGCAGATCTGCCACAGCGACGGCAAAATCAAGATCGACGAGGAAAGAATCGTAAGAAAACGGCATCGAAGTAACCGGTGTGGTGGAACTCAGGGCGCTCTACGTGGTCAGTGACGACGAAATGCCGTTCTACGCCGCCGAAACCGCCATACCCTTCCGCCACACCATCGAAGTCCCGGAAATCGGACCGGACTGCCGCTACGAACTCCAGTCCTCCATTGACCAGCTCTCCACAACCATGCCGGACAGCAGCGACATCGAAGCCAAAGTCGTACTGAACCTGAACGCCCTCGTATTCCGCCGTAGAAAAGAGATGGTAATGCAGTACGTCGAAGAAAAAGACCGAGATCCGGAAGAACTGCAAAGCCTCCCGGGCATCACCTGCTACTTCGTCAAGCCGGGGGATACCCTGTGGGATATCGCAAAGAAATTTTATACGACAACGGAAAAATTCGGGAACTGAACGACCTTAAAACCGAAAATCTTACGCCGATGCAGCAGCTTTTAGTAGAGCGGGTATAGTAGGAAAAGACAGCCTCCTGCCTTAAGAATGGAGTCAATCCATCAGGCAGGAAGCTGTCTTTTTGTGAGTTAACGAAATTACAATATTTTGATATGAGAAGCTTTTAAATCAATCAATCTTTGCGCATAGCCCGTAATCCGTGATATCTGCTCTGAGGTATAGCCCGCAGAAAGATATTCTGAGAAAGTGTCATCAGGCAGGAGCAGCTCAATGGCAAAGGTATCAGCTTCGGTTTCATATTCTGCCGTTTTTAAATGAGTTCTGGTATCCATAAAGATGGCATTTGCCTTTTTATGGAGAAACAAATGCCCAAGTTCGTGTGCCAGAACCAGTGTGCGCTCCTGCTCGGAAAGAGTTTCATCGAGATAGATGATATGGTTTCTCTGAAAATACTGATAAAAACCACGGACTCCGCTTAAAGGAGCATCCACGAGAATCACATTCAGTCCACGGACAATTTCAAAAGGATTCCGTGACTGGAATCGGTGAGCGATCTGATTCGCTCTTTTTTTTATGTCCATAGACATCAGTCCTTTTTATATTTTTTCGGTGTGTATTTTTCTTTGTTCTTCTTTTTTGCGAGTTCCATACCGATCTGCATTGCCGAAAGAATGGAATCGATGGCTTCCGGGGAAGCGGGATCGCCGTCAAACATCAGCCCCTCCTGAGAAAGAAGCTGTTCTTTGGTGCGGGCGAGGATTTTTTCAATATCCCGTTCGTCACGGGAAGTCAGTACCGGATCTGGTGCAGGTTCCTCTCCGTACATCAGATATTGAGGGGAAAGACTCAGATAGTCGGCAATTTTGGAAAGACGCTCAGCGGGGAAGGATCCTTTTTTTAGCTGACCGACATAACCGTTGGAAAACCCAAGGTCTTTTTCCAGCTTCGATATTGGAATTTTCCGCTCTTTACAGATTTGCTTTACACGTTCTACGCAGTTCATAACATACCTCCAAATAAAAAAAATAGATAAAAGCCTAAAAAATGTATTGACAAAATAGAGAATACTCTATATAATGAGATCAAATTTAGAGAAAAACCTAAAGATAGAGAAGATTATATTTCTATATTAGAGTTTCCATAGAGAAAAGTCAATAGGTGATTCTCTAAATTTAGAACTTTATCAGAAGCGCGCAGATAAAGTATTTACGAAACCAGAAACAATACAGGATGAAGAAAAAGGAGAAATTAAAATGAGTCAGAAAACAGATCGCGTAATCGCGGAAATTTTACAGAAACGAGACCGTTTTACCAAAAACTTCCGAACAGAAAATCATGGCGGTGCAGCCGTCATTTACGGATACCCGGTTCATTATAAAGAAGGAGAAGAGTGGAAGGAAATTGATAACAGACTGGAAAAAACAGAAAACGGTTATCAGAACCATGCATCCCGGGTAAAAGTCCATTTTGCAGAAAGCAGTAATGCAAATGAAATGGTTACTATTGAAAAAACGGGAAGAAAACTGAGCTGGGGATTTCTGGCAGAAAAGCAGAAAAAACAGAACATCCGAAGCCAGGCGGCAGTACAGGCACAGAAGCGTGAAGCTGTATTTCAGCCGGAAAATCTCTATCCGACAGAAGAAGGAATGCAGAACAGAGCCGCAGTGCAGAAAACAGAAGAAAAAAGCGTGGAGCAGGAAAATCAGGAAAAAATGAGTGTTCCGGGTCTTGTGGCTGCCGGACATTATGCAGAGATTGCAGAGAATGTAGATCTCGAATACAAAATCATCGGAGAACAGGTAAAAGAAAACCTGATCTTAAAATCGGTAAAAGCAGCAGCTCTTGAATATTCGTTTTCCCTGCAGTTCCCGGGGATGATGATTGTCATTCGGGAAGACGGAGGAATTGACCTGATTGATGAAGAAACAGAAGAAGTTTTTTATTATTTTGCCCCGCCGTGTATGTACGATGCAGCCGGAAATTATTCGGAACAGGTACACTATGAACTGGAAACCGATGCGGAGCAGCATTGCAGTATTTTAAGCGTCGTACCGGATCAGACATGGCTTCAGGACGAAAACCGAGTATATCCGGTTGTGATTGATCCATCGGCAGAAACCTCGAAAACAAATAGGGCAATTGACGATACGTTTGTCCGAGAAAAAAGTACCGGACGAGCGCGGTGGTAGCTTCTTATGGTTCTTTTACCGTAGGCCATAACCGGGAATATGGAAAATGCCGTTCTTTCCTGAAATTTACCAGCTTGCCTGCAATGGAACCTGGAGCGGTTATCTACGATGCAAAAATCTATGTATGGCAGTACCGGTATTCTTCGGACAGCAACCAGCCGTTTTTTATTACCGCCCATAAAGTAACGGGAGGATGGAATCCGGGATCAACCACATGGAACAATCAGCCGGCATATCAGTCGAATGTACTGGATTACTGCAGTGTAAAGCAGGTACAGTCCGGTAATACAATTACCGTTACACCGTGCGGATTCAACGTAACAAAACTGGTGCGTGAGTGGTACAACACAGGGGTAAATCATGGAATTGTTATCACGGCACAGAATGAGACACCATATCAGGAAGCCGTTTTCATTTCTTCTGATTATCCATCCAATAACTCTTATGGAATTACTTCCGAGTATTTCCCGCAAGGAATCTTTTATTACCGTAGTACAACAGGACTCGAGGACTATTACAGCTACCATGAGCAGGATGCCGGACGCGCAGGCCATGGCTATGTTAATGACTTCAATGGAAACCTTGTATGGGTGCATGAAGATGCGTCAACCAGCGGTGGGCTGCTGCCGATTCATATCCGTCATGTGTATAATCTGTCAGAACGGAGTAAAAACAACCGTATGGGAAAAGGCTGGAGAATGAACTTCATCCAGGAAATGGAAGCCACAGGAAACGCAAACTTCCCGTATGTCTACACAGATGGAGACGGAACCCGACATTACTTTTATAAAGACACAGCGGATGGAAATAAATTAAAGGATGAAGATGGCTTTGGATATGAGCTGACGCAGACAAGTTCTTCTGACGGAGATTCTTATTACATCATGAAGGACAAAAACGGCTGGGAATATGCGTTTGGTCAGGACAAATACATGCGGAGTATCAAGGATTCCAACGGAAATCTGCAGAAAGCGCAGTATGGTCCGTCCACAGCAGGTAACTATCTGGCATATCTGATTGATCCTACCGGTGCAAGAATGGACTTCAGATATGGAAAAGATAATAATCTGGGCAATCTGAATGCGAATGGAAGAAGCATTTATTTTTCCTATGACAGTGCAGGACATCTGACCAGAATTAGTTATCCGGATAATAAAAGTACGGAATTTTTCTACGATGGAGATATTCTGGTGAGCGTACAGAATAATGATGGGCGACAGATTTCATATAAGTACCAGGATGACTGCGGAGTAAAACGAGTGTCAGAAGTTTTTGAACATACAGGACCACAGAATGGGCAGAGAATGAAAATTTCCTATCGAAATGGAAATACTACGGTGTTTGAAACACAGGGATTGGATGGAGAAATCAGTCGGACAGGTGATAATCGAAAGTTTACCTACCACTTTGACAATTTCGGCTGCCCGGCGGATGTGTCGGATGAAGATGGTGCTGCAAACAGTTATCAGTTTTTACGGGAAGGACGAAAGAATAACAAGCTGAGCATGACAGGAACTTTACAGAAAGCCGTCAGGAACCGAATGGATCCAGAACCATTTTTATTACAGTGGAATCAGATTAACACAGGAAATGAAAATGCAGTTATTGGATTTAGAGCGTTAGGGGGATTCCCTTCGGGAACTTTTTGTACAATAAATAAAGATACCGTAAATGGTAGATATGGATACTCTAAAACGTATACGTTAGAAAAAGGAACTTATACTTTTTCCTGTTATGTTAAGGTTGAAAAATGTGTACCAGATCCGGAGAAAAAGCGTTCCGAATGCGGTGCCGGAATTTACTTTCTTCCGGAAATACAGAGAAAATGGATCTGGTAACAGAGGTGAAAGATACAGATTCGGATGAATGGACTCGTGTATCGGTAACTATTACGATTGCATCTCAGACGGAGGTAACTACCGCGTTTTTCTTGGATAATATGCAGGGATGGGCTTGTTTTTCCTGTTTCCAGTTGGAAAAATCAATGGCAGCAAACAAATTTAACATGCTGCACGATGCATTTTTCGAAGATACATTTGACACAACAGGGGAATATGGCTGGAAATTAAGTCAGGGAGAAAGTGCAGACCAGATTGTAACAGATTCAGTTAAAGGTAAATGTGCAAGATTACGAGGTAACTTGTCCAAAGATAAGAGCCTGATGCAAACCGTAAAGGTGAGCGGAAAAGAAGGCGATGTATTTGTGCTCGGATGCAGTGTGAAAGCAGACGCCATTCCGGGCCGAACCTTCCGTGTTCGTGCAGTGGTTCATTTTACCGACAAAACAACGACAGAGACAATTGTGAACTGCAATCCGTATGTGACAGAGTGGCAGTTTGTCAATGGCGTAATCCTGACCAGGAAAGATGGTTCCACAACAAATAAGACCTACGAATCCATTCAGATCTATCTCGAATACCAGAAACAGCAGAATGATGCATTCTTTACCGGCTTACAGCTGATCCGTGATGATGCGGAAAGTTACGTGTATGATGCAAATGGAAATATTGTAAGTGCCAAGACAGCAGCGGAGCAGAATGCATTTATCTGCAACAAAACAGACCTGCTTTCCAAAATGGTTAAAGTGACCGGCTCTTCGTTTGAGTATGAATATGATGGAAAGAAAATAATGACAGCGGCAAGAAATTCAGAGGGAGTTCAGTACCGTTATACCTATGATAACAAGGGAAATCCGCAGGACGTAGTGATTCATCATGACAGGGTAAGTACGTCGGTAATGGCTGGCAGAAGTTATTATATTCGCCACAGAAAATCTGGTAAGTATATCGATGTAAAAGATGCATCTAATAAAGATGGAGCAGCAGTTCAGCAGTATGAGTTTTCGGGAAGTTCGGAGCAGAAATGGCGTATTGAGGATGCCGGAGAAGGATATATTATTTTCAAAGCATTTGACGGAAATGAGACATATGTACTGGATATCGGAACGGATGCAAATGGGGCAAAGGCGAAGTTAGCTGCATACGCAAACAAAGATTCACAGAAATTTCGTATCAAACCAGTAGGAGAAGGAATGTATTTGATCACAAGTAAAATTTCTAAGGACAAAAAAGCGATTGATCTTCCGAGAGCACAGCTTGATAATTCGATTCAGTTACAGATTTGGGATCAGTCAGAAACACATCCGAATCAGCAGTGGTATTTTGAGCCTGTTGCATATGAACGAAAGAGTGACCAGCCGATTTCCGGCGGGATTTATATGATGCGTCTTGGATACAGTGGACAGTATATGCAGGTAAATGGAACAACAGCGGGATCAACAGTTGTTCAGAATCGGTATTTAGGAAAAGAAGCACAGATGTTTCTGATTCATGGAGATGAAACAGGTGGATTTTTCCTGGAACCGGCCAATGCAGAGGGAAAAGCACTTTCTATGGCTTCGGATGGAACACTCACGCTGCAGGTGAAAAATACATCGGATAGCAAACAGAAATTCTGGTTTGAAGTGAGTGAAGAGGATAAAAATAATTATTGCATCAAACAGAACAGCCGGTATTTTATGATTCCAAGTCTCTCACATGAAGAGAATACAGCAATTAACGGAGCATATCCAACAGTAGAAGCCATGAGTCCACAGGAATTTATTTTGGAGAAATGCAGCGAACGTATGACGGCGCAGTATACCTACACGGCAACCGGCCGAAATGTAAAAACACTGACAGATGCCAGAGGATTTGTAACAACAAACGAATACGACAGCAAAGAACGCCTGCTGACGGGAGTTACCGATGCAAAAGGGAATAAGGTAACGTATACGTATGATACCAAGAATGACCTTCTGACCGGTGCGACGGCTTCTGATGGAACAAATACGGTAAAACTGGGTTATACGTATGATGAAGGTGACCGGTTAAAAACGATTGCCCACAATGGATTCGAGTATACCTATGAATATGATTTCCTCGGAAATCAGACCAGAATTCTGGCAGGCGGAAATGCACTGGAAGAATACGATTATCTTCCGTCGGACGGACCGCTCAGCGAAGTAAAGTATGCGACAGGAGAAGTGCTGAAAAAACAGCTATGACAAGTACGAGCAGATCGTGGAGCAGAAGTGGAATGGAACGACAGTCTTCCGAAATATCTATGATGACTATGGAAATGTATTTTACCATGAGGATCTGGAAAACGACAGAAAGATTTTCTTTGACTATGACATGATCCAGAGAATGGCAGGATACCGCACAACAGATGGAGAAACGGCGCGCATTCAGTATGACAACAAGAACAGACGCACAGGCATGGTACATCAGATTGATGACAGCAAAATTTCAACATCGTGCGTATTTGGAGAGGTTGGAAAAGCACAGGCACCGGATGTGATTTATCAGATCAAGGTAAATGATGCAGTCAAAATTTCGTATACCTTTGACACGTTATGTCGTGTTACCAGAAAAACCATTCATCTGAAGGACAAAACATATCCGGTCGACTATACCTTTGTGCCGGGAAGAAAAGCGGGAATTACAACCTTGCTTCTCAAAGAAATCAACAATAACGGAAAGAAACTGTCCTTTGTTTATGATGCTGTGGGAAATATTGTTACGATTTCCGAGAATGGTGTTCAGAAAGTAAAATATACGTATAATGCTTTGAGTGAACTGACCCGTGTGGATTCTGCATGGGAAAATAAGAGTATTACGTATACCTACGATGCCGGAATGAATATGACGTCCAGAAAAGAGTATTCCTATACAACGGGAGCACTGGGCAATGCGGTAAAGACAGATCTGTTTACCTACCGTGCTTCAGGATGGAAAGATCAGCTTATTTCCTATAATGGCAGCAGCATTTCCTATGATGCGGTCGGCAACATTACAGCTTATCAGGGAAGAACACTGACCTGGTACAGAGGAAGCCTGCTGCAGAGTCTGACCTTAAACGGAAAGAAAGCAGTTTACCATTACGACAGCGAAGGACACAGAGTCCAGTGGAAAGACCTGAACGGAATCAGCCATAAGAACTACTGGTGCGGAAACAAACTGATGGGAACGAAGTATGGAGATGTACTGGTTCAGTTTGTTTACGGTGCGGATAAATCCCCGCTGATGCTGAAAAAAGGGAGAAAAAGAGTATTATTACTTGTACAACAGCCAGAATGATGTCATAGGACTGATTGACAGCGATGGAAAACAGGTAGTAAACTATTCTTACGATGCATGGGGAAAACAGACTGGTCTGACCGATATCAGCGGAGAAAATATCGGAAAACTAAACCTATTCCGTTATCGTGCTTACTGCTACGATGACGATACCAAACTCTATGTCACCGCCAGCCGTTATTATGATCCGGAATTGTGCAGATTCCTTTGTGCGGACAACTTTGATGCTGTAAAAGCGAAAATGTTTAGCATGAATGGAAAGAACCTTTATGTGTACTGTTGCAACAATCCGGTGAATGCGGTAGATGATGATGGTGATTTTGGAATTTTAATGCTGGCATTCCCAGGAATCGATCCCAGAAAAGTAGCATGGAATATCTTAAAAGATGTATTTGTATATGCGGTACAGTGCGGAATGGCGAATGAGAAAGTAACCTTAGAAGGAATTGCAGAGGTGGCCATAGAAAGTGCAATCAGTAGTGTTTTGGGAGATAGCCAAGGAATTATCTTTTCAGTAGTAGTAAGTGGTTTGAAAGGAGGATATTTAGAGTATCAGGAATCAGGAGATATGGCAAGAGCAATGGGGGCAGGATTTTACGATGCTATAATGACCTTGTTAGAACCTAAAACGTATAACGCATATGTAAAAAATGAAACTATTGAGAATGCATTGGGTGCTTTTACAGACTTTTTTCTAGTCTCCATTACTGAGCTATCCCAAAAGCGGTGTTTTGGATGGAGTGTTTGGAAAACCCAAGAAACAGGCAAATAAAAATGGATCAACACTTAAAGAAAAACAGCAACATCTAACTTTAGTAACAAAAAAAGGTTAGGGGGGGAAAAAAGAAGAACTGGCAGAGTAATAAGCCTGCAATTTCCAGAAAAATGCAAAATATAGGACTTCCAGCGCTTAGATAGTAAAAGTTTTAAGATGCCTTTGCGCGAAAGAAAAATAGTTTTGTACAAAGGCAAAGCGTAAGAAATAACGAGGAGAAGATTGTATGAAAGTAGTATGGGGAAAATTTGGTACCGGCGTAGACCTGATTGTGTGTGCTATTAGTAGTTATTGGTGGGTGAGCCTGTGGGTAAATGAAAAAGATGCGTTCCACGCCTATTCATTAAAAACAAGTATCATAGTGTTTCTAGGAATAATGTTCTTTTTAAGCATAGCAGCTTATGGAACTGTGACATTTCTACTAAAACGAATTTATATTTATGAATGGGGAATAATGTTATCTTTTTGGGGCTATGAAAAAAAGATAGAATGGGAAGATTTTACTGTGATACAAAGATACAATGATCATTTTTTCTTCAACATATCGAAACAGAAAGATGACAGTTTGTTCTGGTGTACCTATCACCCATTTACCAGTATCATGATATTCGACAAGTTCCGCGGACCGGGCTGGGGAATCATACCGCTCAGCGCCGACGAATTTTGTGAACTCCTCACTTCATACGGTGTCAAGTATACGGAAAGTAAATAACATACAAAAAGAGTGGAAGTGGCCGTAAGATCCACGAATTACCAGCCACTTCCCTTTTTATATGCAAATTTAGAAAAAGAAAGAAGGAAATGCCAATGAAATCAATTTATCGCACGATCCTTGCCGCAGCAGGCAGCTTCCTTGCGGCACAGTTTGGAGGCTGGGATGCTGCGCTGGAAACGCTGGTCTGCTTCATGGCAATTGACTGGATCACAGGAGGTGTTCTGCTTCCTGTTGTTTTTAAAAAGAGTCCGAAATCTGAAAACGGAACGTTGGAGAGCCGTGCGGGATGGAAAGGGCTTTGCAGAAAAGGGATGATGCTGTTCTTTGTGCTGGTCGCGGAAAAACTGGATCAGCTCACACAGACGAATTATCTGCGGGATGCCGTCTGCATTGGATTTATTTTAAATGAAGCGGTTTCAATCTTGGAAAATGCAGGGCTGATGGGTGTGAAAATCCCTGAGGTTCTGCGGTCAAGGATTGATGTGCTGAGAAAGGAGGAGCAGAGTAAATGAGGGTTGACAGAAGCTATTGTAGCAACCAGAATACATGGTCGGAAAATCATCCGCAGTGTATTGTGGTACACAATACAGACAATTTTGCCGCCGGAGCCGATGCCCGCGCGCATGCAAGAGCGCAGTACCAGGGAAATTTTCAGATTATGTCGGCGCATTATTACGTAGATGACGGGGAGATCGCTTATCAGGCTGCGCCGCACAGCAGAGGATGCTGGCATGTCGGGAGAAATTATGGAAGTAAAAATCTATTCGGCAGATATGGAAACCGGAACAGCATCGCGGTTGAGATGTGCGTGCAGAAAGGATATGATTACGAAACCGCATTTTTACATACGGTGGAGCTGGTGAAAAACCTGATGAACGAGACGGGGATTCCATCAGATGCAGTTTACCGGCATTACGACATCTGCAGCAAAAACTGCCCGTCCCAGATTCAGAAGCGGGGAGACTGGGAGCGGTTCCAGCGTCTGATTCGGGAAACAGAAGACGGCAGTGAGAAAAGTGAATACAATCCCGGCATCTACCGTGTAACAGACCCGGCGCTCAACATCCGCACAGGTCCCGGAGTAGAATACCCGGTGGTGGGAGTCATCAAAGACCAGGGAAGCTATACGATCACAGAAATCAGAAACAAAAGCTGGGGCAGACTGCTGTCGGGAGCGGGATGGATCAACTGCCATAAAGCATATTGTTTTTACGGGGGAAGAGTATAAAATCCCATCTTTGCAAAACGATGTCATCGGACGGATTGACAGCGATGGAAAAGCAGGGAGTAAACTATTCTTACGATGCAGGGGGAGAACTGGTAAATACCATGGATACAAGTGGTGCGAATATTGCACAGTCGAAAGAAATAACGAGGAGAAAATTGTATGAAAGTAATATGGGGAAAATTTGGTACAGGTGTAGATTTGATTCTGTGTGTTATTATTAATTACTATGTGGTGAGTATATGGGTAAATGGAAAAGATGAGTTCCATGCATATTCATTAAAAACAAGTATTATATTTCTAATAGAGGTAATGCTCGTTTTAAATATGGGGAAAACAGACCGGTCTGACCGATACCAGCGGAGAAAATATCGGAAAGCTCAATCCATTCCGCTATCGTGCTTACTGCTACGATGACGACACCAAGCTCTATGTCACCGCCAGCCGCTATTACGATCTGGAATTGTGCAGATTCCTTTGCGCAGACAACTTTGATGTTGTAAAAGCGGAAATGTTACAAAAAGTTAAATTAGTAGGTGGCAAATATGAAGGCAGGATATCGTAAATTTTATAAATATTTTAGTATATTGGTATTTATGGGCTGCGGATACCTTATGCTGAATTTTTGGGAAGAGGGAAAAGGTCAAATTAGTTCTTATAACATGCAAGATAAAGCACTTATGATATTGTGGTTTA
>ENA-OQKB01000151-OQKB01000151.1-human-gut-metagenome-genome-assembly--contig:-NODE-151-length-16165-cov-5.275097_pt1 | contig 16165 bp, 17 predicted proteins | sample MGYA00242646_ERZ504793 | MGnify/ENA primary metagenome ERZ504793 (study PRJEB26092, sample SAMD00036409) | human gut metagenome | host: Homo sapiens | study: EMG produced TPA metagenomics assembly of...
GAAGAACGATTGACAAATGCTTCAGCGGAGTCGTTCAATGCTAAAATCAAAGCTTTTCGAAGCCAGTTAAGAGGGGTGGCTGATCTGAAATTCTTCATGTTCAGACTGGCTAGGCTATACGCTTAAAGGAAAGCTTGCCAACCGGAAAAATCCGCTGCCCCTGGAAAAAGCAGCATAGCCAAAAGAAAATATAGCAGAACTGTAAAATATAAAAGAGGTTGTGCCAACGTTTTGACACAACCTTAGCAGATTACTATTCAGCTGATACCTATTCTGAAAGATGTAAACAACTTGTTTCTTAGATAGCCTTATAAATATTCTACTACTTATTACAGTTCATTTAGAAATGTTATTCTCACTTTTATTCCTCCGCTTTTTCACTTGCTCCACTGCTTCAGATATGATTCCCTTGTTTTCAAAACGCTGCGTGTAATTGGTGTAATCCGGGTGAATACGTTCGTAAGTTGGGTCAGTGAATAAGGGACTCGTAATAATGTGGTCCGCAGTCGAACGGTTACAGCAGAAAACAATATTTTCAACTCCAGCCAGTCTGGTCAATGCTTTCACATCCGTATCATGCGGCTGTAGTGTCATCGGATCTGTAAAAAAGAACAGATAGTCTATTTCTCCTTCTACGATCCGCGAACCAATTTGCTGGTCACCTCCTAAAGGACCAGATTTCAGGATTGTGATATCCCATTTGATTTCAGGATGTTTTTCTTCAAGGGCTTTTTTAATTAGTGTACCGGTTGTACCCGTACAATAGAATTTATGTCCTATCAGACGTTCCGAGTTCCAGAGAACCCACTCTATCATGTCTTTTTTCATTGCATCGTGTGCAACAAGCCCAATTCTTCGAACAATTGTTTTCATAAAGCTAAATTATTTTTATATGATAAATTATAATAACAAGAAAAAACTAATTCTATTGAAGGCCGGAGGATGACCGGATAAATCTGAGCAATTCTTTGTTTGCCTGGCTATCCATGACGGTTTCCCGTTTTTCTTCAAAAAGATTGAGTGTTGTGGAGCATTCCCCACAGATGTCAATGCCCACTACCTGTTCTTTCTGAAGAATAACAGCCAGCAGTTTCTCCAATTCCCATAAGCTGAGAGAACCTTGATCCCAGTTTGTTGCTGCCGAAGCCGGATTCAAGACATCCTTGTCTATGGAAATGTAAACCGGCCCGTTGATATGTCCGGAAGAAAAGTCCTGCCAACCCTCTTCGTGCATGAGCGTAGTTTCACTGTAAAACCGGACTTGTCTTTCATATCCTTTCGGCACAGCCTGTATCAGTTTGTCTGAAGCACCTACGATAATTACTTTCTTGCAGTTGTTGTTATGGTCCAATATATCCTTTACCCAACTTCCGCAAGAAAGTATGTTGTCAAACAACGGTGGCTGCATATCGGGATGGTGGTCGAACACAATCAGCGAAAACGGAGTTTCGAGTTTGTCTGTCCAGAATTTAGTCAAATAATGATAATTGCCTGAATCGATGAAATGGACTCCCTCCGCCGGATAATCAGCAATCATCCGCTTCAAAGCCAAAGTACCATCCCTGTCACAGTAGCCCTCTGTACCATAAAGATGACGACAGTCCAGCCATATAAACTTATTGTTCCGGGCAAACGCCTCGTAGTCATACACTCCCGTGAAGTTCATGATGATGATCGGCCATGCTATCCGTTTATCTGTTTTTTGATTTTGCCCGCTCATACGTTGTTTTTGCATATCCTTTTACTGTTCATTAAAACCATCGTACATAACAGAAATCTTGCCGGTGAGGTAACAAAGCATTCTTGGGATACATACGGAAGGCCTGCTTGAAGCTTCCGGCGTTGAAAATGCCGGATGTCGCCTTAAAGGTATATAAATTCCCATTCTTGGAAACTGACGAAAGGGGAATTACCTCATATATGTGATCCTGACCGCCTTCATGCCTGATAATGACCGATTCTATTCCGATTGCGTCATCCAGGCCTTTCTCATCAACGACAACCGTCACCTCATATTCCTTTCCGGCTTCAACCGTGGCATTCAGCCCATTCCCAGCCTCTATGGATTTGATTTCTATGGCATCCCATCTGCTTCGGACGTTTGCTTTCCAGTCAGCCATCATTTTCGCCTTCGCAAAGTTGTCGGCTGCCAGAATGTGGAAATGCTCTGACAGCTTGTTATAGAACCTGTCATAGTAGTCGTCCAACTGTCTTTTCATGGTAAAATGGGGAGCGATTTGTGCGATTGAGTTCTTGATATACTTGACCCAGTCTTCCGAATAGTTCTTCCCCCCATACTCGTAATACAGTGGCAGGATGTCATGCTCCAACAAATAATAGATGGCTTCGGCATCCAGCTGGTTTTGGTACTGTTCATTCTGATAAGTCCTTTTATCAGTCAGTGCCCATCCAGCATCCTTACGGTATCCTTCATACCACCAACCGTCCAGCACGGAGAAATTAAGCACACCGTTCATCAATGCCTTCTCGCCCGACGTACCCGAAGCTTCTGCCAACCGCGTAGGGGTGTTCATCCAGATATCCACCCCCGAGATAAGATGGCGTGCCAGGTCCATGTCGTAATTCTCCAAGAATATGATTTTACCTAAAAATTCCGGACGCCGGGATATTTCCACGATTTGCTTGATCAGCCCCTGCCCGGCACCGTCATTGGGATGGGCTTTTCCTGCAAAGATGAACTGTACCGGATATTTCGGATTATTCACAATCCTGGCAAGTCGGTCTATATCCGTGAACAGAAGATGAGCCCTCTTATATGTAGCAAAACGGCGTCCGAAGCCTATTAGAAGAGCATCGGGATTGAATCTCTCAAAAATGGAAACGCTCAATGCCGGATCAACCTGACTCCTGAGCCAGTCCTTGCTGCATTTGCTTTTGATATAGTCCAGCAATTTTGCTTTCTGTTTTAACCGGGTATTCCATATCTCTTCATCTGGGATGCCATAGACGGCCTCCCAGATTTTCTGATTGGACTGGTCGCAGAAAAAATTCTCATCAAAATTGTCCTTGAAAAGCTTTTTCCATTCTGCCGCACACCAGGTAGGCAGATGTACCCCGTTGGTTACATAACCCACATGGTTCTCTTCCGGGAAGTATCCCTTCCAGATCGGCGCAAACATTTGCTGGGATACCGATTTATGCAACTTGCTGACACCGTTTACCTCCTGGCAGGTCTTGCAGGCGAAGACAGACATGCAGAAACGTTCCTCCTTGTCTCCCGGATTGTGACGCCCGAGATCCATCAGGTTATCCCAGGTTATACCCAACTTGCCAGGATATCCCTTCATATATTTATTGAAAAGCCCTTCGTCAAAATAATCATGACCAGCGGGTACGGGAGTATGTACGGTATAAAGTGAGGAAGCACGTACCAGCTCCATGGCCTGCCCGAAATTCAAGCCGCCATTTATGTAATCACAAAGCCGCTGGATATTGATCAGTGCGGCATGCCCCTCATTACAGTGATATACATCTTTCGTTATACCTAAAGCTCTCAGCGTTATCATCCCGCCTATGCCAAGCAGTATTTCCTGTTTTAGCCGATTCTCCCAGTCGCCTCCATACAGATGGTGAGTGATAGGGCGGTCAAACTCGCTGTTGAGTTCATTGTCCGTATCCAGCAGATAAAGGGGAATACGCCCCACACTGGCTTTCCAGACATTGGCATGTACCACAAAACTGTCGGCATAGGGGACGTGGATTACCAGTTGTTTCCCATCCGGTTGCATTACCTTTTCAATCGGGAGCTGCCCGAAATTCTGCGCTTTATAATTGACTGTCTGCTGGCCGTCCATGGAAAGCGACTGGTCAAAATAACCGTAACGGTACAAAAGTCCTATGGCACAAAGGTCCACATTGCTGTCCGACGCCTCTTTCAGGTAATCCCCCGCCAACATACCCAAACCGCCGGAATATATCTTAAGGACTTCATCCAAGCCGTATTCCATGCTGAAATAAGCTATTGACGGGCGCTGGTGATCCGGTTCCACATCGACGTATTTTTTGAAGGCGGAATAGACGGCATCCATTTTATAGACAAAGTTCTCATCATGTGCCAGCGCTACAAGCTTCTCATAATTTATCCGCTCCAGAAACAATACCGGATTCTGTTCCACCTCTTTCCAAAGTTCCGAATCCAAATCACAATACAGTTTCTTTGCGTCATCATTCCATGTCCACCAGAGATTATGTGCGATTTCTGCAAGTTTCCGCAGTTCTGCAGGAAGATGTGAACCTACTGTAATCTCCCTCCACTGAGGGGTATTTACATTATAACTTGAATATTCCATGACATTTTAATTAAATAAGTCCTAATCTTTATTCAGTCCTTTTATTATTTTTCGTTTACCGACAATCCATACCGTATCATTCTCCTTGAAAATTGTATCAGGGTCTGGATTCATAATATTCACGGTACTCCTCTCTATTCCGATAATGATGCTATCCGATATGTCTGCCTCCCGGATCGTCTTTCCGATCAATGGTGAACCTCCTTCGACAGGAAATTGCCCTATTTCCATCTCATCCTGCGAGGATGTTCCGTTCCCGTTCCTTTCTACCTTCTTTTGCTCCATGGATGTCCGGAAGCTTTCCAACTGCCGGTCCGTACCTACGACCGTAACCTTGTCATATGGATAGAGATGTTCTTCCCCTTGTGGTATATCCAGGCGTTTTTCTCCACGGGTGATTGAAATCACATTTATCTGAAACAAGGTGCGCAAGCTGCTTTCTTTTAATGTTCTGCCCACATATATGGAATCAGGGGATACTGTGAAATCCGCCAAATGTAATTCCTTGAACGGGATATTGCTGCCAAGGGTGGAGCCTGTATCACTTTCTGTAGAAAGTACATTCCCGTCCGTCCCCTGAAAGTTTGCCATAAATTGTCTCTCTATAGTCAGCGACCGTTTCTTGATCCGCTTGGAAAAATAAATGACGGCAATGATAATGGAAGAGACTACCAACCCGGCTCCCAAGGCAACATTGAAAAGATGGGTAATGATACTCATCATGATAATCGTGCAGATCAGTATTTTGACAAGTACTATTGATACCAAAGGCCCTCTGTTGAACTTGTTGTCCGTCCAGAGTTTACGGAACTCGGTTGAATTGTTCCTTTTCATGATGATGGCCCATAGAAACGGGGATATGACAAGAAAGATGATGATGAAGCCCAACAAGTTCCCTTCCATTCCCGGCAGACTTTTCCTAATCAAAGGATGCACATAGGAAAAATATAAAGTGATGAAAAAAACGCATACGACCAGATAGAGTGTGACAGACACCAGCATAGACCGGATCAGTTTATGCCAAGTCCCCTGGTGTTTTACAGTCATTGCCCCGGACGTATAGTGTACGAGATAATCTTTCAGGGATTCAGGCATGTGGATGTCTATAAACCGGTATGCTGGTTCCGAAAGCCGTATCATATAGGGGGTAAGAAAAGTCGTTATGACAGATACTGCCACTATGACCGGATAGAGATACTTGTCCGTAACATTCAGACTGACGCCTAAAGATGCGATGATGAATGCGAATTCACCGACCTGTGTCAGTGAAAAGCCGGACTGTATGGCAATTTTCAACGGCTGGCCGGAAAGCAAGACACCAAAGCTCCCGAACAGGACCTGACCGGACAGTACCAGCAATGTCAGGATGAGAATAGGGACGGCATATTCCCACATCATGGCAGGATCGATCATCATTCCTACCGACACGAAAAATATGGAAGCGAACAGGTCTTTTACCGGCTGTACGATATGTACGATTTTTTCCGCTTCAACGGTCTCTGCCAGCAGGGACCCCATGACAAAGGCTCCCAATGCGGCAGAAAATCCCGCTTTTGTCGCAATCATCACCATTCCCAGGCAAAGTCCCAGAGAGGTTATCAATAAAATCTCGTTGCTGGTGAAACGGCGTATCTTCTTCAGCAGGGTAGGTATCAGATAGATACCCAATGTCGACCAGAAAATAAGGAAAGCGGCCAGCTTCAATATACTTTCCAGCATCTCCTTCCCTTCAAAATGTTTGCCTACCGCCAACGTGGAAAGAACAACCATCATCACTACAGCCACCAGATCTTCGATAACAAGAATCCCCAAGACAATGCCAGTGAATTTCTGTTGGAGAAGTCCCATATCATTGAAAGCCTTGAATACGATGGCCGTGGACGACATGGACAACATTCCACCCAGAAAAATACTGCTCATGTGGGAGAACCCCATTGCATTCCCCGCTGTATAACCTATGAACATCATGCCACATACAATAGTGACAGTGGCAACGATAGCCGTAATGCCCACATTTATCAATTTCTTGAACGAAAAGTCCAGTCCCATCGCGAACAGCAGAAAAATGACACCGATGTCCGCCCATATTTTGATATTGGCAGGATCGGAAACAGTCGGGACCAGGGAAACGGAAGGACCCGCCATAATACCGGCTACAATGTAGCCCAATATGACCGGTTGCTTCAGCCACTTGAAAATGACGGTTACAATACCGGCAATAATCAGAATTATGGCAAGATCCGATATTAAAGGAGCAACTTCTGACATATTAACGGTTATTTTAGATCGATAATTCGTTAAGGACCCGGATCAGGCTTTTGTCAATAGGCTTGTCCTTTTTGATTGCCTGGACAAAAGGAACATAAACAATCTCGTTGTTCCGTATGCCTATCATAACATTTCGCTGGCCTTCCATCAAGGCCTGGATTGCGGCTTCACCCAGCCGGCTTGCCAGTATGCGGTCATTGGCACTCGGAGCGCCACCCCGTTGCAGATGGCCCAGGATAGAAACCCTGACATCATATCCGGGATATTCCTTCTTTACCCGGTCGGCGTAATATATGGCACCTCCATTCTTGTTTTCAGGACTTTCGGTCACAATTACGATGCTGCTGTTTTTCGTTCTTTCTGAATCCACGTCCGATGAATGTTTCCAACTGGTCCACGTCCGTCCGGTCTTCCGGAATGATGGCCGCTTCAGCACCGGAAGCTATTGCGCTGTTTTGTGCCAGGAAGCCCGCATCACGCCCCATTACTTCGACAAAGAAGATACGGTCATGGGAGGTTGCCGTGTCCCTGATTTTATCCACGCATTCCACAATGGTGTTCAATGCCGTATCATATCCTATGGTAAAATCGGTACCATATAGGTCATTGTCAATGGTGCCGGGCAATCCTATGCACGTCACATCATACTCCTCCGCAAAGATACGGGCTCCCGTCAGGGAACCGTCTCCACCGATAATTATCAAAGCATTGATGTTCTCTTTCTGTATGACCTTATAAGCTTTCTTGCGTCCTTCGGGAGTGGTGAAAGTCTCGGAGCGAGCTGTTTTCAGTATGGTGCCTCCCCTCTGGATAATGCTACTTACATCTTCCGTCGTGAGTTCTTTCACTTCACCGGCAATCAGCCCCTCGTAACCTCTATAAATTCCTTTCACTTTAAATCCGTTAAAAATGGCGGCGCGGGTCACGGCACGGATAGCCGCGTTCATTCCTGAAGCATCCCCTCCGGAAGTCAGAATTCCAATATACTTGTTATCCATAATTTGTTTTTTATATTTTAATTAATCAGGCAAAATCAGAAAGCAACTGTTTTAGCCTTTTTCTGCTATAAAAGATACGGCTTTTTATCGTACCCAGTGACACTCTTATCTTTGCGGCTATTTCCCGATATTTGACTCCGGTACAACATAAAAACGACATAATGTGCTTTAGGCAATGTTTTAAGGGCTTCCCTTATCTCTTTTGCATCATGCCCGTTATCCACGAAAATGAAAGAGTCGTCCCTTAACAGGAAATGATATTTAGGTTCTGATAATACATATAAATTCCCTCGTATTTTCTTTGTCCGGCAATTATTGATAAATGCATTGCGCATGATGGTATACATCCAGCCTTTAAAATTCGTACCGGAATCAAACTTATCCTTATTATCCAACGTCCTCAACATTGTTTCCTGCAACAAGTCTTCTGCTTCATCCTTGTCAGCAGTCAGTTTATATGCAAAACAATGCAGTTCATTCTGAAGGGCTACCAGCGCTTTATCGAAATCAAATCCTCTCATTATATTTATTTTGGAATTCAAATATCCGGGTGAAGGCATTCCCTGATAATAAGAAATGCCTTCTGTAGAGTCTCATCAAGATATCTTATTTGACATCAATAGTTTTGGTGGTTTCCTGAACCTTCTTATCTACGACTTTGGGAATATCGATAAACAGGACCCCGTGTTCCACTTTGGCCGAAATTTTATCTTTTTCCACATTATCCGGCAGCAGGATACTCTGCTGGAATCGGGAATAGGAGAATTCACGGCGCAAGTATTTTCCGTCTTTCTTCTCCTCCTTTTTCTCGTCCTTTTTTTCCATGCAGATTACCAGATTGTTGCTTTCATCCACACTTACCTTAAAATCATTCTTGGTCATTCCCGGAGCTGCCAGTTCTACCTTGTAGTCCTTTTCATTCTCAATCACATTGATGGCTGGAGCCGTAGCGTTTGCTCTTGCCATCCATTCATTGTCAAAGGAATCGTTAAAAAATACTCGGTAACCAATTCTGGTTTGTTTTTACAGGTACCATTTTTACCTCCTTTTTTAAATTGTTAATAAATAAAATATTCAAAAAGACAATACAATCCAGTCTGATTGACTGACTTTTATTCGTCTGATCATACCTTGTTCAGCTACAGCCTTTGTCCGTTTCCGTATCTCTTCCGGGTTTCCAAGGTAGTAGTCCTTGACAAGAACCAGCCTGTCGTCAAATTCAAAGACATAAGGAACTGCCGTAGGCAGGTTCAGGTTGGAAATATCCGTATCGGAAATTCCTTTGAGATGCTTGATGATTCCGCGCAGGCTGTTACCATGGGCGACTACCAGCAGGCTGTCCTTATACATCAATGCGGGAAAGATGATGCATTTCCAGTAAGGCATGACACGCCCAATAGTATCTTTCAGGGATTCCGTACGGGGAAGTTCCCTATCTGGTACACCGGCATAGCGGATATCCATGCCCGGATTACGGGGATCATCTTTGCCTACCGGAGCGGGAGCCACGTCATAGCTTCTTCGCCAGATGTGTACTTGTTCTTCACCATATTGGACCGCTGTTTCACTCTTATTCAGTCCCTGAAGCATGCCGTAATGCTTCTCGTTCAGCCGCCAGGTCTTTTCAACCGGAATCCAGTCTTCATCCAGCCGGTCCAAGACACAGTTCAACGTTTTTACGGCACGTTTCAAGTAAGAAGTGTAAGCTGCCTCAAAAGAAAATCCAGCCTCCCGTAATGCATCGCCTGCCTTGCAGGCTTCTTCAACTCCTTTCTCGCTTAAATCCACGTCCGTCCATCCAGTAAAACGGTTTTCTTTGTTCCATAGGCTTTCGCCATGACGTAATAACACTATTCTTTTCATGGATACTTCTTCTTTATGCAATGGTTATTGAAGAATCCAGATATACGTCCTGAATGGTGTTCAGAAGTTGAACTCCGTCTTTCATCGGTTTCTGGAAAGCCTTACGACCGCTGATCAGCCCCATACCACCTGCACGCTTATTTACTACTGCCGTTACGACAGCATCATGCAGGTCGGATTCCCCATGGGATTCACCGCCCGAGTTAATCAATCCGACACGTCCCATATAGCCATTCGCCACCTGATAACGACAAAGGTCTATCGGATGGTCAGTGGTCAGTTCCGAATACATACGCTCGTTTGTCTTTCCGAATCCGATAGCCTTGAAACCGCCGTTATTGGATGGGAGCTTCTGCTTCACGATATCGGCTTTAATGGTAACCCCGATATGGTTGGCTTGTCCTGTCAAGTCGGCAGCGGCATGATAGTCGGTACCATCCTTTTTGAAGCTGCTGTTTCTCAAATAGCACCACAGAATAGTAGCCATTCCCAGTTCGTGGGCATATTCAAAAGCCTGTGACACTTCCACTATCTGGCGGCGGCTTTGTTCCGAACCGAAATAAATGGTAGCACCGACAGCTACGGCTCCCATGTTCCATGCCTCTTTCACCGTACCGAACATTACCTGGTCGTAGCTGTTCGGATAAGTCAGCAACTCATTATGGTTCAGCTTGACGATAAAAGGTATCTTGTGTGCATATTTGCGTGCCACGGCGCCCAACACACCGAATGTGGATGCCACGGCATTACACCCTCCTTCAATGGCCAGCTTTATGATGTTTTCGGGATCGAAATAAAGCGGATTGGGGGCGAAAGACGCTCCTGCAGAATGTTCTATGCCCTGGTCTACAGGCAGAATGGATACATAGCCCGTATTGGCCAGACGTCCATGTCCGTATAAAGCCTGCAAACTTTCCAATGTACGGATATTCCTGTCGGAATTCATCCATACCTTATCTATCATATCCGGTCCCGGAATATGGATAAGTTGTTTGTCTATCGTCTTACATGTATGGTTCAGGTAGTACTCAGCCTCTCCTCCCAATAAATCTACTATTTTCATCTTATTTATTTTTATTGATTATTCTGGTTTGTGACTCCCGTTCACCCAGTTTTGCATCCATAAAAAGGATAGCACAGTCTCCGGCTTTCCTCAGATGACTAACAATATTGAGTACATTCGCTTCATCTTCTACTTGCTCACGAACAAATTGCCACAAGAAGTCCTGAGTGGCATTGTCTTTCTCTTCGGATGCTACCTGTACCAACTCATCAATCAGTCTGGAAACATGTTTTTCATGCTCCAAAGCATGCTCGAATACTTCAACAGGGTTACCCCAACCTTGTGGAACCACATCGACCTTGTCTACTTTCGGGGTTGCCTCACGCTTAATCATGTACCCGGCAATGGCATATGCATGCCCGGTCTCTTCTGCAGACTGTTTCTGCATCCAGCGAGCCATTCCGGAAAAGCCCTCTCTTTCCAGATAAAAAGACATTGATAAATACAGGTTGGCAGACCATAATTCTGCTGTGATTTGCTCATTCAGGGCATTTTGCAATTTTTCAGTCATGATGAATCAAACTTTTAATGTTAATAATAAATCCAAATTATCTCTCTTCTTTAAGAACAAGCATGGGCTTGTTTCAAGATTTCAATTAATACCGGACGTATCCCGCTGATAAAACATTCCACGGCGATCACCATTAGAATAAGTCCCATCAGTCTCATCATCACATTGTTTCCCGTCTCTCCCAAGATTTTTAAAAGCTGGGTGGACGCGTACAGAATAAAGAAGGAAAGAATGCAGACCAAAGCGATTACGCCAAGCAATACTATTTTGAAAGTATATTCCGAAGCATCTTCCATCAATGTTATTCCACTGGAAATCGCTCCCGGACCGCATAACATCGGAATGGCAAGAGGTGTGATGGTTATATCTTTGGAATATTCTTTTCGTTCAGTTTCATTCAGTTTCACATGGGTGAAATGTGCCTGCAACATATCATATCCGATTTTAAAGATGATGATACCTCCCACAATCCGGAATCCGTCTGTTGAGATGCCGAAAAAATGAAACAGGAACCTGCCCGATAATGTAAAAAGGACTAATATGATAAATGCAATGGTACATGCTTTCAAGGCGATACATCTGCGTTCTTTCGTATCCATTCCATCAGTCATTTGCAGGAATACCGGCATCACTCCAAGCGGGTCCATCAAGGTGAATAGCGAAGTGAAACACAATGTTATATATACAAATATATCCATGATGACATATAGTTTATTATCGATTATTATATCGCAAAAAACATACCAGATAGCATTCTGCAATATTAAATTTTGCATAACATCAATCTTAAATCCATACCGTCAAAAATAAGGTAGTTTCCGTTCGTTTTCCTTGGCGAGGATACGTAACAATTCCATAAATGCCATACTTACATATATACGGTCTGCATACAGCCCGCTGATGAAAGAATGGAAGGACATGCTTACATTCCAGCATAATATGAGAAATGTGTTTACCTGACGTGATATGTACTGCTCATGTTCAAGCAATTCATTCAAGGCATTCAATGGCGTTGTCCATTAATGTGTATCCCGTTTCATTTCATTGATTACAACACATCCTCCATCATGGCATATCCGATTCATCATCTGATAAACCTTGTTCATATTGTCCTGTGCTTGGGAGTTCAGCCAGGAGCTAAGTATTGGAAGCCGTTCATCTTCAAAATAAACCTGCAATGACAGGTATAAACCGGTTGACCATATTTCTGTATTGATCAACTCATTCATGGCGTTTTCTATTCGTTTATCCATTATCACTCTGAATATTGAAAATCCATTACTAATATCATGTGTTATTCTCAGTATATAAAAATTCCATTCGATTGTGGGTAACCCATAAAACGGAATTCTTAAACGAGGCTTAAATAATAGGATAACTTATCGGCGTAGACAAATTGTCATAAAAAATAGCACTATAATGTCTTTTTGTCTTGCCTCCCTTGCAGAATATCCAATAAGACATCCAGTTCTCTTTCTATTCCTTCAATCTTATCGGAAATACAGTCCAAAGTATTATGGTGCAGACTAGCTTTACACTCCTGCAACTCTCTTGACAGAGAAAGTATCTGTAACCAAAGTTCTTCCTCTATGTGATAGGGGGAGTTACTATTATCTAGTACCATAGCAGGAGAAGGCAGAAAAGTGCTTTGGCATGTAATTTGTATGATAATGAACGGTATGTTCCGAAAGAGACAGGAATGGAAATGAAAGGATAGAATATTCCACAAAAGATAGTAACAAACAAAGGGGGAAAGTCGTTGGAGACAGTTGTCTCGCTTTTAAAACAAGTTGCTTTCATAATGTTTATTATAAGCCAACCCTGTTCCCTGGAGTTGTGTTTATATAAAGTTAAGCGTGGGAACTTTGGTATTACCGTTCAGAAGTATCCCCATACTCAACAACATATAATACACAAAGCCCCACGCCTATATATAACAAAAATCTATATAGATAGAACGTGGAGCGTCCAATGTATTATCCAATTGTTGTTTCGAAATTGGGGATTTCCTGAACTTGGATAATGCCTTAACGCTTTACTATAAATCTTCTATTTTCAAAAGACTAATACAAATGTAATAAAAGAAATGAATTCTTTGAAAGGAAATATCTCTTTTTTTTAAGGGGTAGCTTAATTTTTCTTTATTTAAAGTCTTAGAATTACTGCCCACCAAAGCCCGTTGGAAAAGCCACTCAACTTTGACCCTTTTGGCCACGCAAGATTTGCCCACCTTTTTGTACTATATGATTGACCCTTTAAAGTCCTGGTGTTGGGGGGCAATATTATTTTACCCTTTAAAAATTCTCGTTTTTCTTAGATTTTAATTTTCGCATACTTTCACCATATAATTCTATAGTATGGGCCGTATGTATGATGCGGTCAAGGATTGCATCGGCTATTGTTGGATCACCTACCATGTCATACCAGTTGGAAGATGGATACTGCGATGTGATGATGACAGATTTCCGTTCATGCCTATCCTCAATAATTTCAAGCAGTATGGGACGCTCTTTGGCGTCAAGTGGTACAATAAACAAGTCGTCAAGAATGAGTAGCTGGCAACGCTCAATCTTCTTGAGTTCCGCTTCAAGTGTACCTTTTACTTTGGCGACTTTCAGCGCACCGAGCAGTTTCGGAGCATTGGCATAGAAGGTACGGAATCCCCTTTTGCATGCTTCGTGTCCAAGGGCACAGGCCAAATAGCTTTTTCCCGTTCCGGAAGAACCAGTAATGAAAAGGTTCTGTGCCTTATGCACAAAATCAAGGGTGGCGAGACGTTCCATCTGATTGCGGTCCAGTCCCCGGTTCGTGGCATAGTCAATCTGCTCAATATAAGCCTTGTAGCGGAATGCCGCATTTTTGGTGAGCCGTGCAATGGCAGCCTGGGAGCGATAGTCTCATTCGCGTGCAAGGAGCATGGAAAGGAACGTGTCCGCAGTCATGGATTGCGGAGTGGTGCCGGCAAGACTTTCCCTGAAAGCCTCTGCCATACCATGCAATTTCATACGGTTCATTAAATCCAGTGATATGGTATTCTGGTCTTGTTGTCCCGTAACGGGAGCTGTTTTATTGTTTACTTCCATAAATATAGTTTTATTGTTTGTCTTTTTGTAATATTCACGTCCACGTATATTTTTGTGGGTCAATGGAATCTGGGAAGTCACGTTGGACTGTACTTTTCCGTCCTCATCAGGAAGGAAATCCACATCTTCTCCCAGTTCAAGCACCTCGCGCAAGGCTTGGTATCCGTATTGCAATTTCTGATCCGCACATGCGCAAGCCGCAACTAGACGGTCACGGCCGTATTTCTTCTCCAGTGTCATGATGCCACGGCATGACCTGAACGCTTTGGGTGGATATTGCATGACACGCTCCACTTCCTGAAGATAGTTCAATACGATGTTGTCTATTTCCGAGGCACGTTGAAAGAGTTCCTCCAAGTCCTTGTCATAGGGACCATAATGACCAGGCAGGTTGTGCTCCTTTTTCCAAGAATAAGTGTAAGGAATGTCACAGCGGTCGTGGGTGGCGACAAGGTTCATTCCACAATAGATTTCCACCGTGTCGGCATCATAGAGAATCGTCATGCGCCTGCCTACATACTCTTTCGGAACACTGTAATGGTGCTTGAACAAGGAAACGTAAGAGTTCTTTCCCACGGTCATCAGTTTCCTTTCTTTCATTACGTAGCGTTTCACGGGAAGCGGACGAAGATAATCCTTCTCTCCATGAAGGAATATTTCCTTGCGTGACATCTCCCGTCCGGCCATCACCTTTTCATTGAAATCAAGCAAGGAAATATGGATGGCGGTATTGAGTTCCTCCAAACTGGAAAATGTCATTCCCTCTATATCAAGGTAAATGGAACGGTAGAGGAGCTTTACGGCATTTTCTACCAAAGCCTTGTCCTTGGGGTGACGCACACGAGCAGGATAGACCACACAGCCGTAATATTCGGCAAAAGCGGCGAAATCATCATTGATGACAGGTTCGTTGCGGTCGCTTCGTGTGACGGCAGCCTTCAGATTGTCGGGGACGATAGCCGCAGGAACACCTTCAAAATATTGAATGGCATTCTCGCATGCCTTTATCAGGTCTTCCTTGCGTTGCGACCATACGGCTTCGCAGTAGGTATAATGGCTGAACGGAAGGATGGCAACAAATACCTCGGCTTTCTTCGTCTCGCCCGTCATTTCATCAACAACTTCAAGTCTGTCACCGGCAAAGTCAATATACATCTGCTCTGCGGCATAGTGCTCTACATGACCGACAACCTTAATGTGAAACCTGTATTCGCTGACAATCCGTTTGAAGGAAGACAACTGATAGCCGTCCGGATATTCGGTATGGTACTCCTTGAACAGTTTTCGGACACTCATACCTTTGCGTGACAGACGAGATACATATCCGGGAAGCAAGGCCTCCAATTCAATCCTTTTGGATGAAGGCTCCCGATGCCGGGTATCCGTGCAGCCGAACAGTTCATCCAAAACTGTCCATTGGGCAGGGAAAGAAGCTGTTCAATACTCTTGCCGCTTGAAAGGAATAAGCGGACATATTTGCGGACTGTATTACGGGAAATATGAAACGTAGATGCCGTTTCCTTGATTCCTATGCCAGCCGCATAACATCTTAAAATGTTTTTGATTCGTTTATTCATTTGTATAGATTTTATTTTCTCCCCCGTTACACCAGGACAAGGGTACTACAAATCTACAAACAAAAAAACTATAATTATAGGTGAAGCAAGTGGGCAACACTATTTTAGACCAAAAGGGATAATTCTGCGTGGACCAAAGGGTACAAAGTTGAGTGGTCTTTTCCATAAGCCATCTAATTTTCGTTTTTTTGTTGGGGTTCTCTTAGTAAGAGAACCCCAAGTTTACTTAAATGCCTGATAGAGTGTCCTATAGTTATAACCTTTCATATTATTTTTGCAAACAATTGTCATTTATAAGCATACTTTGGAATACTTTTTTAATACGGAATTTTCTGTATTAAGGAATTATAGCTATCTTTGCAGCAAAATGGGGTTCTCTTACTAAGAGAACCCCATTTTTTATTAAAGGCTTAAAAAGGGAAAAATACTTATTTTCTAACACATTATATTATTTATTACAATCAGAATCAATTTTCCTCTCACAATAATTAT
>ENA-OQKB01000153-OQKB01000153.1-human-gut-metagenome-genome-assembly--contig:-NODE-153-length-15993-cov-2.944409_pt1 | contig 15993 bp, 17 predicted proteins | sample MGYA00242646_ERZ504793 | MGnify/ENA primary metagenome ERZ504793 (study PRJEB26092, sample SAMD00036409) | human gut metagenome | host: Homo sapiens | study: EMG produced TPA metagenomics assembly of...
GGGATCGGTCGTATCCGGCTGCAAGAACTTGACAACCATCCATCTGCCCAGCAGCCTGCAAAAACTCTCAGGGACGGGCACCTTTTCCGGCGCATCGGCGCTGACGGATATCACGCTCCCGGAAGGCATTGCGATCACAGAGGGTTCCACCTTCAGCGAGTGTACTTCTCTGAAATCGATCACGCTTCCGGCCTCCATTACAACGATCCCCAGCTATATGTTTGCAGGCTGCTCCGCTTTGGAGCGTGTGACGGCCAAGGGGACCATTACAGCCATTGGCAACAGTGCCTTTAAAAGCGATACAGCCTTGACGGAGATCCCGGATCTAAGTCAGGTCACGTCCATTGGAGACCGTGCATTTTACGGCTGCTCGGCATTGAAAACGGTTGACCTTCACAGCGTTACCACCATGGAATATGGCGCTTTCCAAGGGTGTGATGCGTTGTCCGGGGAGATTGACCTGAGCAATCTGGAGGAAATCCCGGGACATGCATTCTGCTATGATCCTAATATCACCTCGGTCATTACCTGCCCCACGCTGAGATCGATCGGGGATTGGGCGTTTATCTGGGCGGATATCTCAACCATCTCGCTGCCGGAGACGCTGAAGTCCATCGGAACTTACACGTTCTATAAGGCCTCTTTGAGCGGCACCGTTGCACTACCGGATAGCCTGACTCAACTGGGTGCGAGTGCATTCAGTGGATGTGAAAAGGTCGAAGCCATTCAGATCGGCTCAGGGCTCACAGATATCCCTAAGGATGCTTTCGATGGTTGTAAACCAAAAACGATCACGGTAAACAATCGTCGGGAGGATGTGCACATCCCGGAAATCGATGGGGTTACCGTCACATATACCATCCCGTCTCTGACGGCTGACAACGACAAAGTCTCCAATGCAGAAGGTGCCTTGAGCTTACAGCAGGCGGTCGATCAGGCAAACGGAACGCCAGTCACCATTGAAAAAGACATTCGTTTGGATGAACCCGTTAGGATAGCCGCAGGGCAGCGGGTCGAAATCACTGCAAATACGAACTGCAACATTTTTGGCAATAAGGACGAGAAACCCACGAATCTGTTTGTGGTGGAAGAAGGCGGTGAGCTTTCGCTGACCGGCGCGCTGACATTGGGCGGCTGGAACAATACCGGCAGCATTCTTGTTAATCATGGCAAAACGACGATAGATGGCAATGTTGTAATCGAAAAGTCCACTCTGGAAGGGGACAGCATGGGTGTCATTGAGGACAACGGCTCAAGTGCAGAACTCATTTTGGAGAACGGCACCATCCAGAACCATAAGATCCGCGGTGCACTCAGCGCCTCGATCCGAGTCACAGAAGGCGCATCGTTTACCATGAATGGGGGCACCATTCAGGACAATATCGCGAATACCTCTTCCAGCGATTCCTCCTCCCCCGCAGTACTGCTGCTGGGTGCAAGCACGTTTACCATGAATAGAGGCTCCATCTGCAACAACAGCGGCCAATGTGGAACAGCTGTTTACCTTACGGCTTCCAGCAATGCCGCAAAAGCCCGTTTTACGATGAATGGCGGAACCCTAAGCAACAATGAAAGCCGCTCGTATACGCCGAACTCCACACCTACGGGTGCTGTTTTTGTAAAGTACTCCGCAGAGTTTGTTTTGAACAATGGCACCATTACCGGCAACTGTGCATACGGCGGAGCCGGTGGCGGTGTGGCAGTTATGGATGAATTGCCAACGGAAGAACATGGCACTGCCTTTACGATGAACGGCGGTACCATCTCGAACAATACAGCATCGGGGTATCGTTGTTCCGGCGGCGGCATTTACTCCTGCTCGAATTATGTCTCTTTGTTGGGAGGACGAATCGAGAACAACTCCGCCTACGATGGCGGCGGCGTCTACAGTGAGGGCAATACCGAAATCTATACGACCCTGCACATTGAGAACGCTCTGATCACGGGGAATACTGCGGACCAAGGCGGCGGTCTGTGGTTCTGCCCCACAGGTGATGCGAAGCTGTATATGCAGGATGGTGCCGTGATCTATGGGAATACGGCAGCATCGGCAGGCGACGACTTCGCTTCGCCAGAGGTTGCGACAGGCGCAGGCGGAAACGGCGGTGTTACCCTGCCGGATTATTTTCCCAATGGCAAAGTGATCCAGTGGTTCAGCGACGGCTTCCTGTATGCTCCCGCTGGAAATCGCGGTACATCCGGGCAGGGAACCCGATACAATGCGGTTGAGTACGCCAAGCGTGTGACAGGGGTACAGAATGAGAAAAAGGGATTGGCGTTGAAATCCGTTGTTTCGGACGGTGTGTCGATTCCTGCAACGGGATCGCTTATCATTACAGGCAATCAGGCTTCGCACGGTGGTGGCGGTATTGGTGCCAACGGCGGCGTGGTCATCGGCGAAGCGACCTCCCTGTCCTATTCGATCTCGGTAAAAAAAAGCCTGGGATAATCCGGGCTATGAGGACACCCAGCCTTCCGGCGTGACGATTCACCTGAAGGAACGCGACACCGGGGATATTGTAAGCACAGCAGAGCTGACCGGCGAAAATGGATGGCAGCATACCTTCACCGATCTTCCGCTTTCGCCGGATCACTACACGGTGACCGAGCAGCCGCTAGAAGGATATAAAGCGACCTACTATCAGGATGCAGACGGAAACTTCATCATTACCAATACCTATTTGACCACACCTACGCCGGATGTGCCCGCTGTAACGATCTCTGTCCCGGTGGAAAAGAAATGGGTCAACGATTACAAATGGGAACGCCCTGCAAGCATCCATGTTTCTCTGTGGAACGGCGATGCAAAGGTCAAAGAAGCAGACCTGACTGCAGATATGGGCTGGACGTATATTTTTGAAGACCTGCCCGAAGGCACCTACTCCGTAACAGAAGACGCTGTGCCCGGTTATGAGACCTTGATTGAGCGCAGCGATGCGGGTGGTTTCATCATTACCAATACGTATGAACGCCCTCTGTATCCCGAACCGATTGAGCCCATTGACCCCATCCCGCCTGTGGATCCCCCGCAAGAGGAGATCGTGACGCCGCCGATTGTTCCAGGGACCACCGGGAATGAACCCAACCCACCCTCCACGGAGGAGACTACAAGCGTACCTCCAACAGAACCAACGGAGGAATCAACAGATGAATCAACGGAAGAACGCTCGGCTGAAAGCGATCCAGAGGAATCTCCCATAAAAGAAACGCAAGAGACTCCCTCTGTTTCTGCAAATCCGCCCAAGTTGATCCAGACCGGCCAGACATGGTGGCCTGTTTTCCTACTAATGTTTGCTGGCGCGGGCCTGCTTGTGTTTGGCCTCTATAAGCGCTCGAAAGAGAACATCGATCACGAATAAATCAAAAAGCCCGCTGCTCATTTTGAACTGCACCCCATTTGTTAGACAGTATGGTATACTGTTTAGGAAATGGGGTGTTTTTGTATATCGACTACTACAACAACCGCCGAATCAAATTAAAACTAAACGGCCTGAGCCCTGTGCAATACAGGATTCAGACCGTTCAGGTCGCTTAATTCTTATTTTTGTCTAACTTTTGGGGGTCACTTCACACGGGTGCAGCGGCTCTTTTATATTGATTCTAGGTTCCGGACGCTCCGGGGACACTTCCGGCAGCTTCGTACAGCTTTGCGCCTGCGGAGCCCCGGCAGCCTTCTTTTACTGCTCAATCGGCTTCATTGTCGGGAATAAAATTTTGCTCTCTCCATCCTGCCCCATGCCGCTCTGTAAGGGTTCAAAACTCGCACAATACTCGATTCGTGAAACTTTTTTCATTCGTCTTGTGTCCTCTTGTGCCGTCCTTTTCGCCTCAAAAGTTGTAGAAAAATTGTAGAAAGTTGTAGTGCGTCTGTTATGGCATATTACTGGCACAGGAATGGCAGCATTCTGCTATGCTATCCCAGTATGCCGTATCCACCATAATCTCTACATGAAGAACGGCTTGTTTGTTTAATCGCAGACGCATACATATTATATGATAACCTCCAAGCCCATCCAAGTCAACGGTTTTTATTGAAACATTTTATGACTTTTATTTCCCTACCTTTAATAATTAGTAAAGAGGAGACTGCCATGCCTGAATACCAACTTCAAATTAAACAAGTGGTAGATTACCCACGATGCCGGATTTATCGTGAGTTCATCCACAAACTGATCAACGACCGGAGCATCCGCATAAACGGAGGCTCCGGCCTTTTTCATTTTACTGTACTTTGCAGCTATGCAAACTTCCGCACCTCATATCGCCGTATTGACGGGATCAGTTATACAGTCTCGCCCGGCGAATGGGTTTGCACCGTCAAGGAACTGTCTTGCTGGTTCCGCACCCGCTTTCATCGGCAGGCGCTGTCCATGCTGGATACCCTTCAGAAGCAGCACTTGATTTCCTATACACTGCTGGGCCGTGGCAATGTAGTCAAATATAAAATCCTCCACTGGGCCCGCCACAATTCCGCACTGGAGTACAATGCCCCATGCCAAAAGGATACCGGTTTTTTCTTCCTGCCAGTCTCTGTTGCCCTGGAACTGGTCAGCTCTGCCCGCTGCTCTGAAATGGACATCGTTCTGGATCTGTGGGTATCCGCTGTCTACAACGATACGCAGGTGCAGGGGTCAGAGGTCGGTCCGGTAGCCTATTTTCGCAATGGTACAGGAAACCCGTTGGTCAGTTATACCGAACTCTCCTGCCGCTGGGGGCTGTCACGCGCTACCGTATGCCGGATACTGAAAAAGCTGGACGGTCTTGGGTATATCTCTATCATGTCGTTTCCCGGCCGGCATGGAAGCGTGATCTACCTGCAGAACTACCTGTCCACCATGTTTGAGATTTCCGATGTTTTAATCGACAAGGAGGAAGTTGCCATGACCTTAAACATTCATCTGGAGCTTCCGGAAACTGCTGAAACCGAAGAGAGCCATTCCATCTCTGAGCATGAGGTCATTGTTTCGGATGCACTTTCCAGCGTTTCAAAATCGCACATTGAAACGATACTCCGCAAGATGGCTGACATCCTATCTACGCAAGGGATTTCCTGCTTTTCTTGCCCGCTCTCCCGCTATAAGTTATATCCCTTATCGGACGACTGCTGGGAAGAGTTGATTCCGCGTGCGCGAGGGAAATCCACGGCCCACTTTGGTCTGACCATCCTCTGCGGCACAAACACTTCAATCGCCACTTTTGAACTTACACTCACTCCCTCTGAGGAGCACGAAAATAGGAGGAACCTGAAATGAGAAAATTTGTTGAACCTGATGTTGCTGATAATCCCCTGTACCATGATACCTGGAAACTGCTGAAAAAATACCGGGATGTTGTGTGGAGTCTGGAGCTTTCTGTCCAGCATGTCCGCACCAAGTTTGAGATCGAGTATGGCACCTCCATCGAGGATTTTCTGGATTCAGTCTATCTGGCTGGCGCTGATTTGGCCGGAAGCGACATCGAGCATCATGCCAAATGCATTGAACGCAGCCACAAAATGCTCAAGCTGCTGGATTCCGCAATCGAATTGCTGCGTACCAAGCACAAAAACGGTGAGGCATATTACTGGCTGCTGTACTACTCCTTCCTCTCGCCGCAGCAGCTCAAAAATGTTGAGGAAATCATCGAGACCCTACGACCGCATATTCGTGACATCAGTTTCAGAACCTACTACCGCAAACGCCGGGAAGCTATTGAAGCCCTCAGTTCCGTCCTTTGGGGCTATACCTCCAAGGACAGTTTAGACATGCTGGAACAGTTCTTTCCAGAGACAAAATCACCTTCCGGACAATCGGGCAAATAATTGGCACAATTCGGGAACAAAATTGGCATGGTTCTGCTCTTTCAGTGTAAATACCGATGTGTTAAACTGAATATGCTCAAACTTGCACCCAAAACCGAACAGGACAGTAACGGCACCTTTCATCAGGGTGCTTTTTTGCTGCCCAGATGGCCGCCCGGCCATTTGAAAGCCCACATTTGTTTTGACAGGTGTGGGTTTTTCTGTTCCCTATTGAGCATCAAAAAATCATTCAGAATTGGAGGATCGCAAATTGAAGAAAACGAAAACCCCTCAAACTCCGCAGCTTCAGGAGCCGGATACCCAGTCCAAGCGCAGGCTTTCGCTGCCCAAAGTAGCTTACAGCGCCTTCCTGTGTGTGATGATGTCCATGATGTTCTGCCAGCCGGCTTATGCGGCAACAGATGTATGGACCAAGGCCAAAGAGATCATGCAGGATGTATACACCCAAATCCTTGCCATCTCCACTATCGCCGCCATCGTCACTGCTTCGGTAGCCTTGCTGCTCATGAACTTCTCCCGTTCCGGACGGACGGTGGATGAAAGCCGCGCCTGGCTCAAACGAATCTGTATCACCTGGGCTATCCTCAATGGCTTGGGCTTTATCATGGCGTATGTGACGCCGCTCTTTAGTGGCGGACAATGGACAGGCTGATTGACCGTCTGACTGCTCGCCGGAAAGGAGGCTTGCATTTATGGGCATTTTAGACGGCATAGTGGAATGGATCGCAGAACAGGTAATGGCCGGTCTTGATCTGGTGACCACATCGGTTTTGGGTGCGCTGGGCTGTGATATGGCTGTATTTCTGCGTTATTTTCCCGCAGCAGAGACTATGTACTCTGTTTTCGTGGCTCTGGCAATCGGGATCATCCTGCTCAACTGGGTCTGGCAGTTATTCAAAAACTTCGGTCTTGGCGCAGGTGTGGAAGCAGAAGACCCGGTAAAGCTGAGTATCCGTTCCGTTATTTTTATCCTGCTGACGCTCTTTTCAGATGAGATCGTCAATATTGTTCTTACCATCGGCGGCACCCCCTACCACTGGATCATGGAGTCCGACCTTCCTGCATTAAGCTTTGCAGATTTCAATTCCGTGATGCTGGTCATCATCGGTGTGTGTGCCAATGGGGCTGTGGCGCTGATTACCTTGATTTTGGTTCTCATCCTGGCCTGGAACTACCTAAAACTTCTGTTCGAGGCAGCCGAACGGTATGTGCTGCTCGGTGTACTGGTCTACACGGCTCCTGTGGCTTTTTCTATGGGCGCCAGCCAGACCACAGCAAACATCTGGAAATCCTGGTGCCGGATGCTTGGCGGTCAAATTTTCCTATTGGTCATGAACGCCTGGTGCCTGCGCCTGTTCACAAGCATGGTGGGGTCCTTCCTTGCGAACCCGCTTTCGTTGTAAGGAGGTCTTATCCTTGAAGAAACTCAAAAAATTTTTGTTTGCGGCCTTTACAGTCGCAATTCTCTCCTGCCTGCTCTGCCAGCCGGCTTTTGCCGCTATCTCCGAAAGCGATGTGCAGGCTCAGGTAGACGCTGTGGGAAAAGAAGCCGTTTCCGGCAATGTGTTTATCTGGTTTCTCTGTGCTATCGGCTTTCTCAAAGTCGGCCAGAAAATCGATTCCTTCCTCTCCAGTCTTGGTGTCAATGTAGGACATACCGGCGGCAGCATGCTGGCTGAGGCTATGATTGCTGCCAGAGGCATCGGCGGCATCAAGAACTTTTCCAGTCACCACTTTGGCGGCGGGAGAAACAGCAGTTCCACCAATGTCAACGCAAACGGTGGTAAAGGCAGCGGCGGCTTTGGGGCAGGGTTTGCCAGCGGCGGTCTTGCTGGAGTGGTGAGCCGAAAAGTCACAAACAGCGCCATCAAGACAGCCACCACAACTCCCGGCTCCAAGCCTTCTGGTCTTGGCAGTCTTTTAGGCGATGCTGCAGCCGGAGGGATCGGCGGCCATATGTACGCTTCTTCCGTCAGTAAGGGCGGCAATTTTGCCAACAATGTAATCGGCAGCGTAGCCACGGGTAGTATCAGCCAGATGGGTTCCATTTCCGGTGAAAAAGCCGCCGAAGCCCTGCACTCTTACATGGGATATGCGGCACTGGAATCCGGAGCTGAAAATGTTCCGACCTTCCAAAATGTCGAAATTGGCGGCGGCCGCATCACCGGCACAGAAGTGACTGCGGAACATCCCGAAGGCATCTCCTTTGGTATGTACCACGCAGACCAATATGTTGCCCCGGAAGGCCAGTACACCACCGTTCATGCCGTGGATGGCACAGCATGGTATAAGCAGTACGCTGTGGATGCTGTTGACAAATCGCCCTATATGGCTCCTGACGGTTCTATCGCCTTCAACGAATCCATTGTCAAAAAGCTGCCTCCAGCCCCGAGGAGAAAGGACAAGATATAAATGCCAGAAGATCAAAAAAGCAGTTTTTCCGAAGCTGTGGAGACCGGCGCCTCCGCAGCGCATACCATCCGCGGCGCAATCAAAACCGGAAAAGCTATTTCCTCCGCTGCCAAAGGCGCTGCCGCAGGCGGTCCTTACGGTGCAGTTGCAGGCGCAGTGTGGGCAGGCCGGAAGCATATCGGAAAAATCATTGTGGCAGTCATTGCCCTGCTTATGCTGCCGGTATTATTTGTTCTCATGCTCCCCGGGCTTATTTTCGGCGGACTGACCAATGCTTTTTCGCCATCTGACCCCGAAATTCCGATTTTGAATAGCGAAACAGCGATTATTGAGAACGCCAACGAGATCACCTTTACCCTCAACGGCATCTTGGGCGAGGCACTGGATGATGTACTTGCCCGGATCGAAGCTGTACTTTGCGGCAGTCGGGACGCCGACCATATGGAGGTACAAAAATGCCTATTCCGGCGGTCCCATTTATAACGCCAACCTGTTTATCTCTCAGTATTGTGCGGCCAAAGACAAGGATTTTGAAAGCATTTCTCTGAATGACCTTGCCGCCACCCTGCGGGAAAACAAGCAGCATCTATATTCCTACACCAGCAAGCAAGAGATTCGTGAGAGCACCGTGACTGATCCGGAGACTGGGGAAGAAACAACGGTGTCCGAAACATGGATGGTCTATACTGTCCGTTACAACGGTGAGTCCTATTTTTCTGATGTTGTATTCCAGCTTACCGATGACCAAAAGGAGCTTGCATCTGATTACGCTTCCAACCTAAGCCTGTTCTTGGGCGATGGTCTGCTGCAAAATCTGGAAGCGTGGACCGGAAACAGCATCACCGCTCTGGGCGATGTTACTTTCACCGACGGGATCACACCTGTTGTTTACTACAATCAACTGGATGAACGCTATGCCGGTAAAGCATATGGTACGGACAATATTGGCGGTTATGGCTGCGGCCCTACCGCTATGGCAATCGTGGTGTCCTCTCTGACGGACGATATGGTTAACCCTGTGGAGATGGCCGAGTGGTCTTACAACAACGGCTACTGGTGTAAAAGCAGTGGTTCTTACCATGCGCTGATACCTGCCGCCGCTGGGGAATGGGGGCTTCCGGTTTCCGGCTGTACCACTGCGGAACCACAGCGCATCACAGACGCACTGGCTAATGGTAAACTGGTAGTAGCAATCATGTCTGAAGGCCACTTTACCTCTTCCGGTCACTTCATTGTCCTGCGTGGCGTAAAAGACGGCAAGATCATGGTGGCTGACCCTGCCAGTTACACACGGAGCGAACAGCTCTGGGATCTGTCCATTATCTTAAATGAGGCCAGCCGGCGCGCTGGAGCTGGCGGTCCGTTCTGGATTATCGGCTGATGTGCCCGCCCGGCTTCGGAAACGAGGTTAATCATGAATCATAAAATCGACCGAGATACCTACATAATACCACCGAATTTCATCGAGTCAGGCACCTTCTTCGGTGGTATGTTCAAAGCCCGCAATGTGATTGAAGCCGGCATCCTGGCATTTGCCATTGGTGTGCCGGTTTTTTCATTGCTCCCTCTTGGCCTGACTGCCCGTATCATCGCTTTGTGCCTGACCGCACTGCCAGCAGCATTGGTGGCGCTTATCGGAGTTTCCGGTGAGAGCCTTTCCTCTTTTCTGCTGATTTTCATAAAGTACCTGCGAAATCGCCGCATTGTAGGCGGTAACAGCGCAGAAGATGCGGTTCCTGCGGCAGAGCATGGCGGCAAGCATATCAAAAAGAAGGTACACAAGCCCGATAAGGCTCCCAGGCGGTCACGGCGCTCCGGCAGAGAGGATTTCCCAGCGGAGTTTGATGAAGTTCGTGGCTACGAGATCCGCCAAAAACTCCGTCCTGTGAAAAAGCAGAAGCCTGCCAAAGAGAAGAAAACCGCCAAGACAAAAAAGAAGGTCTCCAAGGAGCGCAAAGTAAAACGCCCTATCCGCACTCAGGAGCCGAAGCCCGCCTGCCTTAACCCGGTAGCAGATTATCTGCCGATTTCCAAAATTGAAAACGGCATCATCTACACGAAGGACCACCGCTATGTCAAGGTCGTCGAGGTAGTACCCATCAATTTTATGCTGCGCAGCGCCCAGGAACAGCGGAACATCATCTATTCCTTTGTATCCTACTTGAAAATCAGCCCCATCAAGCTGCAAATCAAGGTACTGACACGCCGGGCAGAGATCAACCGCCATCTGGATACCGTTCGGAAGGAGATGGAACAGGAGACCAATGAACAGTGTCTGCTCATGCAGGAAGACTACCTCCAGTTCGTTCAGCAGATCGGTTCCCGTGAGGCAATTACCCGACGTTTCTTCCTGATTTTTGAATATGAGCCGTGGAGCAACACCAAGCGCTCTGATGAAGAAGGCGAGGCAATCAATGCCCTGCAAAGTGCAGTCCATACTGCTACCAACTACCTCCGTCAGTGCGGTAACGAGGTCATCGTTCCGGAAAACTGGGATGAGTTTACGGTAGATGTCCTCTATAACCTGCTCTGCAGAAATGAAATGCTGTAAAGCCGCTCTCCGTCCGGGCACAGGAGGTTGTGGCTGAGTACCTTGCCAAAGGGCGCGACAGTGAGATCGACCATATCCCTGCCACCGAATTCTGTGCGCCAAAAAGCATTGACTTCACGCATGGTCACCATATCTGCATTGACGGTCTGTATTATGCTTATTTGCTGGTGCCCTCTGATGGCTACAAAACGCAGGTTCCAGCCGGCTGGCTCAGTCTTATCGTCAATGCCGGTGACGGGATCGATATGGATATGTTCCTCTCCCGTCAGCCCAAAGAAACCATCATCCAGAAAGTCGGACAGCAGCTGCGTATCAACCGTTCCAAAATCAAGGACGCCAGCGACACCAACACCGACTTTGATGACATTGATGGCGCTATCCGAAGCGGGTACTTTCTCAAAGAGGGCCTTGCCAACAACGAGGACTTCTACTACTTGAATCTGCTGATTACCATTACTGCCTCCAACGAGGAAGACTTGGAATGGAAGGTCAGCGAAATGAAGAAGCTCCTGCTCTCACAAGACATGAACGCCTGCACCTGCCATTTTCGGGAGGAACAGGCGTTTTTATCTGCCCTGCCATTGGTGGCAATGGAAAAGAAACTGTATGAGCGGGGTAAGCGCAACCTGCTGACAGGCGGTGCCGCAAGCTGTTATCCCTTTACATCCTATGAGATGTGTGATGATAACGGTATCCTGCTGGGTGTCAACAAGTACAACAGTTCCCTTATCATCGTGGACATCTTCAATTCTGCGGTCTATAAGAACGCCAATATGTCGATCCTTGGCACGAGCGGAGCCGGCAAAACCTTTACCATGCAGTTGATGGCGCTGCGAATGAGGCGGAAAAATATCCCCATTTTCATTGTTGCGCCCCTAAAAGGCCATGAATTCCATCGCGCCTGCTCCAATGTGGGCGGCTCCTTTATCCAGATTTCACCGGCCAGTCCCCACTGCATCAATGTCATGGAGATTCGGCGGGTAGACCGCTCGGTGAATGAACTTCTGGACGGTCCAGGCATCCAGTTATCTGAACTTGCAGCAAAGATCCAGCAGCTCCACATATTTTTCAGTCTGCTGATCCCCGATATGTCTCACGAGGAACGACAGCTTTTGGACGAAGCCCTTGTTCGTACCTATAACACAAAAGGCATCACTCATGATAACGCCTCTTTGGAAGACCCTGCACAGCCCGGCCAGTACCGTGAGATGCCGGTGCTTGGTGACCTGTACGAAATTTTGAAAACCTCCAAGGAAACGATGCGCATGGCCCACATCCTAAACCGTCTGGTAAACGGAAGCGCCAGCACCTTCAATAAGCAGACCAATGTTCGGCTCGACAACAAGTACACTGTTTTGGATATTTCCTCCCTCACCGGAGACCTGCTCACCGTAGGTATGTTTGTGGCGCTGGACTTTGTTTGGGACAGAGCCAAAGCCGACCGTACAGAAGAAAAAGCCATCTTCATTGATGAGTGTTGGCAGCTTCTATCCGGTGCCGGTGCTGCTGGTGTAAGATTGGCCGGCGATTTTCTTTTGGAAATTGCCAAAACCATACGCGGTTACGGCGGCGCCTCGATTTTTGCAAGCCAGGATCTTGCCGATTTCTTTGACCTTGACGGCGGCAGATTTGGTAAGGGCATCATCAACAAACTCCAAGACCAAGATTATTCTGAATCTGGAGGACGACGAAGCCCAGCGGGTACAGGAAGCCCTGCACCTGTCCGATGCTGAAACAATGGAGATCACTCACTTTGAAAGAGGTCACGGTCTGATTTCTACCAATAACAACAATATTATGGTGGAGTTCAAAGCCAGCCCCCTGGAAAAGGATCTGATCACTACCGACCGCCGCGAGCTGCGTGAAATCGTAGAGCGAAAACGCCGTGAACAATCCACATCTGCCGAACAGCAGATATAACAATTTGAAAGGCGAGGTGATTCCCATGTGCAACTTTCCTGCCAGACGCCGCTATGCGTCTGCTTTGCGTCTGTATTACGCCTAAAAGCCAGTTTTGCCAGCCAGATCATCCTTTGGGCTTACACTGACTGGCTTTCCTTCCTATTTAATGCGTCTTGAATACGCCTATATTACGCCATTGGAGGTGATACCCATGAAGACCAGGGCTGAAATCTATGGAAATGAAGCTGCGGCTCTGCTGCGGATCGTCACGATGTATCCCGGTCTCAATATGCAGCAGCTTCTTTGCTTTCACCCTGGCAAAGAAGAAATCATCAAGACCCTGCTCTCCCATCTGCAAAAGCAGGGCCGTATTTTTCAAACTGATACAGGCGGTTACTTTCCGTCTGGTTGGGCAGCAAAATCGGACAGCTCCCTGATACGGGCTGCCTGGGTACTCTTGGATTTTATCGGGCAGGTGGAATACCATGCTCCCGGTGATTTTCCGGTCAAGCTTATCTTCTTTGCAAACGGTGAACTATACGAAATCGTCTACGCAGCTTCCGGCCAGGAGGCCCTGATCAACCATGCGCTTCGGGATGACCGCAGCGGTGGACGCCGCATCATTTTGGTCGATAATCCGGAAGACATTCGCCGCATTGACTGCCCTGGCATTTCCGGTTTCTGCACCGTGGATGCAGCGGGCCAGGTGCATTACTTTAAGAAAACAGGAGGAACTTGATTGGAACGAAAAATCATCTCACACCGGATTGGAAGCATTCTTGATGATATATCCCGTTTGAGCAATGCTCTTTACGCGATGGATACCACGGATATTCAGCGCTATCCGGACAACTATGAAGTCTTATCCACTGATGCCGCCCTGCGGGCAGAGAAAATTGCCTGCAGGCTGCGGCATTTGATATATTCCAGCACCACCATCCGCAAAGGCGATTACCTGACATCCGCCGGTATTGTACACGGAATTGAGGTTGTCTATGAGGACGGTGTACTGGAGGTCACCCTGCCTGGCCTGCTCCCAAAACGCAAGCAGAGGCAAAACACTGAGTTTCTGCTCGACCCGTTCTACTTCTCATTGGAGCAATACGCCAAAGAGCATCCCATGCCCCACTTCAGCGATTGTGTGGTGTGCTTTACGCAGGTTTATGACCAGTGCCTTCCCACCCGGCGTATCCGTGACTACGACAATCTGGAAGAAAAGCAGCTTCTGGATGTCCTCTCCACCTTCGTCATGGCTGACGATACCGGCCTGCTCTGCGATGCCTACAACACCGCTGCGCTGGGCGAAAAGGACTGTACCAGAATCAGTGTCATGGAAAAAAAGCGGTTTCCCGCCTGGCTTGCTGAGCATGAAAACACCCTAAAATCCATCTCGGATTTTTGAGCATTTTCAGCCATTGCTTGTCCGACCTGCCGCAACATCGTATTTCGCCCCGGATTTCGGGGCTTTTTTCTGTCGTTACACCACGGATTTTTACCGAAGTTCCTTGCAGTCTCGGTAAAAGCCACACACCACAAGGAGGTGATCACTTGGGAAATTCCCACAGCCAGACACGATGGCGTACAAGCTTCTCTCTCTGACTGCCATCTCCGGCGAGTTCCCCACAGACCAGCTTAACAGACTTCCCGGCAGTCCATATTATCTGGAGTCTGTTGTCACTGCACTGAAAAAAGACGGGCTGCTGCGTACCTATTACCGGGATAAACTGCGCGGCTACCGTCTGGGGCCGCGAGCCAAAGCCACCCTGCTGGAAAGCCGGCCGGACAGGTTTGCCAGCTACCTGACAGGAAATACCGACACCAACCGTTTGAAATGCGAAATTGACCGAAGACTCCGGCTACACCGCCTGGCAGAAACCTATGTGACCATGGATAATGCGGGTGTATGTGTGTATCGGGATGAAAAACCGGCAATTTTTGCGCCGGAGGGTTACGCTGGCGGCAGGATTGTCTATCCTGCTTTTTTCAGTTCCAGAGAGTGAAAGAAATGGGGATCGACACCACGAAGATCCGCAGTTCCCGCTCCACTGGAATACTCCTTGCGCCCTCCGGCATCTTCGTGACCTACAACAGCAGCAGCGCCCTGATGAAGTGGCGCTACAAATCGGAAATGCGGGTCAAGGCATTGATTTGGAGCGTAATCTGCCAACAGCGCCTGTCCCCACAGTTTCGCCATGAGGATGTTCATGGACTGATTCTGGGCAACAGCATGGATCTGGCTTACCAGATTTTGACCAGCACCGGAGGACGCAAACATGATTTCTTCATGCTGGATGGCAGCTATGAGCATTTTCTTTATCTTACCAACGACCATCAGGGGGAGGTGATACTTGCACTGTTGTGCGACCCTGGGAAAACTGCGGAGCTGGATCGCATTCTGCTCCAAGGTCTTACTGCGAGGCAGCCCGGACTGGCTATTGAGCATGACGGCATTTCACCGGATGGCTCACCAGTCCTGTTTGGCTATTTCTGCGATCTGCCCCGTATCGCACGCTTTAACACCTCTCTCGAACTATCCGAGCGCCCGGGCACACTGATCTGCTTTGACTTCCAGGCAGAGGTACTTCGCAGCTACTGTGGTTCCCAAGTGCGCTTCCAGACCATCGACTTCACAAAATTCGAGGGGAGGTTGTTCCCATAAACAAGAAAAAACTGATTGTGAGCCTGATTGCAGCGCCCTTTGCCACTCTTACAATCCTATACGCAGGCGGCTTTCTGGCGCAGCTTTTGGGTAACTATGCAACCTGGAAACAGGGCGGCGGTATTCCCGGCGATGGTACTTCACCGCTGGCCGCTTCGCCCGACTTCCTTCTCTGCCTTTCCTCTGTGCTCCGACCGCCTTATGGCGTGTATGGCATCTTGATCTGCATTGGCTTGTTAGCAGTGCTGCTCATCATGGTCATGCGCATGGGATATGGTGATGCCGGCGAGTATGATGAAGACCGTAATTTCTCCTACTCCGCCAAAGGCACTTATGGCACCTCCGGCTGGATGTCCCGCAAAGAGATGTCCGGCGTACTGGATCTGGTGCCCGATCTGCGAAAACACAAGGGTGTTGTACTGGGTATGCTGGATGGCAAAGCAGTCTGCATACCGGAAGATACCAGAATCAACGGCAATCTGGCAGTCTACGGCGCCAGTGGTTCCATGAAAACCCGTTCGTTTTGTATGAACCGTATCCTTCAGGCCACTGTCCGAGGCGAAAATGGCGCCAGAGAATCATTGATCATCTGCGAGAGACTTCTTCCGTGCCTCGGCATCAGCTCAGAGCGGTGACGCCACTGCCTCCAAAAAGAAGGCGATCATTACA
>ENA-OQKB01000160-OQKB01000160.1-human-gut-metagenome-genome-assembly--contig:-NODE-160-length-15629-cov-2.605470_pt1 | contig 15629 bp, 14 predicted proteins | sample MGYA00242646_ERZ504793 | MGnify/ENA primary metagenome ERZ504793 (study PRJEB26092, sample SAMD00036409) | human gut metagenome | host: Homo sapiens | study: EMG produced TPA metagenomics assembly of...
GAAACGGTATGACCGCTGTTATTTCGATCAAGCACCCGGATCCGCGGTTCGAGGGCCAAGACAAAAACGAAGCTGGACAACCCGGATGCGGCAAAGGCCGCCGGAAAAGTAACGGGCGAGGAGATTCCGCTGTATTTCGACCGCAATCTCGAAGTGCTGAAAAATGTTCTTGCCTGCGCTGAGCGATCTGCCAAAATCCGTAGAAGCGAAGAAAAGCCAAGACAAATATGCTGACCAAGCAGAAATATTCGTTTGATACGAACGGCAAACTGGCAAACTGCGAGAAAAAGGATCCGTCGCTGTGCGAGATCTTTATCGTCGAGGGAGATTCTGCGGGTGGTTCCGCAAAGACGGCGCGTGACCGTAATTTCCAGGCGATTCTGCCGATCCGCGGTAAGATTCTGAACGTAGAGAAGGCTTCTATTGATAAAGTTCTGGCAAATGCCGAGATCAAATCCATGATCAATGCATTCGGCTGCGGCTTTTCCGAGGGTTACGGCAACGACTTCGATATCACAAAGCTCCGTTACGATAAAATTATCATCATGGCAGATGCCGATGTCGACGGTGCGCATATTTCAACGCTGCTGCTGACACTGTTCTACCGTTTCATGCCGGAGCTGATCTACGAGGGACATGTCTATATCGCGATGCCGCCTCTTTACAAGGCAATGCCGTCCCGCGGAAAAGAAGAGTATCTGTACGACGACAAAGCACTGGAAAAATACAGAAAGACACACAAAGAAAAATTTACGCTGCAGCGCTACAAAGGTCTTGGCGAGATGGACCCGGAGCAGCTCTGGGAGACGACACTGAATCCGGAGACGAGACTTTTGAAGCGTGTGGAGATCGAGGATGCCCGTATGGCCTCCGATGTGACGGAAGTACTGATGGGAACCGAGGTTCCGCCGCGGAAAGCATTTATTTATGAGCATGCAACCGATGCAGAGCTGGATATTTAACAGGAAGGACAAAGGAAGATGAAAGAAAAATCAGAAGATCAGATTATACGGACCGAATATTCTGAGGTCATGCAGAAATCTTATATTGATTATGCGATGAGCGTCATCATTTCCCGAGCGCTTCCGGACGTGCGGGACGGTTTAAAGCCGGTACAGCGCCGTACTCTGTATGACATGTATGAGCTCGGCATCCAGTACGACAAGCCGTTCCGAAAGTGCGCGCGTATCGTCGGCGATACGATGGGTAAATACCATCCGCACGGCGACAGTTCCATTTACGATGCTCTTGTCGTAATGGCACAGGATTTCAAAAAAGGGCAGCCGCTTGTGGACGGTCACGGAAACTTCGGGTCGATTGAGGGTGACGGTGCCGCTGCAATGCGATATACCGAGGCGAGACTGCAGAAAATTACACAGGAGGTCTATTTAAAGGATCTCGACAAAGACGTTGTCGATTTCGTACCGAACTTCGACGAGACGGAAAAAGAGCCGTCTGTTCTGCCGGTGCGCGTGCCGAACCTTCTGTTGAATGGCGCAGACGGTATCGCTGTCGGTATGGCAACAAGCATTCCGCCGCACAACCTGTGTGAGATTGTGGATGCGGTCAAGGCCTACATGAAAAACAACGACATCACCGTTAAAGGTCTGATGAAATACATCAAAGGACCGGATTTCCCGACCGGCGGTATTGTCGTCAATCAGGATGACCTGCTGTCGATCTACGAAAAAGGTGTCGGAAAGATTAAAATCCGCGGAAAAGTGGAAGTGGAGAAAGGCAGAAACGGAAAGCAGTATCTTGTGATCACCGAAATTCCGTACCCGATGATCGGTGCGAACATCGGAAAGTTCCTGAACGATGTGGCGGGGCTTGTGGAGAGCAAGAAAGCGCCGGAAATCGTCGACATTTCCAACCAGTCCTCGAAAGAAGGAACACGCATCGTGCTCGAACTGAAAAAAGGCGCGGATGTGGAGCGGATCACGAATCTGCTGTACAAGAAAACACGTTTGGAAGATACGTTCGGTGTCAACATGCTCGCCGTGGCAGATGGAAGACCGGAGACGTTAAGCCTTAAACAGGTGATCGAGCATCACGTTGATTTCCAGTTTGAAGTGGCAACCCGCAAATACCAGAACCTTCTCCGCAAAGAGATGGAGCGCCGCGAGGTGCAGGAAGGTCTGATCAAGGCATGCGATGTGATCGATCTGATCATTGAGATCCTGCGCGGAAGCAAGACACAGAAGCAGGTCAAAGAGTGTCTGATTATGGGGGTGACCGATGGTATCCGCTTCAAATCAAAGTCAAGTGAGCGTATGGCAGCACAGCTCTGCTTTACGGAACGCCAGGCAACGGCGATTCTGGAGATGCGTCTGCAGAAACTGATCGGACTGGAAGTGGAAGCACTCTTAAAAGATCATGAGGCGACTGTGGCGAAGATTACAAAGTACGAGGATATCTTAAATCATTACGACTCGATGTCGGAAGTTATTATGGAAGATCTGACGCAGATAAAAAAAGAGTACGGCCACAAGCGGAAAACGGCGATTGAAAATGCTGAGGCGATTGTTCTTGAGGAGCCGAAGGTCGAGGAGATGGATGTTGTCTTCCTGATGGACCGCTTCGGTTATGCGAAGACGATCGATACGTCTGCTTACGAGCGGAACAAAGAGGCTGTGCACAACGAGAACAAATATGTGTTCCAGTGCAAAAACACCGATAAGATCTGCGTCTTTACGGATCTTGGCATGATGCACAGCATCAAAGTAATGGACATCCCGTATGGAAGATTCCGTGACAAGGGAACGCCGATCGACAACCTTGGAAATTACAGCAGCCAGAAGGAGCAGATGATTTACGTCGATGCACTGGAAAATATCAAGAACAATAAGCTGCTGTTCGTCAGCGCGGCCGGTATGGTAAAACTTGTCGATGGATCCGAGTTTGATGTCGTAAAACGAACGATCGCGGCGACGAAGCTTTCATCCGAGGAGGACCGTCTGATTCTTGCCGAGGTCTGCCAGGAGCAGGAGTATGTGGTTCTGCAGACGAAAAACGGTGTCTTCCTGCGCTTCCTTACGAGTGAAGTGCCGGAGAAGAAAAAAGCAGCCGTTGGTGTGCGTGGTATCCGTATGGCAGAGGACGACGCGGTAGAGCATGCGTATCTGCTGGCAAGCCGGATGGATTACACGATCACGTATCACGACAAAGAGATTTCTCTGACAGCGAAGATTAAGCTGGCAAAACGAGACACCAAGGGAACAAAGATCCGGGTATAACGCAGAGTTTTGTTTATAACCATGAGAAGCACGCTCCGCGGGTTTTTCGAGAGATCACTTGGCAATAAAAGGACACCTGCCCGATACCAGAACGGTACGGGGCAGGTGTCCTTTTCGCATAATTTTTTAGTTATTTGAAAAACTGTGGGAAGTCTTTCTTGGGGTTCTTCTTTCAATGGCAACGTACGGACGATGATGACCGACATATTTATAAGCCGGACGGATGATCTTTCCTTCGTTGACAAGCTCTTCGATCCGGTGTGCGGACCAGCCGGAGATACGGGAGATAGCAAAGATCGGGGTGTAGAGCTCTTTTGGAAGGCCAAGCATTGCGTAGACGAAACCGCTGTAGAAATCAACATTTGCACAGACTGGTTTGAGCAGACGGCGCTTTTGGGCGATACACTCGCCGGCAATGCGTTCTACAGACTCATAGAGAGCAAATTCTTTCTCGCGGTGCTTCTCAGCGGAAAGCTTCTTTGCATATTCTTTCAGAATCACACAACGTGGATCGGACAGGGTATAAACAGCATGGCCCATACCATAGACAAGACCCGTTCCATCGAATGCTTCACGATCAAGCATTTTGGTCAGGTAGGTGCGCAGTTCGTTTTCGTCTTCCCAGTTTGTAACATTCTCTTCAATATTTTCAAACATCTCCATAACCTTCAAGTTGGCACCGCCGTGGCGCGGTCCTTTTAAGGAACTTAAAGAAGCCGCAACAGCAGAGTAGGTATCGGTTCCGGAGGAGGAGACAACGTGTGTCGTAAATGTTGAGTTATTTCCGCCGCCGTGGTCTGCATGAAGAATTAACGCAACATCGAGAACCTTTGCCTCCAGAGCAGTGTAATCTCCATCCGGGTGAAGCATCTGCAGAATGTTTTCAGCCATCGACAGCTCCGGTTTCGGATTTCGGATGATCAGGTTCTGGTTTTCGTGGTAGTGGCGGTATGCATGGTAGCCGTAAACGGCGATCAGCGGCATTTTGGCGATCAGACTCAAAGCCTGGCGGAGGACGTTCGGAATGGAAATGTCATCCGGCTTTTCGTCGTAGGAATACAGGGTCAGCACACAGCGCTGCAGAGTATTCATCATGTTTTTGCTGGTTGCCTTCATGACAACGTCGCGGACAAAAGTGTCCGGCAGCTCGCGGTAGATACTTAAAATTTTCGTTGAAATCATTTAACTGCGGTTCTGTCGGAAGAGAACCGAACAGAAGAAGATAGGTAATCTCTTCAAAACCGAAGCGTCGTCCTTCCATACCTTTGATCAGATCTGCGACGTTATAGCCCTGAAAATAGAGACGGCCATCGGTCGGAACTTTTTCGCCGGTGCGCTCATCAATATCGAAGCCGATAACATCGGAAATTTCGGTCAGGCCGGTGAGAACACCTTTACCAGTGGAATCACGCAGTCCCCGTTTTACATCGTACTCAGTGTATAAAGATAAATCAATCTTTCCGGAATCTTTCGTATACTCTACAAGCTGACTGAGCTTGTCTTCCAGATTATCGTATTGCATGGTCATGACAACAGCCCCTTTCTTCCTTTAGTTAAAAACTATACTTACTTTTTTGGCGGTTGTCAATGCTTTTCTTTCAAAATACATTAATTTTTATAAGGAAAAGGGATGGTTTTCCTTAATTTTTGAAAGTAAGAACAAAGTTTATGCATAAAATTTGCGCCAGGGAGGTGAAAACAACAGGGATGGAAACGGCGGGAAATCAGTGGGGCGGAACAAATTTTAGAAAAAGATTCATAAATTTCAAAAAAATGCTTGCAATTTCAAAAAAATACGGTATAATAATGATTGTGTCATTCAGGAAATGAATTTCACAGGCCGAAATAGCTCAGCCGGTAGAGCACTTCACTCGTAATGAAGGGGTCGTCAGTTCGAATCTGATTTTCGGCTTATTCTTTAGAAACCCGCAGGACGTAAGGTTCTGCGGGTTTTCTGGTATCATGAGAAATATGACAGAAATACGAACGCCCTTTGCAGGAAAAAGATCTGCTGCAAAGGGCGTTTGCTGTTACAAGTTTCAGGAAAATCAGTTCGTACAGCATATCCTGACGGAGCTTTTGGCCAGGCACTTCAAAGAGCACATCAGCTGTTGCCATTTTCCTGTGCTGCCGCCCGTGCGTCGCGTTCCCGGCGGGAAAAGACGCAGCCGCAGTAGTCCTGGCGGTAGAGGCCGTATTCGTGGGAAAGTTCGATGGAACGCTGGTAGCCGCCCCGTTTCTTGAAATCTGAATTGAGATATGGGATCCCGTATTCGGCGGCAAGCCGTTCTCCGATTTCATTCAGCTTTTCCGCGTTTTTCAGCGGGCTGATGGAGAGGGTTGTTGTAAAATAGTCGAGTTTGAGCTGCTTTGCCATTTCGGCCGCTTCGCGGAGCCGTATTTCATAGCAGACAAAACAGCGCTCGCCGCCCTCCGGCACATTTTCCATCCCGCGTGTCAGCTCATAGAACCGGTCAGAATCGTACGGGCCGGGGCAGAAGGAAATCGGATGCACGGCGGGAAGAGAATGGATCAGACGCTGTTGTTCCTCCACGCGGTGCTCGTACTCCGTCGGCGGATAGATGTTGGGATTATAGTAAAAGAGCGTAATGGAAAAATACTGCGACAGATATTCCAGCACGTAACTGCTGCACGGCGCACAGCAGCTGTGCAGCAGCAAGGTCGGAACTTCACCGTGAAGTCCTGCAATCTTCGCATCCAGCTCCTTCTGGTAATTTCTTTTATTGGCCATAATGTATCTTCAAACCTCCTGGTATCTTTCAATCCTTTCTATTATAGCCTCAGCGCGGCTGGGATGCAAGCTGCATATGATATCTTATAGATAGAGGAGGATGCAAAAAAATGGATGATCAAATCCTGTCATTAGAGCATATATCACTGTCCTATCACACCATGAAAGGAGAAACACCGGCGCTGTGCGATCTGACCTTTTCGGTAAACCCGGGGGAATTTGTTGCTCTTGTCGGACCGAGCGGCTGCGGAAAGAGCACGATCCTGAACTTGATTTCCGGTCTTTTAAAGCCGGAGGCGGGAACTCTGCTGAGCCGCGGACGGCCGATCACGGAGGCGGATCTCCATATCGGCTACATGCTGCAGAGAGACCACCTGTTTGAATGGCGGACCATCTACAGCAACGTTCTGCTGGGCCTTGAGATTTCGCGCACGCTGACACCCGAGCGGAAAGAAAAAGTCGGGGAGATGATGGAGACATACGGCCTGAAATCCTTTTCCAATGCCCGTCCGTCCGAACTTTCCGGCGGTATGCGGCAGAGGGCGGCACTGATCCGTACACTGGCGATGGAGCCGGATCTTCTGCTGCTTGACGAGCCGTTCTCCGCTCTCGACTACCAGACGAGGCTGAACGTCTGTGATGATATCGGAAAGATCATCAAAAAAGAGGGAAAGACAGCAATTCTCGTGACACACGATATTTCGGAGGCCATCAGCATGGCGGACCGTGTGATTGTTCTGGCGGCACGGCCGGCATATGTGAAAAAAAAGATTCCGATCCGGTTTGCGATGGAGGAGCGCACGCCGATGAAAGCGCGCAGTGCGCCGGAATTTAAAACGTATTTCAATGCCATCTGGAAGGAGCTGAATGAAAATGCGTGAGCAGGCAAAAACGCCGGAGAGCAGCTTTCAGAGGGCGTATCTCCGGCAGAAAAAAAGAGAACGGGAGCAGGTGCGGGTGTTTCGGGCTTTGCTTCTCGTCAGTTTTCTGGTATTATGGGAGGTGGCGGCGGATCTGAGATGGATCGATCCGTTTATCTTTTCCAGCCCTGTGCGGGTGGGAAAAACGTTCGTGACCCTGCTGACGGAGCAGAACCTTCTGCGCCATATCGGGATCACGGTGTATGAGACGGGAATCAGCTTTCTGCTCGTCTCGGCACTTGGCATGGCGTTCGCTGTGCTTTTTGTGGCTCTTTCCGCGCTTTTCTGCGGTGATGGAGCCGTACCTGGTAGTCCTGAACAGCCTGCCGAAATCGGCGCTCGCCCCGCTTCTCATTGTGTGGATGGGGGCAAACGTGAAAACGATCATCACGGCCGGCATTTCCGTTGCGATATTCGGCTCGGTGATCAGCATTTACAGCAGCTTTCAGAGTGTGGAGCCGGATATGCTCCGCCTGATTGCAACACTCGGCGGAACGAAGAAGGATATGCTGTTCCGCGTCGTGCTGCCGTGGTCGTTTCCGGGGCTGCTCGCCGTGTGGAAGGTCAACATCGGCCTGTGCCTCGTCGGTGTTGTAATCGGAGAGTTTATCGGGGCAAGAGAGGGGCTTGGCTATCTGATTATCTACGGCAGTCAGGTGTTCAGATATGCACACGCAAGAGAAGGGAGGATGACAGATGATTGGAATCGTATGTCTGGAAGAACGAAGAGGAATGCAGTTTGGCGGACGACGCGTTTCGCGGGACCGCGTGGTAACGGAAAAAATCTGCGAACTGTGTGAGGGGAAAACGCTCTGGATGAATCCGGCTTCGGAAAAGCTGTTCGCGGAGCAGAAGGAGAGTGGGAAGGTAACACTTCAGGCGGCGGCAGATTTTCTGGAGCAGGCAGGCGAAGGAGAATACTGCTTTGTGGAGAATACGGGACTGCAGGCTGTGGAAGCGAAGATAGAGAAAATCATCGTTTTCTGGTGGAACCGGCATTATCCGTCTGACCGGAAATTCGACCTGGATCTTTCCAAATGGAATAAAGTGTCCGAGGAGGAGTTTGCAGGCTATTCCCATGAGAAAATAACGAAAGAGGTATATGAGAAATAGAAAAACTAAGAAAACAAGCTTCTGCTGCTGGCGGCGCTTCTTGCTCTGACACTGACCGGCTGTGAGGCGCAGGATCTTCTCTCGACGGAGAGAGCAGATCCGGTTCGGAGGTTACGGCCGCTTATACGATGACGGAATCCCAGATTACCGATCAGGCACCGACGGCCGTTTCAGTTCTTGATGTTCCGGAGTTTTCCGGTGAACCGTATGTCGTTTTAAACGGAAATGAGCCGGATTTTACCGATGAGGAAAAGACGACCGAGTCGTACGAGCATTACAGCGATCTGGACAGCCTGGGACGGTGCGGCGTGGCAGAGGCGAATATTGGCCAGGATCTGATGCCGACGGAGAAGCGCGGCGCGATCGGCCAGGTAAAGCCGACGGGCTGGCATACGGTAAAATACGATCAGGTGGAAGGTAAATATCTGTACAACCGCTGCCATCTGATCGGATACCAGCTGACCGGTGAGAATGCAAACGAGAAGAATCTGATCACTGGAACACGTTATCTGAATGTCGAGGGCATGCTGCCGTTTGAAAACATGGTTGCCGACTACGTCAAAGAGACCGGAAACCATGTGCTGTACCGCGTTACACCAATTTTTACCGGGGACAACCTTGTAGCGGACGGTGTGGAGATGGAGGCACTTTCCATGGAAGATGACGGCGAGGGCATTTCCTTCCATATCTTCGCATACAACAATCAGCCGGGCATCTCAATTAATTATGCAACGGGAGACAGCACGTTAAGCGAAAGCAGCGGAACGATGACGGATCAGCAGGAATATGTCATGAACACATCCAGCATGAAATTCCACCTGCCGTCATGCTCCAGCGTCAGCTCGATTAAGGATGAAAACAAGGCGACATATCAGGGACCGCGCGAGGACCTGATCGCCGAAGGCTATGAGCCGTGCGGACGGTGCAATCCGTAAAAGAAATTACAAAAAGAGGGTCGGAACTTTCCGGCCCTTTTTTCTATATAGTAAAGAGAAGCATCTGGAAAGTGAGACAGGAGATGGAAGAGGAGAAGCTGCGTGCGGTTTATTATGCAAGGTGCAGCACCGAGGAGGAAAACCAGAAGGATGCGCTGGTAAGGCAGGCGGCGGAGGCGGAAGAGGCAATCCGGGCAAGAGGATGGAGGCTTGTGGATGCCTACGTGGAGAGCCGCTCCGGTACGAGCCGGAAGGGCAGATGGGAATATAACCGCCTGTACGAGGATCTCGAGCAGAACCGGTTTGATGTCGTCGTAATCAAGTCGCAGGACCGCCTGATGCGGAACACGCGGGACTGGTATCTGTTCGCAGACCGCTTAAACTGCGCCGGAAAGCGGCTGTATTTTTATCTGGAGAACACATTCTATTCGCCGGAAGACGCGCTTCTGACCGGCATTAAGGCGATTCTGGCGGAGGAGTACAGCCGGGAGCTGAGCAAGAAGATGAATCTGGCGCACCAGAAACGGCAGCAGAATAATGGAAAGCCGGTGCTGACCTCAAAAAGTTATGGTTACCGGCGGACGGCAGGCGGAGCGATTGAGATCATCCCGGAGGAGGCCGCAGTGAAGCGCCGTATGTACGAACTCTGTGCAGACGGTCTCGGCGGACGGAAAATTGCGGCGGTTCTGGCAGCGGAGGGCGTCCGCAGCCGCGCCGGAAAACCATTCTCTGGAACAGACATTATCCGCATGGTGCGGAATCCCATGAATAAAGGCACCGTAGTCATGAACAGGAAGCATTACGATTTTAACACCGGAAAAACGCTCCCTACACCGCCGGGCGGGCAGTACGTCTATGCGGGGAAAATTCCTGCTATCGTCTCAGAAGAGCTCTGGATAGCGGCAAATCGGGCGGCTGACGAGCGTCTCTGCCGCAAAAAGGTGGGCAAATCTGTTCAGACTTGACTGGGTCATCCTGTCCATTCTGATTCTCTGCCTCGTTGCGGCAGGATTGTACGGTATTTTGGGCTGGCTGGAGAAAAACTACACAAAACGCCGAAATTCGGGAAAGTAGGTGATTTGACTTGCAAAGGAAGAGGGGAGTCTTGTATAATAATACATGATAATTTAAAAACTTACAGGAAAAGAGGAATGAAAATGGCACAGTTATGGGGCGGACGGTTTACAAAAGAGACCGACAAGTTAGTGTATAATTTTAATGCATCCATCAGCTTTGATCAGAAATTCTATAAACAGGACATCAAAGGCAGCATGGCACACGTAAAGATGCTGGCAAAACAGGGCATTCTGACAGAAGACGAAAGAGATCAGATTCTGGAAGGACTGGAAGGCATTCTTGCCGACGTAGAGAGCGGAAAACTGGAAATCACCAGCGAGTATGAGGATATCCACAGCTTCGTGGAGGCAAACCTGATCGACCGTATCGGAGATGCCGGAAAGAAGCTTCACACAGGAAGAAGCCGTAACGATCAGGTAGCCCTTGACATGAAACTCTATGTAAGAGATGAGATTGACGAGACAGACGAACTGGTAAAGAAACTTCTCGAAGCACTTCAGAAGATCATGGAAGAGAATGTCCACACATACATGCCAGGCTTCACACACCTCCAGAAAGCGCAGCCGGTCACACTGGCTCACCACGTAGGTGCATACTTTGAAATGTTTGTACGTGACAGAAGCAGACTTGCAGATATCCGTAAGAGAATGAACACCTGCCCTCTGGGTGCAGGTGCACTGGCAGGAACCACCTACCCACTTGACAGAGAATATACAGCACAGCTTCTCGGTTTCGACGGCCCGACCAGAAACAGCATGGACTCTGTATCAGACAGAGACTATGTGATTGAGCTTCTGTCCGCATTCTCCACAATTATGATGCACATGAGCCGTTTCTGCGAAGAAATCATTATGTGGAACTCCAATGAATACCGCTTCGTAGAGATAGACGATGCCTACAGCACAGGCAGCAGTATCATGCCTCAGAAAAAGAACCCGGATATCGCAGAACTTGTAAGAGGAAAAACAGGTCGTGTATACGGAGCATTAACATCTATCCTTACAACCATGAAGGGAATCCCTCTTGCATACAACAAAGATATGCAGGAAGACAAGGAGCTGACCTTTGATGCCATTGACACCGTAAAGGGCTGTATCGCCCTGTTTACCGGCATGGTTTCCACTATGCAGTTCAACAAAGCCAACATGGAGGCAAGTGCAAAGAGAGGCTTTACAAACGCCACAGACGCAGCAGACTATCTGGTTAACCACGGTGTACCGTTCCGTGATGCTCACGGCATCGTCGGAAGACTGGTCCTTCTCTGTCTGGATAAGGGAATCTCTCTGGATGAGCTTCCGCTTCCGAGTACAAGAGATCAGTCCTGTGTTGAGGAGGACATCTATGAAGCCATCAGTATGAAGACCTGCGTAGGAAAACGTGTGACTCGTGGGAGCGCCGGGACCGGACGTGATGGAGCAGGTGATCGCTCAGAATAAAGAATATCTTGAAAAAAGAAGAAATCATATTCCATTGCAGCATATTACAGGAAGTCAGGAATTTATGGGGCTTGAATTTCTGGTGAATGAACATGTGCTGATTCCAAGACAAGATACAGAAGTGCTTGTGGAAGAGGCACTGGAGATAATGAAACAAGAGAGATTCAGATCAAAAGGTTGTTTGCAACTGTTGGATATGTGTACCGGGTCAGGATGTATTCTTCTGAGCGTAATGCATTATGCAGAACAAAAGGGTATATTTATAGAAGGAACAGGTGTTGACTTTTCGGAGCAGGCTCTTATGGTAGCACAGAAAAATGAAGAACATTTGAGAAGCACGAAAAAGGATGAGAATGGAAAAGTGAACTGGATTTTGAGTGATCTTTTTGAAAATGTCAGTGAAATCTATGATATGATCTTATCAAACCCACCTTACATCAGAACAGCAGAAATTGAGAAGCTTCAAGACGAAGTGAAACTTCACGATCCATTCAGTGCATTGGATGGGAAAGAAGACGGATTGTATTTCTACCGGAAGATTGTTACTGATGCAAAACAATTCCTGAAAACAGGAGGAATACTTGCTTTCGAGATTGGATATGACAGGGCAAAGAAGTTCTGATCTTATGAAAAAAGCAGGATATGACAAGGTGTTCGTAAAAAAGGACCTGGCAGGACTTGACCGCATCGTCTGTGGCGTGTACTATTAAAAAGATAAAGAAGATAAAAAATAGAAGAGGATATAGAACTATGTTTGACAGATTAGAGGATTTGGTAATTCGTTACCAGGAAGTAATGGGTGAACTTCAGGAGCCGGATGTGGCGAATGATCCGGAACGTTTCCGTAAGCTGATGAAAGAGCAGAGTGATCTTGCACCAATCGTTGAAGCTTATCAGGAATATAAGAACTGTAAGCAGAATGTAGAAGAGAGTCTGATGATTCTGGAAGAAGAATCAGATGAAGAGATGCGTGAGCTTGCAAAAGAAGAGTTGAATGAATCTAAAGCCAGAATTGAAGAATTGGAGCAGGAACTTAAGATTCTTCTTCTTCCGAAGGATCCGAATGATGATAAGAACGTTATCGTTGAGATCCGTGCCGGTGCAGGTGGAGATGAGGCTGCACTTTTTGCGGCAGAAGTTTATCGTATGTATGTGCATTATGCAGACAGCCGCAGATGGAAGACAGAGATGATCTCTCTGAATGAGAATGGAATCGGCGGATTTAAAGAGTGTGTATTCATGATCACAGGACAGGGAGCATATTCCCGTATGAAGTACGAAAGTGGAGTACATCGTGTACAGCGTGTGCCGGAGACAGAAAGTGGCGGAAGAATTCATACTTCAACAATTACTGTAGCCGTAATGCCTGAGGCAGAAGAAGTTGATGTTGTAATCGATGAGAAGGATATCCGTATCGATGTAATGCGTGCATCAGGAAATGGTGGACAGTGTGTCAATACAACGGACTCTGCGGTACGACTGACTCATTACCCGACCGGAATCGTGATCTACAGCCAGACAGAGAAATCACAGCTGCAGAATAAAGAGAAGGCGTTCCGACTGCTTCGTTCCAAACTGTATGACCTGGAGCTTGAGAAGAAACAGGCTTCTGAGGCAGCAGAGAGAAGAAGCCAGATCGGTACAGGAGACCGTTCTGAAAAGATTAGAACATATAACTTCCCACAGGGAAGAGTAACAGATCATAGAATCAAGCTGACACTTCATAAACTGGATAGCTATTCTGAATGGTGATCTGGATGAAGTGATCGACAGCCTGATTGCAGCGGATCAGACAGCGAAGCTTGCAAAGATGGAGGAGTAGTACAAGGATGATACCGGAATTCAAACGACCGGAACTGGAAGACAAAGAACTGATTGACTATTATTTTGCACAGGCTCCAAGCAGAAGCTGCGAGAGAACATTTGCGAATGTATATCTCTGGTCCAGACAGTATAAAGTGAAATATGCAATCCTTCATAATGCACTTGTATTTCGTGATGAAGGAGATGGACATACTTATGCTTACCCTGTAGGAAAGCCGGAAGCCGTCAAAGCTGCATTGGAAGAATTGATGAAGATCTGCGAGGATGAAGACTGTGAATTCGGTCTTTACTGTGTGACACCGGAGAATTTTTCACAGATGGAAGAGTGGTATCCGGGACAATTCCGGATTGAATATGACAGAGATCAGGCAGATTACATCTATGAGACGGAGAAGCTTGCAACACTTGCAGGAAAGAAGCTTCACGGAAAGCGAAACCATATTAATAAGTTTAAGCAGCTTTATCCGGACTGGTCTTACGAATCACTCAGTGATGAGAATGTAGAAGCGTGCTTTCAGATGGCTCTGAAGTGGAGAAATTCGAATGGATGCAATGATGATCCTGAGAAGAACGCAGAGATGTGCGTTTCGTTGAATTCCCTCCGTTTATACAAAGAACTCGGATTTAAAGGCGGAGTGTTGAGAAATGGCGAAAAAATTGTTGCTTTTACAGTAGGGGAAGAACTGTGCAAGGATACATTTGTTGTTCATATTGAGAAAGCATTTGCAGATGTACAGGGAGCATACCCTATGATTAATCAGCAGTTTGTTGAACATGAATGTATGGATTACACTTATGTGAACAGAGAAGATGATGCCGGGGAAGAAGGACTTCGTAAGGACAAATTATCTTATCGTCCGGTCTTTTTGGAAGAGAAAGGGTTTGTGACAAGAATAGGAGGACAGCAATGATTTCAAAAAAAATGGAAAACATGGTAGCGAACAGTTCTGCAATCCGTGCGATGTTTGAAGAGGGCAACCGTCTTGCAGCAAAATACGGAGCAGAGAATGTATTTGACTTCAGTTTGGGAAATCCGAATGTTCCGGCACCGGAAGCGGTAAAGAAAGCAATGATCGAGATCCTTTCCGAAGAGGATCCGATCGTGCTTCACGGTTATACGAACAGCAATGCAGGTTATGAGGATGTGAGACAGGCAGTTGCTGATTCCTTAAATGAACGCTTTGGAACAAACTTTGCTTCCCGCAATATTACGATGACAGTCGGAGCAGCAGGAGGTCTTAATGTGATTTTGAAATCACTGCTGAATCCAGGTGATGAAGTTGTTGTGTTTGCTCCTTATTTTGGAGAATACAGAAGTTATACGGATAATTATGACGGTGTGATCGTGGAGATATCTCCGGATACAGAGACATTCCAGCCAAAGCTTGATGAGTTTGAGAAAAAGCTGTCGCCAAAGACAAAGGCAGTCATCGTTAATACGCCGAATAATCCGACAGGTGTTGTTTATTCCGAAGAGACGATCCAGAAGCTGGCAGCGATTCTTGAGAAGAAACAGAAAGAATTTGGAACAGAGATTTATCTGATTTCAGATGAACCATACAGAGAACTTGCTTATGACGGAGTGGAAGTTCCATATCTCACAAAGTATTATGCAAATACAGTTGTAGGATATTCTTTCAGTAAATCACTTTCTCTTCCGGGAGAACGTATCGGTTATCTTGTAATTCCGGATGAAGTGGCAGACAGTGAGAAACTGAACGCCGCAGCTAACGTTGCAACGAGAATTCTTGGATTTGTCAATGCACCGACACTGCAGCAGAAAGTGGTGAAGGCATGTCTGAATGAGAAGACAGATATTTCATATTATGACAGAAACAGAGAGACTCTTTATAATGGATTGAAAGAACTTGGATTTGAGTGCATCAAACCGGAAGGAGCATTTTATCTCTTTGTAAAATCACCGGTTGCAGATGAAAAAGAATTTTGTAATACCGCGAAGAAATACAATATTCTGATCGTTCCGGGAAGCTCTTTTGGATGTCCCGGATATGTCAGAATGGCGTATTGTGTAGCATATGAAACAATTGTAAATGCACTTCCAAAATTTGCGGAGCTTGCGAGAGAGTATAGATAGAGGTAGTACCATGGCTGTAAGAGAAGAACTTTTGAGAAATATACGTAGTGTAGAACCATATGTACCGGGCGAACAGCCAAAGGTGGATAATGTCATTAAGTTAAATACGAATGAGAATCCGTATCCGCCTGCACCAAAGGCATATGAGGCAGCAAAAGCATTTGATATGGATAAGTTAAGATTATACCCGGACCCGGAGTGTTCTGCACTGGTTCATTCAATTGCACAGTATTACGGCATG
>ENA-OQKB01000165-OQKB01000165.1-human-gut-metagenome-genome-assembly--contig:-NODE-165-length-15447-cov-2.475131_pt1 | contig 15447 bp, 12 predicted proteins | sample MGYA00242646_ERZ504793 | MGnify/ENA primary metagenome ERZ504793 (study PRJEB26092, sample SAMD00036409) | human gut metagenome | host: Homo sapiens | study: EMG produced TPA metagenomics assembly of...
TACCCTTGACTTTGGAAGCTCCGGCTGTAGATACAGACGGGTATGGGAGTGTGTATACTTATCATGTGGAGGCGGTGGTGACGGATGAGGCCGGTGAAACGCAATCCGCTTCGTATAACTTGTTGGCAGGTCCTAAGGCTTATTCCTTTGATATTCGCTTGCCTCAATATGTTTGTAAGGAAGACAGTATGCTTTTCACTTTTGGAGTGAATAATGTAATGAATATTCCTCAGCACATTGAAGGTTCCTATTGCCTTTATCCATTTGCAGAACAAAATGGGGCAAGGAATATTGCAGGTTCTGAACCCTTGGATGATGTTGTATTGGAGGGTACCTTCACAGCCAATCGGCTCCAGGATTTTTCGGCTTGGAACAAGCTTCCTTCAGGTAACTATCGCTTGAAACTTTCTGTACGTGATAGTTTGGGACGTGAAGAGAATAACGGGGCATATGGCAGTGACAGTTTCATGCTCTTTTCAAAGAGTGACAAGCGTCCGGCTGCGTTTACAGATTTCTTTTATTATAAAGAAAATGAGGAATTTGATGTACAGTACCCTGCCGCTTTTCTTTTGGGGACTTCTTATCGGGATGCATATGTGCTGATGGATGTCTTTTGTGACAGAAAACGCATTGAAAGCCGTGTGTTGCAGTTGAATGATACTATTATTCGTATGGAATTCCCTTATAAGGAAGCATATGGCAAGGGAATCACCATTCTTTTCAGTTTTGTGAAAGCTGGCGAGATGTACAGTCATCAGGTTGAACTGAAGAAGCGGGAGCCGGAACGTGCTCTCGACATGAAATGGGAAGTGTTCCGTGACCGTTTGCGTCCCGGACAGGAAGAAGAGTGGAAGCTCGTCATAAAGACGCCTCAAGGTATGCCTGCTGCGGCTGAGATGTTGGCTACGATGTACGACGCTTCACTGGATAAGATTTATAAGAGTAACCAGATACTACGGGTTTTCTATCCGGATAATCTGTATGGGGCATTCCGTGGTGCGAGCCGTTATAATAGCAATTACTTCTCCGTTTATTTCCCGTTGAAGGCTTGGAGGGTTCCGGTGTGGTCGTTTGACTACTTCTGTTCTCCTTATATGGATGGAAGGATGCGGATAGTGATGGTAGAAGACAATGCGCTTTTGGAAGAAGTAAGTGTTGTGGGGTATGGGACTACCCGGAATAGCTCTTTGACCGGTAATCTTAGAATACGTGGTGCCAACCAGCCGATGCTTGCTTCCAAAGCAGAATCCGGGAATGCCGTTGAAGTGAAATATGTTCCTGCACAAGTAGCGGAAGACGCGGTGGAAGATGTTGTTTTTGAATCGGAAACGATACCGGTTGGCGAGGCCTTGCAATCTATTGAGGGGCTTCGCACCAACTTTGCCGAAACAGTCCTTTTTTTATCCTCAACTTCGTACAAACGAACAAGGGGAGCTTGCGTTTTCTTTTACGATGCCGCAGAGCTTGACTCGTTGGAATTTCCGTGGTTACTCACATACTAAGGATATGCTGACTGGGATGTTGGATGCTTCCGTTGTAACTGCCAAGGAGTTTATGCTGACTCCGAATATGCCTCGGTTTGTCCGCGTTGGAGATAAAACGCAGATAGCCGGAACAATAGCCAATCTGACGGGTAAAGCGGTGAAAGGAACAGCAGTATTCACACTGTTCGACCCTATGACGGAGAAAGTTATTGCTACTCAACGTCAGAAATTCTTGGTAGAAGCAGGAAGAAATACTGCTGTCAACTTCCATTTCGAAGTGTCCGACCGCTATGATTTGCTTGGTATTCGTATGGTTGCCGATGGAGGTACGTTTAGCGATGGCGAGCAGCATCTGTTGCCCGTATTAAGTAATAAGGAGTATATTACGGAAACGCTTGCTATGCCTATCCGTGGCGAGGAGACCCGTACGTTCTCATTAGACAGCCTTTTCAACCGTAATAGCCGTACAGCGACAGACCGTCGTCTGACTGTAGAATTTACCGGGAATCCGGCTTGGTATGCTGTACAAGCGTTGCCGGCATTGAGCCTGCCTGCCAATGATAATGCCATTTCTTGGGCTACAGCTTGGTATGCCAATAGTCTGGCAGGCTTCATTGCCAACAGCCAGCCCCGCATTAAGACTGTATTTGACAGTTGGAAGGCTGCCGGTGGCACGAAAGAAACCTTCCTCAGCCAGTTGGAGAAGAATCAGGATGTGAAGAATATCCTGCTCAGCGAGTCTCCGTGGGTACTGGAAGCTACTACTGAAGCCGAACAGCAGGCACGTATTGCCACGCTGTTTGATATCAACCAACTGAATAACCGCAATCTTTCCGCTTTTACCAAATTGAAAGAATTGCAGGGTGAAGACGGTGGATGGAGCTGGTATAAGGGAATGTCCGGTAGCCGCTATATAACTGGCTATATTACAGAATTACTTGTTCGTCTTCCTCTGCTGACGAAAAATGAACTGCCTGAAGAAGTTGCCGCCATGCGGCAGAAAGCTTTCGGCTATTTGAATCGGCAGGCTTTGGAAGAGTATCGCAATATCCGTAAAGCCGAAAAAAAATGGCGCCAGAATTACTGCCAACTCCGAATCGGCAATGACATATCTGTATCTGATAGCCCTTAGCGGCGAACAAGTGCCGGCAGACAATCAAGCGGCTTACCGCTATTTCCTATCAAAAGTAGGTGCCAATCTTAAAGATGGAACCATGAGCAGCAAGGCGCAGTCTGCCATCATCCTGAAAGCAGTAGGGCGTACAGCCGAGGCGAATGAATTCATCGCTTCCCTCAAGGAACATCTGGTACAGACGGATGAACTGGGTGCATACTTTGCTTTCCAAGCAAATCCGTATAACTGGGGTATGCTGCCCATCCCTGCCCATGTGGAAGTAATGGAAGCCCTGCGTATGGCAGGTGGCAACGATGCTTTGGTGGAGGAAATGAAACTCTGGCTGCTGAAACAGAAGCAGACTACCAGTTGGAATTCTCCGGTTGCAACGGCTGATGCTGTTTATGCATTGCTTTGTCAAGGTACTAATCTGCTGGAAAGTCGGGGAAACGTACGTATCACGTTAGGTAACAAAGTTTTGGAAACATTGTCGCCTACAAAGACCATAATCCCGGGTTTGGGTTATGTCAAGGAAACCTTCGCTCAAGGAAGTCCGGAGCTGAAAGCTAAAACCGTCACCGTAGAGAAACGGGATGCAGGCATTGCCTGGGGAGCTGTTTATGCCCAGTATCTGTCACCCATATCTGATGTAAAGCAGCAGGGGGGGGAATTGAATGTAGAGAAGAAACTTTATGTAGAGCGTATATCGGCCGGTGGTAGCAACTCCTTGCAACCGGTTACGGAAGGGACCGTATTATCCGTCGGTGATAAAATAGTGGCCCGTTTGACTATCCGCTTGGACCGTACTATGGATTTTGTTCAGTTGAAAGACCAGCGGGGTGCCTGCTTTGAACCTATAGGCTCGCTTTCCGGTTATCGTTGGAGTAATGGCCTCGGTTATTATGCAGAAGTGGAAGATGCCGCAACCAATTTCTTCTTCGACCATTTGGGCAAAGGCTTTTATGTCTTAGAGCACAGTTATCGCATAGCCCGTGGCGGAACATACGAAACGGGGCTGGCCACGATACAGTGTGCGTATGCTCCGGAGTATGCTTCGCATTCGGCGGGAGGGATAATTGTAATAAAGTAACAATAGAGTATGGAGCGGAGCGCAATTTGTACAAATTGCGCTCCGCTATTTTAGGTACTCTCGCTAAAAACACCTATTTTTGTCCGACTAATATTGAATGAGAGTGGCAGAATTAGGAAATCTTGATATTAAGAAAAATAGATGAAGCGGATATTGATAACTTTATATGTGCTTGCAAGTGTGGTATTGACTGCTGTAGCGCAAGCTCGTTTTACCTCGAATACAGAGATGTACAGTTTCGGCCAGATAGAATGGAAGCATCCCGTGACTGTGCAATATACCATCACCAATACGGGTGACCAGCCTTTAGTGCTTACAGAAGTAGAGCCGGATTGCGCCTGCTCTGTGGCCCAGTGGACAAAAACGCCTATTGCTCCGGGGGCAAAAGGAACAGTAAATGTGACTTTTGACGCCAAGGCATTGGGACATTTCCAGAAATCCGTGGCTATTTACAGCAATGCGCAACCCAATCTGGTCTATTTGAAGTTCAATGGTGAAGTAGTACAGGAAATCAAGGATTTTACCAAGACGCATCCCTATCTTATCGGTCAGATACGTATTGACAAGAACAGCCTCGACTTTCCCGATATTCAGCATGGTGAGCAGCCGGTGATTCATATCGGCGTGGTCAATCTTTCCGACCGTCCTTATGAACCGGTACTGATGCATCTGCCTCCTTATTTGCAGACAAAAGTAGAGCCCAATGTCTTGCAAAAGGGAGAAAAAGGAGTGATTACACTTACATTGAATTCGGAAAGACTGACTGGCCTCGGACTGACTCAAACGTCGGTCTATCTTTCTCGCTTCTCCGGTGACAAGGTGGGCGATGAAAACGAGATTCCCGTTTCTGCCATTCTTTTACCGGATTTCTCCGGAATGACGGAAGTGGAGAAGGCAAATGCTCCTGCCATCAGCCTTTCTACCAAAGAAGTTGATATGAGTGCGATATTGGCAAAGAAGTCAAAAGCACGTCAGGATATTACCATTACCAATACCGGGCGTTCTCCTTTACAGATAAACAAGCTCCAGGTATTCCACCCGGCAGTGGGAGTTAACCTCAAGAAGAGTGTATTGCAACCCGGTGAAAGCACTCGCCTGCGGGTAACGGTAGTGAAGAAGAATATAGGCAAGAAGCGCCGTCATCTGCGTCTGCTGATGATTACCAATGACCCGATGCAGCCGAAAGTTGAAATCAACATTAAAGCAAAACAATAAGAAGTCGTAAAGTCCTTCATAACTCATAACTTATAACTCACAAATAGCCATGGAACATCCCGAAAATAATGAAGCATATAAAGGCTTGGTTGTCAATGCAGGCATTGAGCAACCTTCATCGGTCAATCCTTACTTGAAGAACCGTCCCAGGCGGAAGAAACGCGAGCTTTCCGTATCAGACTATGTGGAGGGTATAGTGAAAGGTGATGTTACGGTACTCAGCCAGGCTGTAACACTGGTGGAAAGTGTGAAACCGGAGCACCAGGCTGTGGCGCAGGAGGTGATAGAGAAGTGTTTGCCCTATTCGGGCAACTCCGTCCGTGTGGGTATCAGTGGTGTGCCCGGTGCCGGTAAAAGTACCTCTATTGATGTATTTGGCTTGCATGTACTGGAGGAACACGGTGGCAAGTTGGCTGTCCTTGCCATTGATCCGAGCAGCGAACGCAGCAAAGGCAGTATTCTCGGTGACAAGACGCGTATGGAGAAACTCTCCGTTCATCCCAAGTCCTTTATACGTCCCAGTCCCTCTGCCGGTTCGCTGGGTGGCGTGGCACGCAAGACGCGTGAAACGATTGTGCTTTGTGAGGCTGCCGGTTTCGACAAGATATTTGTAGAGACAGTAGGGGTGGGGCAGAGTGAGACTGCCGTACATTCTATGGTAGACTTCTTCCTGCTGATACAGCTGGCGGGTACGGGCGATGAGTTGCAAGGCATCAAACGCGGCATCATGGAAATGGCCGATGGCATTGTCATTAATAAGGCTGATGGCGACAATCTGGAGCGGGCCAGGCTGGCAGCAACTCAGTTCCGTAATGCGCTGCACCTCTTCCCGGCTCCGGAGAGCGGTTGGACACCCCAAGTGCTGACTTATTCCGGTTTCTATAATCTTGGTGTAAAAGAAGTATGGGATATGGTCTACAAATACATTAACTTTGTGAAAGACAACGGCTACTTTGAATACCGCCGCAATGAGCAAAGCAAATACTGGATGTACGAGACCATTAACGAACAGCTGCGCGACAGCTTCTACCACAATCCGCAGATTAGAAGCGATGCTGACTGGACGAAAGGAAAAACAAGTGCTACGAGGGCAACTTGTACTTCTTTTGTGGCTGCCAAGAACTTGCTGGACACCTATTTTGCAGAACTGAAGAAATAAGGGCATATCCCTTTCCCTATATCGATGACTAAGGAAAACAACATGGAAGTGGCGCGGCGGTTTACCCGCCGCCTTCATGAACTCCCTTCTGAGGAGCTGGAGCTCATTGCCGGTTTGTTTGTACGCCGTGAGGTGCACAAAGGAGAACTGTTGATTAGTGAGAAAGATATAGCCAGGGATATTGTTTTCGTAGAGAAAGGACTGCTTCGCCAGTTCTATTTCAAAGAAGGCCGGGACATTACAGAGAACTTTGCCTGCGACGGTGACGGCGCTATGTGTATCGTCAGCCTTTTCACCGGACGCCGTAATTGCCTTCAGCTGGAATCCCTGGAGGAAGGCGTCATCTGGAGCATTTCGTATGCAGGACTGGTCGAACTCTCTGAGCGTTATCTGCATATAGCCCGTCTGCTTCGCCATTTATTGGAGGGGTCTTTAATGCTTTCCCAATATAAAGCAGACTCTTGGCGTTTCGAAACCTCACGCGAGCGGTATGCGCGCTTCGTCAGGGATTATCCGGAGATAGCCCGGCGTGCCTCAGTCAACCACATAGCATCTTATCTGTTAATGACTCCCGAGTCTCTGAGCCGGGTACGTGCCGGAGTACTGTGACGGTGGAACGGCTGTTTTATACGGCTTTCCCTTCTTTCTCGAAATCCTTGCGTGACTTGCTTTGTGTCACGATGTACACTCCCAGGAATACCAAGGCTATGGCTATTCCCTTTTCCAAATTGAACACTCCCAATCCTAAGATGATGGCAACGGTTGAGGCCACGATGGGCTGCATGTAGTTGTACATGCTCACCACAGTGGGGCGCAACAGCCTCTGCGCACTCATTATGAAGATATAGGCAAGGAAGCTTCCTCCCACAACCACATATCCCGCTTGCAGCAGGGCGGCTGTAGATATTTCGCTCCACTGTATGGCAGCCACGTCGTGGTAAGAGAACGGGATGTAGCACATGGAGGCATAGACAAACATCCATTTGTTCAGGGTGATGGGAGAGTATTTTTGCGACAACCCCTTGAATACGGTCAGATAAATGGAGAAGCTGATTTGGGCGAGCAGGCAGAGAAGGTCTCCGATGAGGCTGCCATTGCCGGCACCGGTGGTCTGGCTGCTCATGATGAGTATAAATGCTCCCATAGCCCCTACAAAGATGCCCAGCACTTTCTTGTTGGTGACCGGTTCTTTCAGATAGATTGCAGCCACTATCATGGTGACGATAGGCAGCGTGGTTGTAACGATGGAGGCGTCTATGGGCGAAGTCATGGAGAGTCCGAAGATATAGACACCCTGATTGAATACCAGTGCGAAGAGTGCGGCGAAGAATATCTTCAGCATGTCCCGGTGGTCCACCTGTTCGCGTTTGCAGAATAAGGAGAGGAGCCAGAAGCAGGCGGCTGCGCCTACCATGCGGAATGTGGTTACTGACAACGCGGAAAACTCTACCAGAGCTGACTTGCCTATAGGTGCCATCAAGCCCCATAAGATATTTGCGGTAAGGGCGAACAGATGCCCTTGAATGTTCTTGTTCATACTCTTTTGTTCTTTGCGGGTGCAAAAGAACAACTATTTTCTGAAAAGAGAAAATCTTTCATTATATGATTTTTCTGGTTCATGGGCGTAGAAATAAGAGATTATCGTGTATATTTGCTTCTAATTAAAGCAAGAAACCATGGAAGTACAAGCCAATTACATCAAGCGTATCGAAATACACGGATTGTGGCATCGGTACGATATTGCCTGGGACCTGCGTCCTGACGTCAATATACTTTCCGGCATCAACGGAGTGGGGAAAACCACTATCCTGAACCGTTCGGTCAACTATCTGGAACAGACATCGGGTGAAGTGAAGAGTGACGAGAAGAACGGCGTACACGTCTACTTCGACAATTCTGCAGCCACCTTTATCCCCTATGATGTAATCCGCAGCTACGACCGTCCCCTTATCATGGGCGACTTTACGGCACGCATGGCCGATGCCAACGTGAAGTCGGAACTGGACTGGCAGCTCTATCTGCTCCAGCGCCGTTATCTGGACTATCAGGTGAACATCGGCAACAAGATGATAGAACTGCTCAGCGGTGACGAAGAGCAGCGCAGCCTGGCTCCCTCCCTTTCCCTCCCCAAGCGGAAGTTCCAGGATATGATTGACGAGCTTTTCAGCTATACCCATAAGACGATAGACCGCAAAAGCAACGACATCGTTTTCTATCAGAACGGCGAGCGCCTGCTGCCCTACAAACTGTCTTCGGGCGAGAAGCAGATGCTGGTCATCCTGCTGACCGTGCTGGTGCGTGACGATGACCACTGCGTACTCTTCATGGACGAGCCGGAAGCCTCCCTGCACATCGAATGGCAGCAGAAGCTCATCGGCATGATACGCAGCCTGAATCCCAATGTGCAGCTTATCCTCACCACCCATTCGCCCGCCGTCATCATGGAAGGCTGGCTGGATGCCGTCACCGAAGTCAGCGAAATCTCCTCCCTAATCCCTAATCCTTAATCCCTACCCAAGTGTCCACTTCTTTAAAACATAACCTTACTTCCGCCTATCTGGATGCCGCCCGCAAGTTGTCTCCCAAGAGAGCACGCAGGCGCATAGTGGCGTATGTGGAGAGCTATGACGACATCGCTTTCTGGCGGACGCTGCTGTCCGAGTTCGAGAATGAGGAGCGTTATTTCCAGGTGATGCTTCCGTCTGCCACCTCCCTGGCAAAGGGCAAGAAGATGGTGCTGATGAATACGTTGAACACATCGGAGCTGGGCCGCAGCCTGATAGCTTGTGTAGACAGCGACTACGACTTCCTGCTGCAAGGTGCCACCAAGGTGTCGCATAAGATAAACAAGAATCCCTATATCTTCCAGACTTATGGCTATGCCATCGAGAACTTCCACTGCTTTGCCGACAGTCTGCATGAAGTCTGTGTGCAGGCCACGCTGAACGACCGGCATATCCTGGACTTCCCCGCTTTTCTGAAGCGTTATTCTCAGATTGCCTATCCGCTGTTTCTGTGGAATGTCTGGTTCTACCGCCAGCACGACACACACACTTTCCCGATGTACGACTTCAACGCCTGCGTGCGTTTGCAAGAGATAAACCTGCGTCATCCTTACCGTAGTCTGGACGAGATGCAAAAGACGGTGTCGGCAAAGCTGTCCGAACTGCAAGCCCGTTTCCCCCGCTACATCGACCGGGTGGAGCAGCTGGGCACGGAGTTGGAACGTTTGGGACTGACTCCGGACAATACCTATCTTTATATCCAAGGACACCATATCATGGATTGTGTAGTGCTGAAAATCCTTATCCCGGTATGTACGGTGCTGCGTCGTGAACGCGAGCAGGAGATAAAGCGCCTGGCAGAGCATAACGAACAGTTCCGCAACGAACTGACGGGGTATGAGAACAGTCAGGTCAATGTATCCGTGATGCTAGAAAAAAAACAGCGGCTACAAGAACCTTTATCTTTATCAGTGGTTGAAAGAAGACATTATGGAGTTCCTCGAGCGGGAGGAACAGTCGCGTAGATAAGATTGCCGTTATGATAAACATACGATTATGGAGATATTGAAGAAGATAGACGACCTTTTAATCGGGTGGGGCATATCCCCTTCCCGGGCTGATATGCTCGACCAATTCATTGCCTTCGCACTGATACTTGCCGTTGCTTTCCTGGCGGATGCCCTATGCCGGAAAATCCTGCTGAAGGTAGTGGCACAACTGGTGAAGAAGACCAAGGCTACGTGGGACGACATCGTATTCGACCGTAAAGTGATGGTGCACCTCAGCCGCATGGTGGCTCCCGTTATCATCTATCTGTTTGTTCCATTGGCATTTGTCGAAGTCGGTTCATCGGCAATGGATTTCATCCGGCGTATCTGCCTTATTTACATCATCATTACTTTCCTGAGTTTCGTTAACTCGTTCCTGAAGGCTGTTTACAGTGTATACAGTGAGAAGGAGCAATTTCGTGACCGCCCTTTAAAGGGGATGTTGCAAACCATGCAAGTCATCCTATGGCTGGTGGGCGGCATTGTGGTCGTGGGCGAACTGATAGGCCGCGACCCGCTTTCGCTGCTTGCCGGATTGGGTGCTTCGGCAGCCATCCTGATGCTGGTATTCAAGGATTCCATTATGGGCTTTGTCTCCGGTGTGCAGCTTTCGGCCAACGACATGCTGAAGGTGGGCGACTGGATTGAGATGCCCAAGTACGGTGCCAACGGTACGGTGATAGAGGTAACGTTGAACACCGTAAAAGTGCGCAACTGGGACAATACCATTACCACCATCCCTCCTTACCTGCTTGTCAGCGACTCCTTCCAGAACTGGCGCGGCATGCGCGAGAGCGGTGGGCGGCGAGTGAAGCGCAGTATCAATATCGACATGACCAGCGTCCGTTTCTGCACCCCGGAGATGCTGGCAAAATATCGCAAGATACAGCTACTGAAAGATTATGTGGAGCAGACGGAGGAAGTGATTGAAAAGTACAATGTGGAAAACGGCATCGATAACTCCATCCTCGTCAACGGACGCCGCCAGACCAATCTGGGTGTGTTCCGGGCGTATCTGACGGCTTATTTGAAAAGTCTTCCCGACGTAAATCAGGAACTGACCTGCATGGTGCGCCAACTCCAGCCTACCGACCGCGGTATCCCGATAGAACTTTATTTCTTCTGTGCGCTGAAGGATTGGGTGCCCTATGAAGGGGTGCAGGCGGATGTATTCGACCATGTGCTGGCAATCATCCCCGAATTCGATTTGCAGGTATTCCAGTCTCCGTCCGGCAGAGATTTCCAGCGGGTACTGCCTGCTGCTTCCGAAGAAAAAGGAGCTTGATTCCGACCATCAAAAAGGCCTATATCTATTGTATTTCTCATAGGGAGTCATTACCTTTGAACCCTATACTGAAAGGTCAGAACATCCCCATCTTTTCTCCCAAAACATCCCCATGTTTTGGGGTATTACATCCGGGTGTTTTGGGTGAAAACATCTCCATGTTTTGGGGCAATACATCCGGGTGTTTTAGGTATTCTGTCATATAGTGAAAGGTATTCGGTCACGGAGTCTTTACCGTAAGGTATAGGCTTTGTGTATGCAAGTTGTAGGTGTGCCTCGCGTCGGGCGGGAATATCTTTCGTTTTTTACGTAACCTAATTATAAAGAAAGATTGGTATGTCAATGAATTATGTGGTCCGCAAGAAGGTGGACAAGAGTGGAGACAAGGAAGTGGTGCGCTACTACGCGGCGTCAAAAGTGCTTCAGCCGGAACCGGTGAGCAATGACGAACTGGCCAAGAGGCTGGCTTTTGTCAGCTCCCTGCAGGTGGGCGATGCCCAGTCCGTGCTGGTGCAACTGCCGGATATTATAGCGGACTATCTGGCCAGTGGACGCACGGTGAACATCAAGGGACTTGGAAACTTTTTTCCTCCATCACCAGCGAACCGGTGGAACGGATAGAGGACTGTACGGCAGATAAAGTGCGCATTTCGCGTATCTGCTTCAGGGCGGCAGGCAGTTTCATGCAGCGCGTTTGCCGTCATCTGGACTTGTTCAGCTTTCAGGTTCAGGAATTGAAGAAGGAGCTGAAGAAGAAGTAAACGGTACTTTTAGTTCTTTCTTGAAACAGCGCGTACCCCTTGAAGCCGGAAGGCATTCGAGGGTACGCTGTTGAAGAAGTTGTGTGTTTCTTTATAGTCTTGTGAGTGCTCTTTTTTTTTACTTCACCCAGCTTCCGTTCATCCAGCTGCATTCTTTCTTGATGTCCTCGAAAGAACTATAGCTCAGGTTGGCGTCCACCTTGTTGCTTGTCACGGCGATAAAGTCGGCATGGGTGTAGATGCCTTCTTTGCAGCTCAGCTCGGAGGTGAGGGTGATGTTGGTCAGCTTGGAAGTGCCGTTCTTCAGGGCGTTTTCGGTAAGGGCGGTTTCCACGGTCAGGGGTTGGCCTTTGCCGCAGACCTTGGCGTTGTCTATTTCCACTTCCGTGCCGGCACGCAGACGGATGCCTTGCTTACTGCCGCCGTTGCCGACGAGGATGAGGTTCTTCAATACGGGGTGGGCAACGGGAGTGGCGGCGTTGTTGCTGCCGTTGTTGTCGCACTCCATCAGGCAGTCGCAGTCGTAGCCCAGTGTGGATTTGTCCTCTTGGTAAGCCACGAGGTTGGTGCCTTTGCCGTTCCAGCCTTCGGTCCAGTCGAAGGAGTCGTCGCTACAGCTTACGGCTACGAGGTTGCTCACGTTTACCGAGCCGCCGAAGAACTCAAAGCCGTCATCGGAACCTTTGTAGGCTTGGCAGTGGTCCACGATGGTACCGTTGCCTACGCCGTAGAAAGAGATACCGTTGGCTTCGTGCTCTTCATCGAAGGCAAAGCCGGTGTATTCCAGGCGAATGTATTGCAGCGTGCCCGAGTTGTCGGCATCATCGTTGCCGCCGTAAACGGCGCCGCCTATTTCAGAACTTCCCTTGCCGCCTTCGGCATTGGTGTGGGCGCGTCCGCAGATGTGTATGCCTCCCCATGCGCCCGGCTCTTCTTTTTCGCTGGTCATTACGATGGGTTTGTCCGGCGTGCCTACGGCGTTGATTTTACCGCCCTGCTTCACGAGGATGTAGTCTGCGATGTCATCGTAGACGGCGATAATCTTCACGCCTTCCTCTATGTGGAGCGTGGCACCTTCTTCTACGATGTATTCGCCGCTCAGCTTGTAGGTGTTTCCGGCAGCCAGGGTCACGTCGGAGGTGATGGTACCTTTCAGTATCGTACCGTTTTCGATTTCATTGCCGTTTCCGTTGCCGCCGTTGCCGTCATTGTCGTTGTTGTCGTCGCTGCTGCAAGCGGTGAGGATAGACATTCCGGCTACAAAGGCCAGAGAGTAGAATTTCCATTTCATTGCTTTCATAATTCAATTGTTTTAGTTATTATATTCAATTCATCTGTCTGTCATTCAGATTGATTCTTTTAGAGCTTGTTTGTCAAAGAGTGTTCTCCGTCCCCCTTCAGGGGGAGGCGGGGGACTTTATAGGTTGTAGCTTATTCCCACCTCAAAGTTCGTTCCCTTGTGGTAGCGTTCCACTTCCATCTCCTGCCCCGTGGTGGGCACATCTTGCTTGAAGATGACATCGCGGTTCAGCAGGTCGTTCACTTGCAGCTTCAGGTTGAAGTGCTTGTTCAGGCTATATCCGGCGCTGAAGTTCAACGTGTGCAGCGTCTGTTGCGTGACATCGCCCAGGCCCGACACGCCTACCGCATGGATGCGGCTGCCTTGCAGGTTGTAGAGCAGGGCGAGGTTGAGCTGCCTGTCTTCGCCGAAGCGTGGCGAGTAGGTGAGGTCGGCATTGGCAAGGATGGGCGATGCGCCTTGCAGCGAACGTTCCTTGTTGGTGTAGGCACCGCCTTGGGGCAGCTTCACGTTGGTGTACATGTAACTGATGTTGGCGCCTAGGCGCAGGTCTTTGACGAGCCGTTTGCGCATCTCCAGCTCCACGCCGGCAGCCATGCCGTTGTCGGCATTCTTGAAGCTGTGCAGCGTGGCGCCGCCTTGCAGGTCTTGGATGCGTTCGATGGGGCTGTCGAGGTATTTGAAGTAGCCGGTCACGGAGAGCATGTCGCCGTCCTTGCCGAAGCGTTCGTAACGTAGGTCGAAGTTGTAGTTGTAACCGTTCTGCAACTCTTCGTTACCGCGGATTTGTGCCGAACCGTAGGACTCTTGATAGAGGAAGGGGGCCATCTCGATGAACGAGGGACGGGTGACGGTGCGCGAGGCAGAGAAGCGGATGCTGTTGGTGGGGTTCACCGCATATTTCAGGTTCAGGGCGGGGAAGAGGTCGTTCTTGTCTAAATTGCGCCGACGGGAGTACCAGTCGCCGCCGTCGCTGGCGTAGCGCACCCATTGCTTGCTCATTTCGTAGCGCAGGCCGAGGTTCACCAAGAGGGCTTCGGTGGGATAGAAGTCGGTCAGCAGGTAGGCGGAGTAGATTTCGTTTCCGGCGCGGTAGCTGTCTTTGGGCTGCATCACACGCTGTACCACGATTTGTCCGTCGGCAATGTTCTGCTGGTTGAGGAAGCCGTCGGTGTTGTAGATGTCGGTGATGACGGGGTTCAGTTTGTTCAGGTTGTAGTAGAAGCGGGTAGCGTTGTAGTCGCGGTTCTTGTCCTTGTAGTTGAAGCCGAGCTTGAGGTGGCTGGTGTCGTTCCACTTCCAGCGCATGGCGAGGTTGGCATTCCACTCTTCTTCGTCCAGGCTGCCGAAGTAGCGCATAGTCTCTTGGCGGTTCAGTTTGAAGAGCCTGAGACTGCCGTCGTTGTCTTTGACGTACATCACTTGCTGTCGGTCGGGCTCTTCGCTGCCGGTCTTGCTGTACGAGCCTCCCCAGGTCAGTTGCCACCTGTCGCCCTCGCCGAAGTTCTGGATTCCGTTCAGTTGATGGTTTTGCAGGGTGTATATGTGCATGATGTTGTTGCTGCCGGTCAGCTCGTGTCCTTCGGCATCAGTACCTTCGCGGCGTTGGTAGGTGTCGATGGCATTGCGGGCGTAGAAGAAAGTGTAGCCTATGCGGTCGCTCCGGCGCAAGGTGTAGCCCAGGTAGCCGAGGGCGGCGAGCTTCAGTTCCTGCGCAAAGCTGTCGTAGGAGAAGTCGTCCTGCACGGTGCCAGTGGCTTCGAGTGTCTTGTAGAAGGCATCTTCCATGTTTTGGTAGCCGTTGCTGGCGCTGAAGGAGGCAAGCAGGCTGAGTGTCTGGTTGCTTATACCGAAGTTCTTGCCGAAACCGAGGTTTCCACCCAGTTCGGGCAACGAGCTCTTCTTGCTGGCGGCAAAGGAGGTATCGAAGATATTGTGGGTCTTCACGTATTTGTCAAACTCCATCAAGGGCATGTCGAGGGCGGCCGCGTCTACGCTGGGTGTCTTCAAGAGCGAACCGCTGCGGTCCATCTGATAGCGGTCTTTGCCTAAGGTATTGAACTTCCCGCCCGTGTTGAGGCTCAGTTGGAAGAAATCTTCCGGTATGTTTTCTTTGGTGCTGATGTTGATGTGCGCACCGCTGTAGTCGGCAAAGGCGGCTGCGTCATACACTTTGCTGACGGTGATGTTCTGTACGGTGGACGAGGGGAACAGGTCGAGCGGCACCAGCTTGTTGTCCGGGTTGGGCGAGGCGATGGGCAGTCCGTTCAGCGTGGTGGTGCTGTAGCGGTCGCCCAGTCCGCGGACGATAAGTTGTCCGGCGCTGGCGATGGAGATACCCGTTATTTTCTTTACTCCTTCTTCCACATTGCCGATGCCTTTGAGGGACATCTCTTTGGAACCGAGGTTCTCGATGGCGAGGGTCGCTTTTTGCCGTTCCATTTGCAAGGCACGTTCGCCTTCGAGGTTCTTCTTGGCGGTGACCT
>ENA-OQKB01000168-OQKB01000168.1-human-gut-metagenome-genome-assembly--contig:-NODE-168-length-15329-cov-2.642810_pt1 | contig 15329 bp, 12 predicted proteins | sample MGYA00242646_ERZ504793 | MGnify/ENA primary metagenome ERZ504793 (study PRJEB26092, sample SAMD00036409) | human gut metagenome | host: Homo sapiens | study: EMG produced TPA metagenomics assembly of...
GCAAAAGCGGTGAATGGGGCCATTATCTCCGCGGATTCCATGCAGGTCTACCGCCATATGGATATCGGATCTGCCAAAATCCGCCCGGAGGAGATGTGCGGCGTTCCGCATTATCTGATCGATGTGCTCGATCCTTCCGAAGAGTTTCACGTCGTGAAGTTTGTGGAACTGGCGCATGAAGCGATGGAAAAAATATACGCCGCCGGACAGATTCCGATCGTGACGGGCGGCACCGGCTTTTATATCCAGGCGCTTTTAAAAGAAGTTGATTTTACGGAATCGCACGGTGAACTGCCGATCCGGAAACAGCTGGAAGAAAAAGCAGCAACGGAGGAAGGCGCGGCAGAACTGTACCGGGAACTTTCCGAGGTTGATCCTGCTTCCGCGGAGACGATTCACCCGAATAATGTAAAACGTGTAATCCGGGCGCTGGAATATTATCACGAGACAGGACAGAAGATTTCGGAGCACAACGAGGAGCAGAAGCAGAAGGAATCTCCGTACTGTTCTGCTTATTTTGTGCTGAACGACGAACGTTCGATTCTGTATGGCCGCATTGACAGGCGTGTCGATCAGATGATCCGCGACGGACTGGTTGATGAAGTTTTCCGTTTGAAAGAAATGGGATACACAAGAGATCTTGTCTCCATGCAGGGACTGGGCTACAAAGAACTAGTTCCCATATCTTGCGGGCGAATGCACGCTGGAGGAGGCCGTCTATATCATCAAGCGGGACACCCGTCATTTTGCCAAACGGCAGCTGACCTGGTTCCGACGGGAAAAGGATGTGATCTGGCTGAACAAGCTGGATTTTGACTACGACGAAGAAAAAATATTATCATATATGCTGGATCGCTGGAACGAAATCGTTTCGGCCGATGCAAAGGAAGAAGGAGAACAATCATGTTGACAGAAAAAGCTGCTATGTACAGCACACTTGGCATTTCCAAAGAGGTTTTCGCATTTGGAACGAAAATTGAGGAAGAATTAAAAGAGCGTTTTGCAAAAATTGATGAAATCGCAGAATACAACCAGTTAAAGGTCATCCACGCCATGCAGGCAAGCAAGGTCAGCGAGGCATGCTTATATGGAACCACAGGATACGGATACAATGACCTGGGACGTGATACGCTGGAGCAGGTCTATGCAACGTGCTTCGGCACTGAGGATGCACTGGTACGCCCGCAGATCGCCTGCGGAACCCATGCGCTTGCAACGGCGCTTTCCGGAAATCTCCGCCCGGGCGACGAACTGCTTTCTCCTGTTGGAAAACCGTACGACACCCTTGAGGAAGTGATCGGCATCCGCCCGTCCGTCGGATCTCTTGCGGAATATGGCGTAACTTACCGCCAGGTAGATTTAAAAGAGGACGGCTCTTTCGATTACGAAGGAATCAAAAATGCCATCAACAAAAAGACAAAGATGGTGACGATTCAGAGATCGAAAGGATATCAGACCAGACCGACGCTTTCTGTTACCCGCATCGGTGAACTGATTGCATTTATTAAAAATATCAAACCAGATGTCATCTGTATGGTCGATAACTGCTACGGCGAGTTCGTGGAGACGATTGAACCGACCAATGTCGGTGCAGATCTGATGGTCGGATCCCTGATCAAAAACCCGGGCGGCGGACTGGCTCCGGCCGGCGGTTACATTGTTGGAAAGAAAAAGTACGTGGAAAATGCAGCATACCGTCTGCTCTCCCCGGGACTTGGAAAAGAGGTTGGCGCAACACTCGGTGTGAACGGTTCCTTCTACCAGGGATTCTTCCTGGCACCGACCGTTACCGCAGCGGCATTAAAAGGTGCTGTCTTTGCTGCAAATGTTTATGAGAAACTGGGATTTGCCGTTGTTCCAAACGGAACCGAGAGCCGTCACGACATCATTCAGGCGGTAACCTTTGGAAAACCGGAAGGCGTCATCGCATTCTGCCAGGGTATCCAGGCAGCTGCCCCGGTCGACAGCTTCGTTTCCCCGGAACCTTGGGATATGCCAGGCTACGACAGCCCAGTTATCATGGCAGCTGGCGCTTTCGTGCAGGGCTCTTCCATTGAACTTTCTGCCGACGGCCCGATCAAACCGCCGTACGCTGTCTACTTCCAGGGTGGGCTTACGTGGCAGCACGCAAAATTCGGTATTCTGATGAGTCTTCAGAAACTCGCCGATGCCGGTATGGTGACATTATAATGGCAAAAAATGTGGTAATTATCGGCGGCGGCGCGAGCGGACTGATGGCGGCAATTTGGGCCTCACGTCTCGGTGCCGCGGTCACCGTTCTGGAAAAGAACGATAAACCGGGCAGAAAGCTTCTTGCGACCGGAAACGGACGGTGTAATTTTACCAATCGTTATCAGGATGCATCGTGCTACCGCACGGGAAATCAGGAGCGTGCATCACGGGTTCTCGAACAGTTTACCGAACAGGACACCGAACAGTTTTTTGAACAGCTCGGCATCCGCATCCGGAGCCGTGAAGGCTGGCTTTATCCGGCCAGCGAGCAGGCACAGTCCGTTCTTGATCTGCTGGTTTTGGAAGCCAGATTCCGAAAGGTAAAAATCAAGACACGGGAAACGGCTGTTGCAGTGGAAAAAGCTGAAAATGGTTATCTGGTGCGCACCGAAGGATGGCAGTACCCGGCTGACAGTGTCATCATCTGCTGTGGAAGCTGTGCTTCCCAGATCGCCGGTTCCGACGGAGATACACTTCGATTTGCCGATCAGCTTCAGCTCGCTTCGATTCCGTTTTCCCCGGCCCTCTGCCCGCTCCGCTGCAAAGGAAACCAGTTTTCCTCCTGGGCGGGTGTTCGGGTGCGCGCGAAGATTACGCTTCTGGTTGAAAATCAGGAGATTCTGACGGAACAGGGAGAAATGCAGCTTACCGACTACGGTGTCTCCGGCATTCCGGTATTCCAGATTTCCCGGTTCGCTGTGCGCGCCTGCATGCAGAAAAAACGCGCTGAACTTCTCGTAGACTTCTTTCCGGAACTGACGGAATCGGAGCTTACTGCAGAACTTGTCAGACGGCAGGAAATCTGCCCGTATAAAGCGCCAAAAGAGCTTCTGATCGGTCTTCTTCCGGAAAAACTCATTCCGGTTCTGATCGGAAAGAAAAAGACTCCGGAAGAAATGGCAGGCGCCATCAAATCATATCGTTTACAGATCACCGGCCAGACCGACTTTGGAAAAGCCCAGGTGTGTGCGGGCGGCATCACGCTCGACCAGCTTACGGATTCTCTGGAATCGGTACAGCACCCTGGTATTTTCTTTGCGGGAGAAGCCCTGGACGTTGACGGCGTCTGCGGCGGCTACAATCTCCAGTGGGCCTGGTCCAGCGGAAGTGCAGCCGGAAGAGCTGCAGCAGGAGAACATGCATGATTCGGATACAGCAATTAAAGCTTCCAGTCACCCACACACAGGAGGAACTGGAACAGAAAATAAGAAAAACACTGAAAATCGGAAAACACGATCTGCAGGAAATTGAGCTCTTACGCCGCTCAATTGATGCCAGAAAGAAATCCGAATTAAAATACGTTTATCAGCTTGATGTAAAAGTAAAAGATGAGAACGCCGTACTGCGGAAGGCGAAAAGTAACCAGATCGTAAAAGCGGAGAAAAAGCCATATGTGTTCCCAAAATCCGGAGAACAGACTCTTGTTCACCGGCCGGTTATTATCGGAAGCGGTCCGGCAGGGCTTTTTTGTGCCTATGTTCTCGCAAAGCATGGTTACCGTCCGCTCGTTCTGGAGCGCGGCGAATCTGCAGAACAGAGAAAGAAAAGTGTCGATGCGTTCTGGAAAACCGGCGTTCTGAACCCGGAATCGAACGTACAGTTCGGAGAGGGCGGCGCCGGTACGTTTTCGGATGGAAAATTAAACACTTCAGTGAAGGATCCATCCGGCAGAAACCGTGAGGTACTCCGGATTTTCACGGAATGCGGGGCACCGGAAGAAATTCTGTACGATCAGAAACCGCACCTTGGCACCGATCAGCTCATCGGAATTGTGACAACGATGCGGAAAAAGATCGAGGCATGGGGCGGAGAAGTCCGTTTCGGAGCAAAAGTGACGGACTTTGGGATTGAAAACGGCAGACTCACTTCTGTAACCGTCAATGAAACCGAGAAGATTGCCGCGGAGACGGCAGTCCTTGCGATCGGCCACTCTGCACGCGATACCTTCTTTAAACTCTGCGAAAATAAGATCTCCATGGAGGCAAAATCCTTCGCTGTCGGCGTCCGCATTGAGCATCCGCAGAAGATGATCACGGAGGATCAGTACGGACCGGAGGCACCGGATTTTCTTGGGGCAGCACCGTATAAGCTCACCAATCAGTGTGAAAACGGAAGAGGTGTGTACTCATTCTGTATGTGTCCCGGCGGCTATGTTGTCAACGCATCCTCGGAAGCGGAACGCACCTGCGTCAACGGTATGAGTTATTCTGACCGGGAAGGTAAAAATGCGAACAGCGCTATGATTGTCACCGTAACACCGGAAGACTACCGCCCGTACCATGTAGAGGGAACGCCGGACGTACTCGATGGTGTGGCATTCCAGAGAGCGCTTGAACACGCTGCGTGGGAAGCCGGAAAAGGCAAAGTTCCGGTGCAGCTTTTTGGTTGATTTCTGTGAAAACAGAGTTTCTACAGCACTTGGAGAGGTAACCCCTTCCCATCTGCGGAGAATGGACTTTCGCCAATCTGTGGGAAGTTCTTCCGACGTTTATCGGAGACTCCCTTGTGGAAGGCATTCGTGCATCTGAGCGGAAAATCCACGGCTTTTCCCGTCCGGACGCCGTTCTTTCCGGCGTGGAAGCGCGTACCTCGTCACCGGTCCGCATTGTAAGAAATGAAACACTCGAAAGTTCGTCGCTTACCGGTCTTTACCCGTGCGGAGAGGGCGCAGGCTATGCGGGAGGCATCACTTCCGCAGCCATGGACGGATTAAAAACGGCAGAGGAAATTGCAAAAAAATATATGAATTTTTCATAATTCCTATACATCTGCGGAAAGTTGTGCTAGAATGATGGGTGATTCAAACCAATGTATTCCATGAAAATTCCCGGAAGAGTGGTGGGAGGAATACATGAGAAAAAATGGATTACGAAACCTGCCAACGATGGAACAGCCATATGAAAAATGCCTGGAAAACGGCCCGGAAAGCCTTTCCGACGCGGAGCTTCTGGCTGTCATTTTACGATGCGGGGCAAGGGGAAAAACATCCCTGGAGCTCGCTAAGAGTAAATTCTTTCCCTTCCCGGAAAAGAGGAGGGCCTGTTAGGACTCTATCACTGTACAAGACAGGAACTTCTGCAGATCCGCGGAGTCGGGGAAGTAAAAGCGATCCAGCTCCAGTGCATCGGTGAGCTTTCCAAACGAATGGCCGCGGCCGGAGCAAGAAAAGGTCTCTGCTTTCATGATCCGGCTTCCATTGCGGATTATTACATGGAACGTCTCCGCCACGAGGATCAGGAGGTTCTTCTCTGCATGATGCTGGACACAAAAAATCAGCTTCTCGGAGAAAAGGAAATACACAAGAGGGACGGTCGAATAGCGACGATGATTTCGTCCGCGGGAGGCTTTTTCTTTGTCGGCACTGCAGTTCCGTGCGGTTCATATTCTGCTGGTTCACAACCATCCAAGCGGAATCCCGGAACCAACGCGGTGACGACATTACCGTGACACGGCAGATCCGGCGGGCGGGCGAAATGCTCGGCATTACCCTGCTGGATCACATTATTATCGGGGATCACTGTTATACCAGTATGCTGGAACAGGGAATCTGATCCCGAAAATCCGAGGCAGAAATGCCCAAAGGAAGGGAACAAGTTAAAGGAGCACGATGCAGATTCGAAATGTATACGGCATAGACCTTGGCACCAGTACCGTCAAAATCTATGACCTGAAGAAAGACACAATCACAAAAGAAAAAATAATGATTGCCATACGCAACCGCGAACAGGTGATTGCCGTTGGAAATTACGCATATGAAATGCACGAGAGAACGCCTTCCAATATCGAGGTAATTACCCCCATGAGCAACGGACGCATTGCGAATGTATTGATGGTAGAAGCCGTTTTGCACACGCTTCTCCACCGCTGTACGCGCCACATGGGATACCGCCCGGAGCTGTATTTTTCAGTTCCCTGCGATATGACAGAGATTGAACGGCGTTCTTATTATACGATTGCACATAAGGGAGCCTTAAAAAACTGCCGCATGTATCTTGTGGATAAACCAATCGCGGATGCGCTGGCACTTGGCATTCCGATCAACCGCACGAAGGGTTCCATGATTGTCAACATCGGAGCGCAGAGCACAGAGATTTCTGTTATCGCCAACGCGAGGGTTATTTTTTCCAGAATCATCCAGGTAGGCGGAAAACAGTTCAACGAATCGATATGCAATCTGAACCGCCGCAAAAACAATTTCCAGATTGGCTCCAAAACAGCCAAACGTGTCAAGATTGCGCTGGCGGATCTTGGAACAGACAAAAAAGAGGCGCGGAAGGTGCGCGGCGTAGATGGTGCATCCGGTCTTCCAATGGAAGGGATCATTACTTCTTCCCTCGTAAACGAAGCACTCCTTTCCGGTGTTAATGAGATCGGCGAGGAAATCAAGCATGCGCTGGAGCGTACACCGCCGCAGATCCACGATCATATCCAGAAAGAGGGTATTTACATCACCGGCGGAAGCACAAGGATTCCGAACATTGACCGCTATCTTTCGAGACAGCTCGGCTGTCCGGTGCAGCTTTCCCAGTATTATGACCTCTGTACCATCTGTGGGCTCAAGGAACTGATCACGCACGATGCGCTGCATCGCTGGGCTTACACGGTAAATAAAAAGAAGTAAATCTATCAAAAAGGACCCGCTATGAATAAGAAGAAAAAATTTCAGCTAAAAAGCAAACATTTACTTTTCATCATGACGTTCCTGTGTCTCTCCGGCATTTTAGGCAGTGCAGCAGACAAAATGCCGGTCACGCCGATCCGGGAAGCCGCAGGCTTTGTGATCATCCCGTTTCAGAACGGAATTAACCAGATCGGTGCGTATTTGACAGACTGTCTGACCGGTTTCCAGAACGTCAAAAAACTGTCTGCCGAGAAAGAGGAGCTTGAACAGAAGGTCACGGATCTGACTGAGGAAAACAATCAGCTTGTACAGGATCAGCAGGAGCTGCAGCGTCTTCAGGAGCTGTATCAGCTGGACCAGTCCTACTCGGAATATGAAAAAGTAGCAGCACAGGTCATCTCAAAGGATCCGGGCAACTGGTATGATACCTTTGTCATCAACAAAGGATCAAATGACGGGATTCAGAAAGATATGAACGTTATTGCAGACGGCGGCCTTGTTGGACTTGTTGAGGAGGTAAGTTCCAATTCCGCTACTGTCCGCTCTATCATTGATGACTCCAGTTCCGTGAGCGCCATGACAGCATCTACCTCGGATACGTGTATTGTATCGGGTGATCTGCGCCTGATCAGCGACGGAAAGCTTGCCTTTTCCCAGCTGAATACAACCGACACGGTAGCTGAGGGCGAAAAGATTGTGACATCGAACATCAGTGATAAATACCTCCGCAGTATTCTGATCGGCTATGTCAGTAGAAATCACCGAGGACTCCAATCACCTGACGAAAAAGGATACATCATTCCTGTTGTGGATTTTCTAACATATTCAGGAAGTTCTCGTGATCAAAGAATTAAAACAGCAGGGAGGAGAGTAAATGCGCAGAAAATCACGCTTGCCTTTCTGATTCTGGCAGTCTTTCCTGTTACAGACAACTGTATTTCAGTTATTTTCAGATCGCGTCCGTAACGCCGAACCTTCTTCTGATTCTGACGTCCGCCTTTGGGCTGATGCGCGGAAAAAAAGAGGGACTGATGGTCGGATTTTTCAGCGGTCTGATGATTGATCTGTTCTACGGCAGCCTGTTTGGATTTTACGCACTGCTCTACATGTATATCGGTTATCTGAACGGCTTTTTCTGCAAAGTCTTCTATGACGATGATATTAAGGTACACATTGTACTGGTTGCTGCCAGCGATCTTGTCTACAGTCTGCTGATGTATGTGCTGCAGTTCCTGCTGCGCGTGCGCCTGCACTTTTTCGATTATCTGGCGCATATTATTCTGCCGGAAATGGTATACACGGTAGTGCTCTCCATTCTGCTTTACCGGCTTTTATTTATCATCAACCGTAAACTGACCGAAAATGAAATGGAAGGACAACAGTCGCCATGGCTAAGAAGATAAGAAAATTTTTCCGCAGACTCGGTGAAAACCGCACCCTATTGCTTGGTGTGGTTTTCCTTGCTATGTTTGCCGTCCTGATCGGAAGACTTTTTATCCTGCAGGTAGTGCATGGAGAAGAGTATGCGGATAATTTTGAACTGCAAATCACAAAAACCAGAACCCTTGAGAGTACAAGAGGAAATATTTATGACCGGAACGGAAAACTGATCGCTGGAAATAAGGTTTCCTACTCCGTAACCATCGAGGATAACGGAACGTACAACACGACAAAAGAACGTATTCTCTCTCTGAACGCAGAACTCTATCGTCTCTGTAAGCTGATTCGTACAAACGGAGACTCGATTGACACCAGCACCTTCCCGATTGAAGTGGATGAGAACGGTGCGTTTGTTTTTACAGGTGAAGAGGGAACGACCCGCGACCGTTTCCGTGCAGACATTTATGGACAGAAGAAAATCGACGATATGACGGCAGAACAGAAGAGTTCCAGTGCCGAAACGCTGATGACATTTCTTGCCGGACCGGACGGCTTTGGCCTGGATGCCTATTCTGACGATGAAAAATACGCATATTCTGCCAAAGATTTTGAAGAGTATGGTCTTCCATACCAGACAGACGAATCCGGAAATGCGGTCCTTTCTCTTTCCAATCAGGAGCGTCTGGAAATTCTGGTGATCCGCTATAAGATGAAACAGACGAATTATCAGAAGTATGTCCGCGTGACAGTTGCTTCCGGCGTCAGTAGCAATACAACTGCATCGATTGCAGAGAATGAAGATGTTCTGCAGGGTGTCAGCATTTCGGAAGATTCCGAGCGTGTATATTATGACGGAAAGTATTTTTCCTCTCTGATCGGTTATACGGGCCAGGCGTCCTCAGACGAGCTGACAGAACTGAATGAAGAGCTGAAGAGCCAGGGAAAAGAAGAAACGTATTCCACGGAATCTATCGTCGGAAAATCTGGTCTGGAACAGTATATGGAGACAATCCTTCAGGGAACCGACGGATCAGAAGAGATTATCGTTAATAACGTCGGAAAAGAGCTGGAAACGGTAGAGGGATCCCTGGTTGAGCCAAAACAGGGAAATAACGTCTATCTTTCGATTGATTATGACCTGCAGATTGCGGTATATAAAATTCTGGAACAGAGAATTGCCGGCATTCTGAAACAGTATCTGAGTGATGTAAAATCTGTTGATACCTCAACACTTGCCAATACGGATGCCGTTCCGATTCCAATTTATGATGTATACAATGCACTGATCGAAAACAGCACGATTGATATTTCCCATTTCTCGGCGGCGGATGCCACGGAGCGTGAGCAGCGGATCTATGCACTGTTCCAGCAGAAGCTCCAGCAGGTGCTTGCCGAGATTACGCAGGAACTGACCGTTGAAACAGCAACCGTTTACAACGACCTCAGCGATGAAATGCAGGAATATGAGACCTTCATCGTGGATAAGCTGCTTTCCAGTACGATGGGTATTCTTTCTTCAACAGCAATTGATGAGAAAGACGCCACCTATCAGGCATGGAATGACGGAACGATTTCTCTTCGTGATTATCTGACGTATGCGGCAAGCCAGAACTGGATTGATGTCTCAGCACTGACGCAGGATGATGCCTACCTGGATTCTCAGGAGGTTTATCAGAAGCTGACGGAGGTTATTCTGGACCGTCTGGCAAACAATACAACATTTGCAAAAAAGATGTATCACTATATGCTGCTGCAGGATATGCTCGATGGCTATGATATCTGCAATCTGATGTATGATCAGAACCTTCTGACGAAAGAGGATGACGATTATGCCGCTTATGTTGCAGGAAATATGACACCGTTCCAGCTTCTGTCCGATAAAATCGCCAAACTGGAAATCACCCCGGCACAGCTTGCACTCGATCCGTGTTCCGGTTCTGCTGTCATTACGGACCCGAATACCGGTGCTATTTTAGCCTGTGTTTCCTATCCTGGCTACGACAACAACCGCCTGGACAAACCAGATGGATACCGCATACTGGGACAAAATTGAATACCGATGAATCCAGCCCGCTGTACAACAAAGCAACCCAGCAGAAGACGGCTCCTGGTTCCACCTTTAAACCGCTGATGGCGGTTGCCGGATTAAGCGAAGGCATAATTACTCCGACCAGTACCATCAACTGCAACGGTCTGTTCGGGGAAGGACTTGTCAACGAATCTGACTATGTCCACTGCCATCAGTTGAGCGGCCACGGAGATCTGAACATTGTCGGTGCCATCCAGAACTCCTGCAACGTGTTCTTCTGTACGCTTGGATATCGTCTGGGACTCGATGAGAACGGCACCTTTAAACAGAAGCGCTCTCTGGAAATGATCCAGAAATATGCCGATATGTTTAAGCTGGATGAAAAGACTGGAATCGAAATTTCGGAAACCGATCCGAATGTAACCGATTCCCTCCCGATCCCTTCCTCGATTGGTCAGGGTACCAACAACTATACGACGACACAGCTTGCACGCTATGTCACAACGATTGCAAATTCCGGTACGGTTTATAATCTTTCCCTTCTGCAGAAAGCAACGGATTCGGATGGCAATGACATCGATATGGGCGCAGATTTCGGCCCGACGGTAAATTCAGAAATGGATGTTGATTCCAACATCTGGGATCTGGTACACGAAGGCATGCGAAAAGTAATCAGCGTATCCAATGCGACCATTTTCCCGGAATCCTGGCCGGTAGAGCTTTCCGGAAAAACCGGTACCGCGCAGGAAGACCGTACACGTGCAAACCATGGACTGTTTATCGGCTTCTCTCACTATGAGAGCAGAGACGATATTGCTCTTGCCGTCCGCATTCCGTTTGGATATTCTTCTATGAACGCAGAGTTGGTAGCTAAGGATATCTTAGATTATTACTATGGCCTCTCAGACGATATCTGTCCGGTCAGGCAAACTCCAACGGTGTTGCAAGCGTGAGAGCAGACTAAGGAATTTTTCCGGCAGAAACGAAGCCTGGGAAGAAAGCTGCAAAAGAGAAAGGATGCGTTTTTAAACAAAGGTTTGGACGCATCCTGCGGCATGAAAATGCAGAACAGTTTTCAACAAGGAGGTTCCAGATGAGTGAAGTCATTGTAATTACATCAGGAAAAGGCGGCGTCGGAAAGACGACAACCGCAGCAAATATCGGAATCGGGCTGGCACAGCTTGGAAAGAAAGTTGTGATGGTAGATACCGACATCGGTCTTCGAAACCTGGATGTCGTGCTCGGCCTTGAAAACCGGATTGTCTACAATCTTGTGGATGTTGTGGAGGGCAACTGCCGGATGAAGCAGGCGCTAATCCGCGACAAACGGTACGAGCAGCTCTACCTTCTCCCGTCTGCCCAGACGAGGGACAAGACAAGCGTAACGCCCGAGCAGATGAAAAAACTCTGCGATGAATTAAAACAGAGCTTTGATTTTGTTCTTCTTGACTGTCCGGCAGGCATTGAGCAGGGATTTGCAAATGCAGTTGCCGGTGCCAATAAGGCAATTGTTGTGACTACGCCGGAGGTTTCGGCCATCCGGGACGCGGACCGCATCATCGGCCTTCTGGAGGCGCAGGATCTGAGGGATATCTCTCTTGTCATCAATCGTATCCGGCCGGATATGGTAAAACGCGGTGAAATGATGTCGGTGGATGATGTACAGGAAATTCTTGCTGTTCCGCTGCTCGGCATTCTGCCCGATGATGAGCAGGTAGTAATCGCCACCAACCAGGGCGAAGCGATCGCTGGAAGCGGTTCCAAGGCAGGAGAAGCCTTTACGAATATCAGCCACAGGATCCTCGGGGAGAGTGTTCCCTACTTGGATCTTGACAGCAAAAAGGGATTTTTCCGCCGCGTATTCGGGCGATAGGAGGGAACTGGTATGGGTTTATTTTCAGGCAGAAAGCCGCACTCCGGCCTCGTTGCAAAAGAACGTCTGTCCAATCTTTTAATGGCAGAACGTCTGAACTGTTCTCCGGCATCGCTTCAGATGCTGAAAAATGATCTTTCTGCTGCTGCAGGAAATACCTTACCGTTGAGGCGGATGAAATTTCCGTCACCATTACACAAACAACCCCTGTCATACTGACAGCGAAAATACCATTGAAAAGAAACGAGGAGTATCATGTTAAGACGATATAAGCTGAAAAATTATAATTTCCGGCTGGTCATTCTTCTGATTGCCATCAGCATTATTGGTGTGCTTCTGATCGGAAGTGCAGACAGTGCAGACCAGAAAAAACAGGCCATCGGAGTCGTATTGGGCGTAGTCATCATGATTATTGTCTCTTTGCTTGACTATAGCTGGCTTCTGAATTTTTACTGGGTTCTTTACATCGGAAATCTGATGATGCTTGGCGTTCTTTATCTCGGCGGTTCTACCGCAAAAAACACGTTTGGTGCGACCCGTTGGATTCAGATCGGAAGCTTTCAGTTTCAGCCGACCGAGCTGTACAAAAATCTTTCTGATCATGTTTTTTGCGATGTTTCTGATGAAGCATGAAGAAGATCTGAATACGGCGAAAACCATTTTTACCGCGATCGGGCTTCTGATTCCGCCGCTCGTTATGATTTACCGTCAGCCGGATTTGAAAAATACGATTACGGTCATGGTTCTGTTCTGCTTTATGATGTATGTGGCGGGCTTAAGCTACAAAGTTATCGCCGTTGTTCTGGTTTCCGGTTCAGCACTGGTACTTGCGCTTCTGCTTGTCATTACGCAGGTGAATTTCCAGCTTCCGGCGGCTCTTGACAAGACGATTGGTTATCAGCTTGGGCGAATTCAGGACTGGTTAAGCGATGATGCCGACAACGCCGACGGCCGTCTCCAGCAGCAGAATTCCATTACAGCCATCGGTTCCGGAAAGCTGACCGGAAAAGGACTCAACAACAATAAAGTTTCTTCCGCAAATAAGGGAAATTTCGTTTCCCAGAACCATAATGACTTATTTTTGTCAGTGGCAGGAGAGGAACTTGGTTTCTTTGGATGCTGCGGAATCATCCTGCTCCTGTTCCTGATTCTCGTCGAATGCATCCGGACTTCCCGGAAAGCAAAAGATCTGTCAGGAACGTTGATCTGCTGCGGTATGGCAGGACTCATTGCCTTTCAGAGCTTTCTGAATATCAGTGTTGCAACCGGAATCCTGCCGAACACCGGTACACCGCTTCCGTTCGTCAGCTATGGACTGACATCCCTTGTAACACTTTACATCGGAATGGGGCTTGTCCTGAATGTCGGACTGCAGAACCGGGATTTTGTAACCAGAAACTATGAATTACTAAGGAGGAAAACCATCAATGAACATCGGATTGATCGCGCATGATGCAAAAAAAACGCTGCTTCAGAACTTGTGTATCGCCTACCGCTCGGTACTTGCCAAGCATACTCTTTACGCAACCGGAACTTCCGGCCGTCTGGTAGAAGAGGCAACCGGACTTAACGTCCGCAAATATCTGGCTGGACACGTTGGAGGCGTTCAGCAGATGGGTTCTCAGATTGAACAGAATGATCTGGATCTTGTGATTTTCCTGCGGGATCCGGAACAGCCGAAACAGCATGAGCCGGATGTCCATCGGATTATCCGTCTCTGCGACGTACACAGCATTCCGCTTGCCACCAATCTTGCAACGGCAGAAATGCTGATCAAATCATTAGACAGAGGAGAAATGGACTGGCGTGAAATCTACCGGAGAAACGACTAATACTACAGAAAAAGAACAGAAACTGCCTGTAACGGAGAAAAACGGGACTGCTCCGGAAAAAACCGAACATATTTTAAACCGCCTGATCATCGGCGCGGGTGTCTGTGTTGCTGTTATTGCGGTTCTGATCGGTGTGAAACTGTACCGTCAGGACCGCCAGATGGACATTACAGAGCCGTTTGCGCGAAGTATGGTGCTCGCCTCCGATCCGCTTTCGGCAGAAAAACGGTTTCAGGCTGAAACGCTCTCTGCCGATCTCTGTGTCGGTGAGACGAGCGTACCGCTGAATGATATCTCGTTTTCTTCACAGGTAAAGGCCGGACTGTTTGATCTGGATCACAAAAAAGTATTGTTCGCGCAGAATATGTATGATCAGGTCTACCCAGCCAGCATCACGAAGATCATGACGGCTCTCCTTGCCATGGAATACAACCAGCCGGATACGCAGGTAACGATCACAGAAGAGGATCTTGCGCTGGAAGATGGATCCCAGATGAGTGGACTGGCCGTGGGCGATACGGTAACGATGGATCAGCTTTTCATGCATTGTTGATTTATTCTGCCAACGATGCTGCTATGGCGATTGCCCGCCAGGTAGGCGGAAGTGTAGAGAATTTCGTTCAGATGATGAACGATAAGGCAGCTTCCCTTGCCATGACCGGTACGCATTTTGCAAACCCGCACGGTCTTCACAATGAGAATCATTACACTACTGCATATGATGTTTATCTGATGCTGTATGCTGCCTATCAGCATACGGAATTCCAGAATACGATGTCAATGTCTTCCTACACGCTGAACATGACGCATGCGGACGGTACGGCGGGAACGATCTATTTAAGCTCCACGGACAAATATCTGACCGGAGAGAAAAACGCACCGGAAAATGTGACGGTGCTCGGCGGAAAAACCGGAACGACCGATGAGGCCGGTTCCTGCCTGGCACTGGTATCCCAGAATGCATACGGAGAACCGTTTATCTCTGTCATTCTTCATGCATCAACAAAAGTGGAACTGTACGAGGACATGAACACTCTTCTTTCCAATATCAACTCCTGACGTAATCTTTTTGCAATCCCCCGGACGGCGTTTTTTCTGCCTATCCGGGAGATTGTCGTATCCGTTCAGAAAAACAGAGCTCCTTTCCCTGCGAATTAGAAGATTTTTCAGAATTTTTTCATTTTACCATTGAAAACGTTGGTGAATTGTACTATAATTAAACCATGAACTTAAAGGTTTTTGGTGAAAATATCTTATTCTAATCTAAGGAGGAAACTGCTATGGTTCAATTAATTGTAGGCAAGAAGGGAAAAGGCAAAACAAAACAGCTGTTAGACAAAGTAAATAGCAGAGGTAAAAACC
>ENA-OQKB01000172-OQKB01000172.1-human-gut-metagenome-genome-assembly--contig:-NODE-172-length-15072-cov-2.102576_pt1 | contig 15072 bp, 18 predicted proteins | sample MGYA00242646_ERZ504793 | MGnify/ENA primary metagenome ERZ504793 (study PRJEB26092, sample SAMD00036409) | human gut metagenome | host: Homo sapiens | study: EMG produced TPA metagenomics assembly of...
ATAACGTGAACAAGCTGATGCAGCTGATCCGTGACGTGGATGCCCAGAACGGTGCCCGCGTGCCCACCGGTGTCCTGAACGAGATGCTGGCCCGCGCTACCGCCCGGATGCAGCCCGCCCAGTGACAAGGGCCGCCGCCTGAAGATCTTCTACCTGACCCAGGCTTCCACCCGTCCCCGACGTTTGTGGCCTTCGTCAACTCCAAGCAGCTGTTCCATTTCAGCTATCAGCGGTATCTGATCAACCAGATCCGGGAGAACTTTGGTCTGGAACACACGCCCATCCGCCTGGTGATCCGTGAGCGCGGCACCGGCAGTGTCGGCGCAAAAGATGTGTAACAGGGGAGGCGGCTGTTGATGATGACCTTCTTCATCGTTCTGGCTGCCGCTGCACAGGCTTACCTGCTGGGCAGCGTGGACACCGGCATCCTGGTCAGCAAGTACCTGTACCACGATGATGTCCGCAATCACGGCAGCGGTGCAGCCGGTATGACCAACATGCTGCGCACCTTTGGCAAAAAGGCAGCGGCGTTCACCGCCGCAGGCGATGTGCTGAAAGGCGTTGCCGCTGTCTGCATCGGCCGCTGGCTCTTCGGGTTCCTGCCCGCAGATGCCGCCGTTTCGCCCTATCTGGGCGTGTATCTGACCGCCATTCTGGCCGTGGTGGGCCACACCAAGCCTGTTTATTTCGGCTTCAAGGGCGGCAAGGGCGTGCTGGTGGCGGGAGGTGCCATCCTGGCGATCCAGCCCATCCTCCTGCCGGTGCTGACCGTCGTCTTTCTGCTCTGCCTTGTCCCCACCGGCATGGTGTCGCTGGGCAGCATTGCAATGGCGGCATCCTATCCGGTGCTGACCCTCATCTACGGCCTGCTCAAGGGCTTTGCCGCTGGCGACCTCATCGTCTGCGTGGTGGGAGCTGCCATCATGGGCGGCATGGTCATCTGGATGCACCGGGCCAATATCCAGCGCATCCGTGAGGGCAAAGAGTACCGCTTTGGTTCCAAGCACAAGCAGTAACCGGAACAAAAAACAACAGCGCATCCTTCGGGCAGAGCCTGCCTGCGGGATGCGCTGTTTTGCGTGGAGGGGGCTGTGCCCGGTCGATGTGCCTGCACGGTTCAGTTTACTGAAAAATCTTTGCAAAAAAGGTTGACAAAGGGCGGCGCAGCTGGTATAATAATTCACGTCGCAGGACACGAACCAAATATGTGGGGGATTAGCTCAGCTGGGAGAGCGCTTGCATGGCATGCAAGAGGTCAGCGGTTCGATCCCGCTATTCTCCACCAAAAAAGCACTGTACTTCGTAGGAAGTATGGTGCTTTTCTTTTTCTCTGCCGCAAAAAATGGGGGCTGCACTGCCTTGCCTGCATCGTTTTCAGATGTTTTGCAGGCGGTTCAGTGCAGCCCCCGGGTCATTGGTGCTTCGGCAGGTCAGAGGATGTCGGTTCAGCTGACGATCTCCAGCATCTGCCCGAACACCTCTTCCATCTGCCGCACCAGCGTGAACTGGGTGCGGGCGCGGTCGAGGTTGTGATCCGGGCGAGCAATATGGAAATAATGGTCGCCCTCCAGATAGTCAGTCAGAAAACGGATGCCGCATTCCAGCGTCATGAGCCTTGCACCCCATGCAAGGCTCTTTTTTCTGCCATGCTCATGGATGCCCCGGCAGTGGAGAGATACCCTTTGGCGAACACTTCGTACAGATGCAGGTCAAAATGGACTTTGCTCTGGTCAGGTTCGTCCTCAGCGCAGTCGTTGGCACCGGTGCGGATGGAATCGCCGAAGTCGTAGGCCGAAAGTCCCGGCATCACGGTGTCGAGGTCAATGACACAGATGCCTTTCCGGTAGCGGCATCGATGAGGACATTGTTGATCTTGGTGTCATTGTGGGTGACGCGCAGAGGAATTTCGCCAGCTGCCAGCTGATCCAGCAGGACATGGCAGTCCTGCTCCCTCGCATGGATAAATTCGATTTCCGATGTGATATTTTTTTGCCCGGCCCAGTGCATCGGCGGCGAGGGCTTTTTCAAAATTGGCATAGCGGTTGGGCGTGTCGTGGAAGCGGGCGATGGTTTCGTGGAGGGTGGAGGCCGGGTAATCCTCCAGCTGGTTCTGGAATTTGCCCAGTGTCTCGGCCACGGTGCGGAAGTCGGTTTCGCTGCCGACCTGCTGCAAACAGATGGTATCTTCTACAAAGTCGTAGGCACGCCATGCGCCGCCGTCTGCATCCAGATAGCAAGTCGACCCCGACAAAGTTGGGATGACATTCAGCGTTTCCCGTGCTGGGTCGCCGCCCTCGGCAAGAATTTTCGCCCGCAGATGCCGGGTCACGCCGCAGACATTCTCCATCAGGCCCACCGGGTTAGTAAAGGTATCTGTGTTGATGCGCTGACAAAATAAAGCGTTTGGAATAATCTTCCCGCCAGGCCACAAAGGTGTCGTTGATATGCCCCTCACCGTAGTGGTTGGCATCGCAGACCACGGGCCCGCCAAAATCAAAAGCATTTGCAGCAGACCGGACCAGAGAAAGGGTAACGGATTTCATCATAAATTCCGCGCGTTATGCTTCATGCCGTTTTGACGGGACAGGGCGTTGTCCCTGCCGCACCTGACGGCGGTATTCATTGGGGGTCAAGCCTTCCGCCTTGCGGAAGCATTGGGAAAAATAGCTGGGAGAGGAAAAGCCCATCAACTCGCTGATCTGCGCCAGACTGTAACCGGTGTTGCCCAGCATATATTTGCTCTCCTCAATGCGGCGGCGGTTCAGATAGGTGATGGGAGAGATGCCATACTCTTTTTGGAAGGTATGGGCCAGATAGTATTTGTTGATGTGGGCGATTTCGGCAAGGGTATCCAGCGAGATATCTTCCCGGTAGTTGCTGTCCAGATACCGCTTGATCTCCACACACTCCCGGCTGTCGGAGCGGGGCGTTTCCTCTACCTGCAAAGAAAGCGTGGTACACCGCACCAGCCAGATGAGCAACACTTCCAGCAGATCCTGACAGACCGTTTCGCAGCCGTCCAGACTGCGGTCTGCTTCGGCCAGCAGCATATGGAGCAGCGTCACCATCCGCTCCCGATTTTCCCGGCAGTTGAATATGGCGTAGGAAGAATCTGATTTTCCAAATAAGATCTCGATGCCAGCAACGCCCAATACAATGTATTCCAGCGGTGCAGCATTCAGGCTCAACTCGGTATGCTCTACCTGCGGATTGACGATAATCATATCATCCGGTTTGACCGGATAAAGCTGACCGCTTAGATAAAACTGACCTTCTCCGCTCAGACAGTAGAACAGCTCTGTGCAGGAATGGGTGTGGGCAGTACTGTTCCAATCGCCGCCAAATTTGCTTTTGCTGATGTACAGCAGCCGGAAGGATTCCCGTGGAGCGGGAGCGTGGCGGATATCAAAGCGCTCGGTACTCATAAATGGCTCCTTTTGAGGCAAAACGCAAAAACTATAAAAATAAAAGCAAGATACTAAAAATAAAATGCGAAAAACGCCGCACTGCTTCGTGCATTTTTTCTCATTATAGGGGCAAATAAGAAAAAAAGCAAGTCCTGTTTTTTAGACATGGTAAATATTTTCCTCTGCACAGAAAGACGGAAATATGTCAAATTGGTTACAGATGGGGCGAATGTACCAAAACAGTGCCGCAAAATTTAGTGCTTTTGCTGAAGAAAATGATAAAAGAACAATATTTCTAAAAAATGAAACAACAAAGACCTTGTTGGAAACTAGTAAAAACCTCTATATTGGGGTCAGAAAAAAACACAGCCCCGCGGGCAAAACCTGTTTGCTCCGGCTGTGCTTGAATGGAACTTTATGATGGAGGACACATTATGAAACGTATTTCTCGTCGCAATTTCCTGAAAGTGGCCGGTGTGGGTGCCGCTGCACTGGGTCTGGCTGCCTGCGGCGGTTCTTCCAGCTCCACAGCTTCCAGCACGGCTTCTTCCGCTGCTGCATCTGCCGCTCCCGCTGAGGACGTGACCATCAAGGTCGCCGCCATCGAGACCGGCTATGGCGCTGATATGTGGAAGAAGGTCACTGAGGCCTTTACCGCCCAGACCGGCATCAAGGTGGAGCTGACCACCGACAAGAAGCTGGAGGATGTCATCGGACCTTCCATGCAGGGCGGCGATTACCCCGACGTGGTCCATCTGGCTACCGGCCGTGAAGCTGCCCTGACCGAGCAGTTCATCAAGGGCAACCTGATTGCGGATATCACCGACGTGCTGAGCATGACCGTGCCCGGCGAGAGCAAGAAGGTGAGCGAGAAGATCGCAGGCGGCTTTACCGACACCTCCCTGACCAACCCCTACGGCGACGGCAAGACCTATCTGGCTCCCATGTTCTACAGCCCCTGCGGCCTGTTCTACAACGCCGGTTTCCTGAAGGAAAAGGGCTGGGAAGTGCCCACCACCTGGGACGAGATGTGGGAACTGGGCGACAAGGCTGCCGCTGAGGGCACCTACCTGTTCACCTACCCCACCACCGGCTACTTTGATGCATTCTTCTACGCACTGATGTATGCCGCCGGCGGCCCGGAGTTCTTCAACAAGGCCACCCACTATGAGGAAGGCATCTGGGATACCCCGGAGGCAAAGACCTGCTTTGACATCGTCAACAAGCTGGCTTCCTACACCAACCCCATTACCCCCGCACAGGCCAACGATCAGGACTTTACCCAGAACCAGCAGCTGGTGCTGGACAACAAGGCTCTGTTCATGCCCAACGGCACCTGGATCGTGGGTGAGATGGCAGAAGCTCCCCGTGCCGACGGCTTTGAGTGGGGCATGACCGCCCTGCCCGCTGTCAAGGCCGGCGGCGACCAGTACAGCTACACCTGGTTCGAGCAGGCATGGATCCCGGCCGGTGCCGAGCATCTGGATGCCGCCAAGCAGTTCGTGGCTTACCTGTACAGCGACGAGGCCTGCAAGCTGTTCGCCGAGAGCGGTGCCATCCAGCCTGTGCTGGGCATCGCCGATGATCTGGAAGGCGACAACAAGATGTTCTACTCCGTGTACGACAACGGTGCAAAGGCCGCTATGGGCAACTTTGCAGCCTTCAGCGCTATCCCCGGCGTGGAGGTCCGCACCGTGTTCTTTGACCCCGTCAACTCTCTGGTGTCCGGCAGCATGACCGAGCAGCAGTGGATCGACGGCATCAAGTCCGCCAGCGACCAGATGCGTGCCAATATCATCGAGTAATTGAACCCTGCCCAGCGGGGGCGGTTTTGACCGCCTCCGCTTTTTGTGGTTTTCGGGTTCCGACAGAAAGGAGCGGTTTGTCTATGAGATCTGACAAAAGCCGCAGACGGTTCGTTTTTCTCTGCGTGGCACCGGCCACGATCCTGTTCTTTCTCTTTATGATCCTGCCCACCCTCAACGTGTTCCGCATGAGCCTGTACGAGCGCGGTGCCTACTCGCCCAACGAGACCTTTGTGGGCCTGAAGAATTTCCAGCACCTGCTCAAGGATGCCCAGTTCATCCGCTCCATGCAGAATATGATCCTGCTGGTGGTGGTGGTGACCATCGTCACCTTTGCCTTTGCGCTGGTGTTTGCAGCCATTCTGACCCGGGAGAAGATCCGGGGGCAGAATTTCTTCCGGGTCATCTTCTACATCCCCAACATCCTGTCGGTGGTCGTCATCTCCGGCATCTTCTCGGCCATCTATAAGCCGGAAAACGGTATGCTGAACAGCATCATCGGCCTGTTCCGGGATATGACAGACCCCATCCTCTGGAAGGGGGAAAAGCTGGTCATCCCCTCCATCATCCTCGCCATGGTCTGGCAGGCCGTGGGCTATTACATGGTCATGTATATGGCTTCCATGTCCTCGGTGCCCGCCAGCCTGTACGAGAGCGCCAATCTGGACGGTGCGGGCCGCCTGACCCAGTTCTTCCAGATCACCATTCCCCTCATCTGGACCAACATCCGCACCACCCTGACCTTCTTCATCATCTCCACCATCAACATGGCCTTCCTCTTTGTCAAGGCCATGACCAGCGGCGGGCCCAACGGTGCTTCGGATGTGGCGCTGAGCTATATGTACAGCCAGAAGGACGCGGGCCTGTATGGCTACAGCATGGCCATTGGCGTGGTCATTTTCCTGTTCTCGTTTGCACTGTCCGCCTGTGTCAACAAGGCCACCGACCGCGATCCGCTGGAATTCTAAGGAGGGAAGAAGATGCAGAATACCACCGAAAGATCTTCCCGCTCGGCGGAAGGTCTCTACAAGTTCTTTATCTATTTTGTGCTGGTCCTGCTGGCGGTGATCATCATCGTGCCGGTGGCATGGGTATTCATGGCCTCCATCAAGCAGAACGCGGAGTTTTACGGCAACCCGTGGGCGCTGCCTGCCGGGTTCTACTGGCAGAACTTTGTCAATGCGTGGAACGGAGCCAAGATGGGCGAGTATATGCTCAACTCTGTCATCGTGACCGCATTGGCACTGGTGCTGCTGCTGGTCATTGCGCTGCCTGCCGCCTACTGCCTGTCCCGCTTCCGGTTCAAGGGCCGCAAACTGCTGAACACCCTGTTTATGGCAGGCCTGTTCATCAATGTCAACTACATCGTGGTGCCCATCTTCCTGATGCTGGCGGGACGGAGATGTCTGGCTGAAGAGCCACTTTGGCAGCAGCTTCCTGCTGAACAATCTGGTGGTGCTGGCGGTGGTGTATGCAGCCACGGCTCTGTCCTTTTACCATCTATCTGTCTTTCGGGCTATTTTGCCACCCTGCCCCATGATTTTGAGGAGGCTGCCTACATCGACGGTGCAAGCTACTTCTCCACCATGACCCGCATCATCTTCCCCATGGCAAAGCCCTCCATCATCACCATCATCCTGTTCAACTTCCTGTCCTTCTGGAACGAGTACATTATTTCCATGACGCTGATGAGCTCCACCAGCGCGCCCCGCACCCTGCCGGTGGGCCTTTTGAATCTGATGCAGGCCCAGCAGAGCGCGGCCCAGTACGGCACCATGTATGCCGGTCTGGTGCTGGTGATGCTGCCCACCCTGATCCTGTACATCTGCGTGCAGAAGCAGCTGACACAGGGTATGACCGTGGGCGGTCTGAAAGGGTAAGGTGACAAACGATGAAAGCATTCTGGAAAAATCATCCCGCCCTGCGCATGGTGCTGATGTTGGTGCTGTTTGTGCTGTCCATCGCGCTGGTGACAGCAGGCTGGAAAATGACCGGGCAGCTGGCTGGTCTTGGCATCATGCTGGCGGGTGTGGCCGCGCTGCTGGCTGTGCTGGCGCTCTATAACGCCCCCTATCGGGACTGAGGAGAAGAGAGATAAAGGAGAATTTCCATGGAAGAAAATAGAATGACCGGGCGCGTAACGATCCCGACCGATCTGGACGTGGTGCCCGAAACGCTGGAGATCCTGAAAAAGTGGGGTGCAGATGCCATCCGCGACTGCGACGGCACCGACTTCCCGCAGGAGCTGAAGAGCGCCGACGCAAAGATCTACTCCACCTACTATACCACCCGCAAGGACAACGCATGGGCTAAGGCAAACCCGGACGAGGTGCAGCAGTGCTACATTATGACCGGCTTCTACACCGCCCCCGGTGACACCGTGACCATCCCTCTGATGAAGGGCATCAGCCCGGAGCTGATGCAGGTGAACACCAACGATGACATCACCCGCTGGTGGGAGGTCATGGACCGTACCACCGGTCAGCCGGTGCCCCCGGAGCTGTGGAGCTACGCCGACGGCAGCGTGACGGTGCAGGCCGTGCCGTTCCATGAGTATACGGTCAGCTTTCTGGCCTACCTGATCTGGGACCCGGTGCACATGTACAACGCCACCACCAACGGCTGGACCAACTTTGAGCACCAGATCACCTTTGATGTGCGCCAGCCCAAGACCCACGCCTACACAATGCGCCGCCTGCGCGAGTATCTCGAAAGCCACCCCTATGTCAACGTTGTGCGCTTTACGACCTTCTTCCACCTGTTCACGCTGGTATTTGACGAGCTGCGCCGGGAAAAGTACGTGGACTGGTACGGCTACTCAGCGTCCGTTTCTCCCTATATTTTGGAGCAGTTTGAGAAAGAAGTCGGCTACAAATTCCGCCCGGAGTTTATCATTGATCAGGGCTACTACAACAACCAGTACCGCGTGCCCACCAAGGAGTACAAGGACTTCCAGGCGTTCCAGCGCCGCGAGGTCGCCGGGCTGATGAAGGAAATGACCGACATCGTCCACGCCTACGGCAAAGAGGCCATGATGTTCCTGGGCGACCACTGGATCGGCTGCGAGCCGTTCATGCCCGAGTTCCAGCAGTCCGGCGTGGATGCCATTGTCGGCAGTGTCGGCAACGGCAGCACCTTGCGCCTGATTTCCGACATCCCCGGCGTCAAGTACACCGAGGGACGATTCCTGCCCTACTTCTTCCCCGATACCTTCCACGAGGGCGGCGACCCTGTGCGCGAGGCCAAGGAGAACTGGGTCACCGCACGCCGCGCCATCCTGCGCAAGCCCATTGACCGCATCGGCTATGGCGGCTATCTGAAACTGGCCTTGCAGTTCCCGGAGTTCGTGGACTACGTGGAGAGCGTCTGCAACGAGTTCCGCGAACTGTACGAGAATATCAAGGGCACTACGCCTTACTGTGTCAAACGGGTGGCGGTGCTGAACTGCTGGGGTAAAATGCGGGCATGGGGCTGTCACATGGTGCATCATGCCCTCTACTACAAGCAGAACTATAGCTATGCCGGTGTCATTGAGATGCTGTCCGGAGCACCATTTGATGTGAAGTTTATCAGCTTTGAGGATATCAAGAACAACCCCGCTCTGCTGGATGAACTGGACGTGGTCATCAACGTGGGCGATGCCGACACCGCACACACCGGCGGCATCTGGTGGGAAGACCCGGAGATCTCCTCCGCTATCCGCAAGTTCGTCTGGAACGGCGGCGGCTTTATCGGCGTGGGTGAGCCTTCCGGTCACCCATATCAGGGCCACATTCTCCAGCTTGCCAGCGTGCTGGGCGTGGAGGAAGAAAATGGCTTTACCCTGAACTACGACAAGTACAACTGGGAAGAACACCCGGACCATTTTATTCTGCAGGATGCCGACCAGCCCATCGACTTTGGCGAGGGCAAGAAGAACATCTACGCCCTCGAGGGTACCGAGGTGCTGGTGCAGCGGAACCGGGAAGTGCAGATGGCGGCCCACGACTTTGGTAAGGGCCGCGCCGTGTACATCAGCGGCGTTCCCTACAGCTTTGCCAACAGCCGCACTCTGTACCGTGCCATCCTGTGGAGCGCCCACAGCGAGGAGGAGCTGCACACCTGGTTCAGCTCCAACTACAATGTGGAAGTGCACGCCTACGTGAAAAATGGCAAGTACTGCGTGGTGAACAACACCTACGAGCCGCAGGACACCACGGTCTACACCACCGATGGAAACCATTTCGACCTGCATCTGGAAGCCAACGAGATCAAGTGGTACGAGATCTGAGTTTCTCCGTTTCATAAGCAAACACCCCTCTGTGTTCCGAAAGGAGCGCAGAGGGGTGTTTGTGTATCCGGGCGGCTCAGCGGGGCGAGCCCAGACGGTATTTGAAATCGTGGTAGCCAAAGCGGGCCAGCGGCTGGGTGGTGCCGTTTTCATGCAGCACCCAGAGATCCGGCGAGGGCATCCCGTTGAAGGTGTTGTTCTTGCAGGTGGAATAGATGGCCATGTCGCCGAAGATGAGCCGGTCACCCTCGGTGAGGGGGGCGGCAAAGCTGTAATCGCCCACCACGTCCCCGGCAAGGCAGGTGGGGCCGCCCAGCCGGAAGGTGCAGGGCTTTCCCCCGGCTCGCCCGCATCCAGCAGGGGCGGGCGGTAGGGCATCTCGATGACATCCGGCGTGTGGCAGGCTGCGGACATGTCCAGAATGGCAAGATGTGTCTCGCCGTTCTGCAGGGTGTCCAGCACCGTGGTGACGAGGTAGCCTGCGTTCAGCGCCCAGGCCTCGCCCGGTTCCAGATACACCTGCACGCCGTACTTTTCCTGCGTCCCGGTGATGCACTTTTCCAACGTGGCAAGGTCGTAATCCGGGCGGGTGATGTGGTGCCCGCCGCCAAGGTTGAGCCACTTCATCCGGGGCAGCAGGTCACCGAATTTCGCTTCCAGCGCGGGCAGGGTGGCCGCCAACGCGTCGGAATCCTGTTCGCACAGGGTGTGGAAGTGCAGGCCGTCCAGCAGGTCGGGCAGGTCAGGATGCTGCGCCGCAGCGGCATCCCACTGGGCACGGGTGGTACCCAGACGGCTGCCCGGGGCGCAGGGGTCATAGATCTCGTGGCCCTCCTGGGTGGAGTACTCGGGGTTTCACCCGTCAGGCCCACGCTCTTGCCCGCCGCCTTTGCGGCCGGGCCGAACTTTGCCAGCTGGTGGGGCGAGTTGAACACGATGTGGTCAGCGTATTGCAGCAAGCTCCTCGAACTGGTCGCCCGGTAGGCGGCGTCAGAACACATGGTTCTCCTTCTCCGGCAGCTCCTCCCTGCCCAGGCGGCTCTCGTACAGGCCGCTGGCCTCGGTGCCCGCCAGATAGGGAGCCAGCACCGGGTAGAGGTCGTAGTTGGAAAAGGCCTTCTGGGCCAGCAGGATCTTGCAGCCTGTCCGCTGCTGCACGCCCAGCAGGATCTCGCCGTTGCGGCGCAGCCGGGCTTCATCCAGCAGATAGCAGGGGGTGGGCAGGGCAGCCAGTGCAGCCTCAGAGAGGTTCGCCAGCCCCGCAAAGGGCGGGCGGGTGTCGGCCAGCCGCATCAGTCCACCAGAGCCGGGGCGTGGCTCTCGGAGCGGGGCAGGCCGTACTTGTCCAGAGCGTCCAGATACGGGTCCGGATCAAACTCTTCCACAGTGTGCACGCCCTTGGTGGTCCACTTGCCGGTCAGCAGCATCAGTGCACCGCACATGGCAGGCACACCGGTGGTGTAGCTGATGGCCTGAGAGCCGACCTCCTTGTAGCACTCCTGATGGTCGCAGACGTTGTAGATGTAGTAGGTCTTTTCCTTGCCGTCCTTCTTGCCGGTGAAGATGCAGCCGATGTTGGTCTTGCCCTTGGTGCGGGGGCCGAGGCTGGCGGGGTCGGGCAGCAGGGCCTTGAGGAACTGGATGGGCACGATCTCCTGACCGTTGAAGTTGACCGGGGTGGTGGACAGCATGCCCACGTCCTCCAGACAGCGCATGTGGTCGAGGTAGCTCTGGCCGAAGGTCATAAAGAAGCGGATGCGCTTTGCCTCGGGGATGTTCTTGGCCAGAGACTCGATCTCCTCGTGGTGGAGCAGGTACATATCCTTCTGGCCCACCTGATCAAAGTTGTACTCCCGCTTGATGCTCATGGCCGGAATCTCCACCCAGTGGCCGTTCTCCCAGTAGCTGCCGGGGGCGGAGACCTCGCGCAGGTTGATCTCAGGGTTGAAGTTGGTGGCAAAGGCATAGCCGTGGTCGCCGCCGTTGCAGTCCAGAATGTCGATGGTGTCGATGGTGTCGAACTCGTGCTTCTTGGCGTAAGCGCAGTAAGCCTGGGTCACGCCCGGGTCAAAGCCGCTGCCCAGCAGGGCGGTCAGGCCGGCCTCCTCAAACTTCTTGGCGTAGGCCCACTGCCAGCTGTAATCAAAGTAGGCGGAGAAACCGGCCTCCTTGCAGCGCTTCTCGTAAATGGCGCGCCACTCCGGGTCGTCGGTGTTCTCGGGCTCGTAGTTGGCGGTGTCCATGTAGTTCACGCCGCAGGCCAGGCAGGCGTCCATGATGGTCAGATCCTGATAGGGCAGGGCGATGTTCATCACCAGATCGGGCTGGTAGCTCTTGATGAGGGCAATGACCTCATCCACATGGTCGGCATCCACCTGTGCGGTGGTGATCTTGGTGGTGGTCTTGGGGGCCAGCTCGGCGGCCAGCTTGTCGCACTTTGCCTTGGTGCGGCTGGCGATGCAGATCTCGGTGAACACCTCGGGGACCTGGCAGGCACTTGTGGATGGCAACGGAGGCCACGCCGCCGCAGCCGATGATCAGAACTTTGCTCATATCGGTTACTCCTTTATCTGTAAAGTTGTCTTTTTACGGTCTGTCCTTATACCTGAAAGCCCGGCCAGCCCTTGTCCAGCGCAATCAGCAGCTCCCGCAGGACCTTGCAGGCTGTGGCCGTGGAAACGCCGGTGGTGTCCAGCGTGGGGGCCAGCTCGTTGAGGTCCGCACCCACGATGTTGGCCTTGGTCACGGTGCGGATGGCTTCCAGCAGCTGCAAAAAGCTCACGCCGCCGGCCTCCGGGGTGCCGGTGCCGGGGAAGCAGGAGGGGTCCAGGCAGTCGAGGTCAATGGTCAGGTAAACGGGCACCTTGCTGGCACAGAGCTGCTCGGTGAACTGGGCAAGGCCCGTGAAATCGAACTTGTGCATCTCGGTGTGGGCAGCTGCGAACTCAAACTCGGTGCGGTCGCCGCTGCGGATGCAGAACTGGTGGATGCGTCCGTCGCCGATGAGGTCATGGCAGCGGCGCAGGACACAGGCGTGGCTGAGCTTTGCGCCCAGATAGTCGTCCCGCAGGTCGGCGTGGGCATCAAAGTGGACGATGTGGAGGTCGGGGTACTTTTCCACCATGGCCCGCACGGCACCCAGCGTGACCAGATGCTCGCCGCCCAGCAGGAGCGGGAACTTGCCGTCGTGCAGGATCTCTGCCGCGCGGCTCTGGATGTCGGCCAGTGCGCTCTCGCTGGAGCCGAAGCAGAGCTCCAGATCGCCGCTGTCGAAGATGTCAAAATCGGTCAGGTCGGCGTTCTGGTAGGGGCTGTAGGTCTCCAGACCGTAGCTTTCGTGCCGGATGGCAGCCGGGCCGAACCGGGCCCCCGGGCGGTAGCTGGTGGTGGAATCGTAGGGGGCACCGTACAGCACGATGCTGGCGGCGCGGTAGCTGCTGTCGCAGCCGATAAAGGTTTCAACTTGGGGTAAAGCATCAGTGTTCCTCCACTTCCCGCAGCATCTCCTCCAGAAAAGCCGGCAGGTAGAATGCTCCGATATGCAGTTTGGTGGTGTAGTACCGGGTGCGCATGTTCAGGGCCTTCCAGGCGTCTGCATCCAGATCATCAATGGGGTGGTACTTCTTGCTGGCAAAGCCGAACAGCCAGTAGCCCGCCGCAAAGGTGGGGATGTGGGCCTGATACACCCGGCTGATGGGGAAGGTGGAAGCAATGCGCTTGTGGCTGCGCTGCATGGCGCTGGCATCCTCGGCGTAGAAGGGGCTGCCCTGCTGATTGACCATGATGCCGTCCTCTTTCAGGGCGTTGAAGCAGCTGCCGTAGAACTCACGGGTGAACAGGCCCTCGCTGGGGCCGAAGGGATCGGAGGAGTCCACGATGATGAGGTCGTATTCCTCCTCGCACTGGCGGATGAACTTGAGGGCGTTCTCAAAATAGATGTGCACCCGGCGGTCATCCATTCGGCAGGCGTTGCCGGGCAGGTAGGCGCGGCAGGCCTCCACCACCTGGGGGTCCATCTCCACCAGGTCGATGCGCTCCACCCGGTCGTAGCGGGTCAGCTCCCGCACCACGCCGCCGTCGCCTGCACCGATGACGAGGATGTCTTTTTGCCTCCTTGTGGACGGCCATGGGGACATGGACGATCATCTCGTCGTAGATGAACTCGTCCCGCTCGGTGAGCATCACGTTGCCGTCCAGCGTCAGCACCCGGCCAAACTCAGGCGTCTCAAAAATGTCGATGCGCTGATAGTCGCTCTGCTTGGAGTAGAGCTGCTTGTTCACCCGGATGCTGTGCTTGACGTCCGGGGTGTGAAATTCCGAAAACCAAAACTCCATCTGCTTCTCCTTATGCCAGAACATTCAGGTGCAGGATGTCCGGGTCTTCCGGGCCGGTCATGCTGCAGCCCTTGGCCTTGGCGTACTCGATATAGTTCAGGATCTCCTTGGTGATGCGCTCGCCGGGGGCCAGGATGGGGATGCCCGGCGGGTAGCACATGACGAACTCGCTGCACACCATGCCCTCGGTCTCCCGGAGGGGCAGGCTCTTTTGGGGGCGTAGAACGCCTCCTGCGGGCTGGCGGCAACGACGGGGTCGATGTATTCCTGGCTCAGCAGGCCGGTGCCGTCGGTGTGGTAGCGGCGCTTGATCTCGGCCAGTGCGCTCACCAGACGCTCGATCTCCTGCGGGCGGTCGCCGATGGAGAGGTAGGCCAGGATGTTGCCGATGTCGCCGAACTCGATCTGGATGTCGTACTCGTCCCGCAGGATGTCGTAGACCTCGATGCCGGCAAGGCCGATGTCCAGCGTGTGGACGCTGAGCTTGGTGGTGTCAAAGTCAAAGACAGAGTTGCCGTTGCACAGTTCCTTGCCAAAGGCATAGTAGCCGCCCACGGCGTTGATCTCCTCCCGGGCGTACTCGGCCATATCTGCCACCTGATGGAACACCTGCCGCCCCCGCAGGGCAAGGTTGCGGCGGGAGATGTCCAGACTGGACATGAGCAGATAGCTGCCGGAGGTGGTCTGGGTCAGGTTGATGATCTGCCGCACATAGCCCTGATGCACATTGGGCCCGATGAGCAGCAGACTGCTCTGGGTCAGGCTGCCGCCGCTCTTGTGCATGGAGACCGAGGCCATATCGGCCCCCGCAGCCATGGCGGAAACGGGCAGGCCGTTGCCAAAGTAGAAGTGGGTGCCGTGGGCCTCGTCGGCCAGGCAGAGCATCCCGGCCTCGTGGGCCATCTTCACGATGGCGCGCAAGTCGGAACAGATGCCGTAGTAGGTGGGGTTGTTCACCAGAACGGCCACGGCGTTGGGGTGCTCCTTGATGGCCTTGGCCACCTGCTCCCGCTTCATGCCCAGCGAGATGCCCAGCCGCTTGTCCACTTCGGGATTCACATAGACCGGGACCGCGCCGCAGAGCACCAGCGCGTTCAGCACACTGCGGTGCACATTGCGGGGCAGGATGATCTCATCGCCCCGCTTGCAGGCTGTCAGCACCATGCTCTGCACCGAGCTGGTGGTGCCGCCCACCATTAAAAAGGCGTGGGCCGCGCCAAAGGCATCGGCAGCCAGCTCCTCAGCTTCCCGGATG
>ENA-OQKB01000173-OQKB01000173.1-human-gut-metagenome-genome-assembly--contig:-NODE-173-length-15061-cov-4.083969_pt1 | contig 15061 bp, 14 predicted proteins | sample MGYA00242646_ERZ504793 | MGnify/ENA primary metagenome ERZ504793 (study PRJEB26092, sample SAMD00036409) | human gut metagenome | host: Homo sapiens | study: EMG produced TPA metagenomics assembly of...
TAATGCGTTTGCGGCGGCACCGAAGAGCTTTGCTCCCCAACACCTAGCATTCATCGTTTACGGCGTGGACTACCAGGGTATCTAATCCTGTTTGCTCCCCACGCTTTCGAGCCTCAACGTCAGTTACCGTCCAGTAAGCCGCCTTCGCCACTGGTGTTCTTCCTAATATCTACGCATTTCACCGCTACACTAGGAATTCCGCTTACCTCTCCGGCACTCGAGCCAGACAGTTTCCAATGCAGTCCCAGGGTTAAGCCCTGGGTTTTCACATCAGACTTGCCTTGCCGTCTACGCTCCCTTTACACCCAGTAAATCCGGATAACGCTTGCCCCCTACGTATTACCGCGGCTGCTGGCACGTAGTTAGCCGGGGCTTCTTAGTCAGGTACCGTCATTATCTTCCCTGCTGATAGAGCTTTACATACCGAAATACTTCTTCGCTCACGCGGCGTCGCTGCATCAGGGTTTCCCCCATTGTGCAATATTCCCCACTGCTGCCTCCCGTAGGAGTTTGGGCCGTGTCTCAGTCCCAATGTGGCCGGTCGCCCTCTCAGGCCGGCTACTGATCGTCGGTTTGGTGGGCCGTTACCCCGCCAACTGCCTAATCAGACGCGGGCCCATCCCATACCACCGGAGTTTTTCACACCGAGCCATGCAGCTCTGTGCGCTTATGCGGTATTAGCAGCCGTTTCCAGCTGTTATCCCCCGGTATGGGGCAGGTCACCCACGCGTTACTCACCCGTCCGCCGCTCAGTCAGTCAAGAATCAATCCGAAGAAATCAACTTAACTGCTTCGCTCGACTTGCATGTGTTAAGCACGCCGCCAGCGTTCATCCTGAGCCAGGATCAAACTCTCTGATAAAATGTTTGTTCCAAGTTCAAAATCAACATACTAGCTAATTTATCCCTTTTACTGTTTTAAAGGATCTTTCGATCGTTTTGAATTACTTATTCAGAACTTTCGAGGATGTGTTTCATTGTTTAATTACCAAGGTTCTTCGCTGTTCTCTCGATCAGCAACTCGTTTATTTTATCAAACTCATTTGCATTTGTCAAGAACTTTTTTCAACTTTTTTTCAAAGCCGAGCGGAGAAGGAGGGATTTGAACCCTCGCGCCGCTATTAACGACCTACTCCCTTTCCAGGGGAGCCCCTTCAGCCAGCTTGGGTACTTCTCCATAGTTTGCCTGATTCATAATCAGATATTCAATTAACTGAGTTTTGAGCGGAGAGGGTGGGATTCGAACCCACGCGCCCTTTCGGACAAACGGTTTTCAAGACCGCCTCGTTATGACCGCTTCGATACCTCTCCGTGTGTGAATTCAAATCTCGGTAACTCCCGAAATCATCTCAGTTTTTGGCTTGTCAGCTTTGCGTTTTTATCTCTCTCGCTCAGCGACATTCGTTATTATATCAGCAGTGTTTCAGAATGTCAACCACTTTTTTGAATTTTTTTACATTTTTTTCAATTTCTTTTTCGTTTTCGCTGTTTTTCCCTGTTTTGCAATTCACACATTTGTTTTTATCCATTTATAGTTTGCTTTCTGTATTTTGCTTTTTTCTATTTTTCTGCCAGAAAGCTCTCTGCAACGAGCAGATCCTCCGGTGTTGTGATTTTTATATTTTCATAGCCGCCTTTTACCATCACTGATGCGATTCCCATCTCCTGCTCCACAACCATGGCATCGTCGGTGATTCCTTCTGTGGAATGCTGCATCAGTTTTTCGAATGCCGGAAACAGAAGCTCTGCTGCAAAGGCCTGCGGGGTCTGTGCCTGCCATACGAGATCTCTTCGCGGGCTTTCCCTGATTTTTCCGTTTTCATCGGTAAGCTTGATGGTATCCTTGACCGGCATGCCAAGGACACAGGCTTTTTCTTCTTTTACACATGCGCAGAGACGTTCCAGCATTTCCTGGTTTAAAAACGGGCGGGCGCCATCGTGAATCAGAACGTAATCGGTCTTCTGATCCTGTTCGCTTTCCAGGCTTTTCAGCGTCTGCAATGCTTTCCAGACAGATTCATACCGTTCCCTTCCGCCTGCGCATACGGAAACAGTTTTCTTAATTCCATATTTTTCGATAATCTCTTTCTGACAGTATTCTATTTTATCCGCACCTGTCACAAGAATGATCTGGTCAATTTCCGGCGAATGTTCAAAAACCTCCAGCGCGTAAACCACGACTGGTTTTCCTCCGATTTCCAGAAACTGTTTTGCTACGCTTCCGCCCATCCGGGTTCCCTTTCCGGCTGCCAGGACAACCGCAGTGTATTTTTCTTTCTTCTCGTTCATCTTTTCCTCCGTTTTCTACAAATACAAAAACTCCGCAGCAGATCTCTCTTCTCCGTTCTGCTGCGGAAGTTTCTTTTTCTTATCGTTCTCCAAGCTTCAGGTTCGGTACGGCATTCAGGTCCCAGCCGTGGCGGGTTCCCTTCTGGTACTCGTAGTAAGCTGCCACACCGATCATGGCCGCATTGTCGGTACAGAAGATCGGGGACGGACGGTAAAAGCGGATGCCCTCTTTTTCACATGCTGCTTCCATCGCCGCGCGGAGTGCCCCGTTCGATGCAACGCCGCCGGCGATCGCCAGACGGTCCATATGGTAATCTTTGGCCGCACGGATGGCATTATCCACCAGAACGTCCACAACGGCCTGCTGGAAGGACGCAGCGATGTCTGCTTCGACAATTGGTTCGCCTGTCATCCGGCATTTGTTCAGATGGTTTAAAACGGCAGATTTTACGCCGCTGAAGCTGAAGTCATACGGCGCATCCTCCATGTGGGCACGCGGGAAGTCGATGGCGTGCGGGTTTCCTTCTTTTGCCAGCTTGTCGATCTTCGGTCCGCCCGGATAGCCGAGTCCGATGGCACGGGCTACCTTGTCGAAGGCTTCTCCGGCTGCGTCGTCTCTCGTTCTTCCGAGGATTTCGAAAGAACCGTAATCTTTTACAATGACAAGATGGGTATGGCCTCCGGAGATGATTTCACACAGGAACGGCGGCTCCAGATCCGGGTGTTCGATATAGTTCGCCGAGACGTGGCCTTCAATATGGTGAACGCCGACCAGCGGTTTCTTTTTTGCATAGGCGATCGCTTTTGCCTCTGCCACGCCGACGAGAAGTGCGCCGACAAGGCCAGGGCCGTACGTAACACCGATCGCATCGATATCATCCAGAGTGACATCGGCTTCTTTTAAGGCCGCTTCTACAACCTGGTTGATTTTTTCGATATGTTTTCTGGATGCAATTTCCGGCACAACGCCGCCATACAGGGTATGGATGGCGATCTGGGATGAAATAATGTTAGACAGCACACATCTTCCGTTTTTCACGACGGAGGCTGCGGTTTCATCGCAGGAGCTCTCAATTGCAAGAATCAGGGTATCTTTTTCACTCATTTTTCGTTTCCTCTTCAAATAACAGTTCTACTGATCTTCCGTCTTTTCCAAGCTCTGCGGCCGGGAAAATCTTCTGTACCTCATCCATGTACCGCTGCGGGCCGACGAGCGACGGGGAAAAGTGGGTCAGCCACATTTCGGCAGCCTCGGCATCTTTTGCCAGTTTTGCCGCCTCGTAGAAGGTCATATGCTTAAATTCTTTTGCTTTTGCCTGTTTTTCCGGCTCGCCATACATTCCCTCGCAGATGAAAAGGTCGGAGCCTTTCGCATGTTCGGAGATCGACGGAATCGGGCGGGTATCGGTGCAGTAGGTCACCTTCAGTCCCTTTCTGGCAGGGCCGAGGACCATGTCCGGCGTATACGTCTTTCCATCCAGGGTGACAGTCTCGCCTTTCTGCAGCGGATTCCAGCATTTAATCGGAATTTCCTGTGCTTTAGCGCGCTCCACATCGAATTTTCCCTTGCGGGAGATCTCCAGCGAATAGCCGTAGCAGGTGATATTGTGCTGCACGCGGAAGGCTGTGATTTTGTAGCCGTTCATCTCGATCACTTCCTCCGGCGCTGTCACCTCGTGAAATACAATCGGGAACGGCAGCTCCGGGCAGATGACACGCAGTGAATTGACGACGCGCTCCAGGCCTTTTGGGCCGATCATGGTCAGCGGTTCTCTCCGGTCAGTGTTTCCCATCGTCAGGAGAAGTCCTGGAAGGCCGCTGATGTGGTCTGCGTGGTAATGGGTGAAGCAGATGGCATCAATCGGTTTAAAGGTCCAGCCTTTTTCCTTGATGGCAACCTGGGTTCCCTCGCCGCAGTCGATCAGAAGGCTGCTTCCGTTGTATCGGGTCATCAGGGCGGTCAGGCGTCTGCCTGGCAGAGGCATCATACCGCCTGTTCCCAGTAAACATACATCTAACACGTTTTTCCTCCATATTCTATCCGGCTTTTTCGAAAGCCGGTCAGGTATTTTACGTTGAAAAAGCGTGTCCAAAACGGTTTGTTTCAGACACGCTCTCATCTTAACACAGTTTTTTCAAACACGCAATGACGCGGGTTTTATTTATTTGCTGTCATGACAGCTTCCTTCATCATGCGGACATACGTATAGATGTGCTGCTCCGCATGAGTGCCGTACTTCGCAATCATTTTGACGATAGCGCTTCCGACGATGACACCGTCCGCAATTTTTGCAATGTTGGCCGCCTGATCGGTCGTGTTGATGCCGAAGCCTACGGCTACCGGAATATCGGTTACTTTGCGGATTGCGGCGATCATGGAATCGAGGTCTGTCTTGATCTCGCTTCTGACACCGGTAACGCCCAGAGACGATACGAGGTAGATAAAACCTTCGGCGTCTGCGGCAATTTTCTGGATGCGCTGCTCAGACGTCGGCGCAATCAGGGAAATGACATCTACCTGATGGCTGCGCGCAATATCGTTTAATTCGCCTTTTTCCTCATACGGCATATCCGGGATGATGATGCCATTGATGCCGACTTCCTCGCATTTTGTAAAGAACGGCTCGTATCCGTAATGGAACACCGGGTTTAAGTAGGTCATAAACACCAGCGGAATGTCTGTTTTTTTGCGCACGGAGGCTACCATATCGAAAATTTTATCGGTGGTGGTTCCGGCTTTTAAGGAACGGAGGTCTGCCTCCTGGATGACAACGCCCTCGGCGATCGGATCGGAAAACGGGATTCCGATCTCGATCAGGTCTGCGCCTGCTTTTTCGAGCTCCAGAATATAATTCTCTGTTTTTTCAATGTTCGGGTCTCCGGCTGTCAGAAACGGAATGAATGCTTTGCTGTTTGAAAATGCTTCTGTTACTTTACTCATGAAGGTCCCTCCCTCTGTATCTTGCAATGGCTGCTACGTCTTTGTCTCCGCGTCCGGACAGGCAGATGATGATGGAGTCTTCCGGATCAAATTCTTTTGCGATCTTCATCGCATGGGCTACTGCATGGGCACTCTCGATCGCACAGATGATACCCTCGGTTCTTGCGAGGTATTCAAAAGCTTCTACTGCCTCATCGTCCGTTACCGGAACGTATTCGGCGCGGCCGATGTCATGCAGATATGCATGCTCCGGTCCAATGCCCGGGTAGTCAAGGCCTGCGGAAATCGAGTAAACCGGTGCGATCTGACCGTATTTATCCTGGCAGAAGTAGGATTTCATACCGTGGAAGACGCCGAGTGTTCCGGTTGCAATGGTTGCTGCAGTCTCTGCGGTGTTGACGCCGCGTCCTGCTGCCTCGCATCCAATCAGGCGGACATTTTTGTCATTGATGAAGTTATAGAACATACCCATCGCATTGCTTCCGCCGCCGACGCATGCCATGACGGCTTTCGGGAGTTTTCCTTCTTTTTCGAGGATCTGCTCTCTTCGCCTCTTTGCTGATGACAGCCTGGAAATCGCGGACGAATGGTCGGGAACGGATGCGGGCCCATAACGGAACCGAGAACGTAGTGGGTGTCATCGACACGTGATACCCACTCGCGCATCGCCTCATTGACGGCATCTTTTAAGGTCATAGTTCCGGTAGTAACGGCATTTACTTTTGCACCGAGAAGCTCCATCCGGTATACATTGAGGGCCTGACGGTCGGTGTCTTCTTTTCCCATGAAGATCTCACACTCAAGTCCCATCAGCGCTGCTGCCGTTGCGGTTGCCACGCCGTGCTGGCCGGCTCCGGTCTCTGCGATGACACGGGTTTTTCCCATTCTTTTTGCGAGGAGGCACTGTCCGAGCACGTTGTTGATTTTGTGGGCTCCGGTGTGGTTCAGATCCTCTCGTTTGAGGTAAATTTTTGCTCCGCCGAGATCCTTTGTCATTTTCTCTGCGTAGTAGAGAAGGGACGGGCGGCCCGCGTAATTTTTCAGCAGGTCATCGAGCTCCTGGCAGAACTCCGGATCGTTTTTATAATAATTGTACTGTTTTTCCAAATTGATAATTTCATTCATCAGAGTTTCCGGTATGTACTGGCCTCCGTGAATACCAAATCTTCCGTCAGACATGTCTTATCCTCCTTATGCATTCTGTGATTTTTTTTCGGATCCTTTACGCCGTCTGTCTCGACACCGCTGCTGATGTCGACGGCGAAGGGATGTGTCTGTAAAATCGCCTGTTCCACATTTTCGGCGTTCAGGCCTCCCGCAAGGAAATACGGGCGGTCCATGTTTCTGATCAGTGACCAGTCGAACGATTCGCCGGTACCGCCTTTTCCGTGGTCGAGAAGGATGTAATCGGCGCTGCTTTTTTTCGCCTTTTCGACGTCCTCCCTGGTTTTGATGGAAAAATGCCTTGATCAGTTCCCCGCCGGTGCGGAACCGGAGCGAATGGATATATTCTTCACTCTCATTTCCGTGGAGCTGTGCCAGATCGATGACGCCCTCTTCGAGGTATCCTGCGACAATCGCCGGAAGCTCGTTCACAAAGACGCCGACCGCCTGGATTTCGGGATCCAGATAGCGCCGCAGCGTCACGGCATGTTCTTTTGTAATCTGTCTGCGGCTTTTTGCAAAGACAAAGCCGACATATTCGGGCTTCAGTTCATTCACCGCATCAATGTCTTCCAGCCGTGTGAGCCCGCAGATTTTGATTCTGGTCTGTTCTTCCATAACGTTTGACTCCCCGTGCGCTCTGTTTTGTTTTGCGCACTTACGTTACCACTTTAACACATTGAAGAGAGTTTTTCAAGCTCTGCTTTTTTGTTGCTGCTCCGCATCAGCGTTTCGCCGATCAGAACGGCATCGGTTTTATTCTGATACAGTCTTCCGACATCCTCCGGCGTTTTGATGCCGCTCTCGGATACGAAAACATGTTTTCCGGGACAAGCTCCCGCAGCCGCTCACTGTTGTGGATATCGACCGTGAAATCTTTTAAGTTGCGGTTGTTGACGCCGATGATCCTTGCTCCGGCGCGCATGGCCTGTGCAACCTCCGCCTCATCGTGGGCTTCCACAAGAGCGGAAAGGCCGAGGGAATGCGCTGTTTCCAGATATTCTTTTAAGGTTTCCTCCGGCAGCAGCGCACAGATCAGAAGGACAGCGGTGGCTCCGAGCACCTTTGCCTCGTAGATCATATAGGGATCCACGGTAAAATCTTTCCGCAGAACCGGGATGGATACGGTTTCTGCAATTTTTTTTTAAGTAACGCTTGTCGCCTTTGAAGTATTCCGGCTCAGTCAGGCAGGAAATGGCGGAGGCACCGGCCGCTTCATATTCCTTTGCGATCTCCAGATAGGGGAAATCTTCTGCGATGATGCCCTTCGACGGGGAGGCTTTTTTTACCTCGCAGATAAAGGACATGCCCGGCTTTTTCAGCGTCTGTTCAAACGGGAATCCGGTGTCCGGGTTCATCGCCGTTGCTTTTTCTTTCATTTCTGCAAGAGAACACTTCTCTTTTTCTGCAGCGACACGTTTTCTTGTGGCTTCTGCAATCGTTTCCAGTATCATATGTTTATTCCTCTTCTGCCAATTTATTGGCGAGTGACACAAACTCTTCGAGTTTTTTCTGTGCTTTTCCGCTGTCGATCAGCTCCTCTGCCAGTTTTACAGCGTCCTGCATCGGGATTTCTTTTGCTACATGAAGGGCTGCGGCGGCATTCAGGACAACAGCGTCTCTTGCCGGGCCTTTCTTTCCTGCAAGAATTTCTTTCGTAATTTCAGCATTCTCCTGCGGGGTTCCGCCGACCAGCTCTTCTTTGGTACAGCGGGTCATGCCGAACTCTTCCGGTGTGATAACGTATTCCTCAAACGTTCCGTCCTTGATCTCGCAGACGCTTGTCGGTGCGCTTAAGGAAATTTCATCGAGACAGTCCTGGCCGTAGACAACCATGCCGCGTTTGACACCAAGATTGGAGAGAACTTCTGCCATCGGGCGGACAAGTGCTTCCTCGTAGACACCCATCACCTGCATCGTGGCTGCTGCCGGGTTGGTCAGCGGTCCGAGGATGTTGAAAATGGTTCGGATGCCGAGCATCTTGCGGACCGGTGCCACGTATTTCATGGACATGTGGTATTTCTGTGCGAACAGGAAACAGATTCCAAGTTTTTCCAGAACTTCTTTGTTTTTCTCCGGCTCCAGGTCGATTTTGACGCCGAGCGCTTCGAAACAGTCGGCTGCGCCGGATTTGCTCGATGCGGCGCGGTTTCCGTGTTTTGCAACTGCGACGCCGCCTGCAGAGATCACAAGGGATGCTGTTGTGGAGATGTTGAAGGAATTGGATTTATCTCCGCCGGTTCCGACGATTTCCAGAACATCCTTGTCATGTTCCATGTGAACACCGTGCTTTCTCATGCCGTTGGCACATGCGGTGATCTCTTCGATTGTCTCGCCTTTCATCATCATGGCAGTTAAAAATGCGCTGATCTGGATCGGATCGGCTTTTCCTCCCATGATTTCATCCATGGCGCCCTCTGCCATCTCGTAGGTTAAGTTCTCTTTATTTACCAGTTTTACAATCGCTTCCCGAATCATATTCTGTTTCTCTCTTTCTTTGCTGTCCTGTGATCTATCTTGTAATTTTTAAGAAGTTTTCTACCATCTGTCTGCCCTGCGGGGTCAGAATGGATTCCGGATGGAACTGGACTCCGTAGATCTTTTTCTCACTGTCCTCGACTGCCATGACCTCGCCGTCTGCGGTTCTTGCCGTTACCTTTAAGGTTTCCGGCAGTGTCGCTTCATCAGCTGCGAGGGAATGGTATCTTGCAACCGGAACGGTTTCCGGCAGCCCCTGAAATAATTCCGAGGTGAGATCCAGCGTTGTCTCGGACTGTTTGCCGTGCATCAGCTGTTTCGCATAGGTGACGGTCGCGCCGTACGCGGCACAGATTGCCTGATGGCCGAGGCAGACACCGAGGATCGGGATCTCGCCGCCTAATTTTTCTACAATCTCCATGCATCGGCCTGCCTGCTCCGGACGGCCCGGTCCGGGAGATAAAATGATGGATGCCGGTGCCAGTGCACGGATTTCGTCGATCGTCATCTCGTCGTTCCGGATGACCTTCATGTCCGGATTGATCGAACCGGCGAGCTGATACAGGTTATAGGAAAAACTGTCATAATTATCTACCAGCAGTATCATAAGTTACTTCCTCCTTCTGCCTCTGCAAGTGCGACCATCACGGCCTTTGCTTTGTTGATGCATTCCTGATGCTCTTTTTCCGGTACGCTGTCGGCTACAATGCCGGCGCCGGAGCGGACGAACACTTTTCCGTTTTTCTTAAACGCAAGCCGGATTGCGATGCAGGTGTCCATATTTCCGGTGAAATCCAGATAGCCGATTGCACCGCCGTAAATGCCGCGCTTGTTGTTTTCCAGCTCGTTGATGATCTGACAGGCACGGAGCTTTGGTGCACCGGAGAGGGTTCCGGCCGGGAGAACGGAATCGATGGCATCGACTGCGGTCTTGTCTTTCCGAAGCTGTCCTTTTACAGTGGAACCGATGTGCATGACGTGGGAGTAACGCTCGATTGACATGTATTTTTCTACTTCCACGGTTCCGAAATCACAGATCTTTCCGAGATCGTTTCTTCCCAGATCGACCAGCATGTTGTGCTCGGCACGCTCTTTTTCATCGGCGAGGAGTTCTTTTTCCAGCCGCTGGTCTTCTTCATAGCTCTTTCCTCTCGGCCGCGTTCCGGCAAGCGGGAAGGTCCGGACCTCTCCGTCCTCGACTTTTACAAGAGTTTCCGGGGATGCACCGGCGATCTCGACATCATCACTCGAGAAGTAGAACATGTACGGCGACGGGTTCGTCGTGCGGAGGACGCGGTACGTATCGAGGAGGCTTCCCTCAAAATCAGCTTCGAGCCGGTTGGAGAGAACGAGCTGGAAGAGGTCTCCCTCGTGGATATAATGTTTGACCTGCTCGACTTTCTCACAGTACGCTTTCTCATCGAAGAGCGGGCGGAACTCGGATTTCAGGTGGCCGGCTTTCGTCTCGGCCGGTTTTCCGAAGCGGATCAGCTCTTCCATTTTTTCGTAGTTCCTGTACGGCTTTTTCGTAATTTTCTTCGAGATTTTCGGTTTCGATATTAATCATCAGTACGATTTTCTGACGGTAATTATCATAGGCGATGACCTTATCGAACAGCATCAGGTCGACATCTTTGAAATGTTCTTGATCTTCTGCGTCCAGCTTTAAGGTCGGCTCGCTGTACTTGATGTAATCGTAAGAGAAGTATCCGACGAGGCCGCCGGTGAAGGTCGGCAGTGTCGCGATCTTCGGACTTTTATTTTTCTCAATCAGGGTTTTGATGACGGCTCCCGGATGGGCTGTCTTTGCGGTCAGCCGGATCTGTCCGGTCGGAAGCTGTTCTTCGTGGCTTTCCGGAATATCTTCTACTTTTTTCTATCTCTGCCGCATCGGCGGTGATTGTCAGGTTTCCGTTGACACAGGTGAGTTCCAGCGACGGATCGTAGCCGAGAAAGGTGTATCTTCCCCACTGTTTTTTATCCTCCACGCTTTCGAGCATGTAGCAGTGGCTGCTGACGCCCTGCAGGACTTTCAGTGTTTCTACTGGTGTACGGATATCCGAATAAATTTCTCTGCTTACCGGGATTTTCCGAAAAACTCCCGATGCGGCTGCTTTTGAAATTTCTTCTAACGTCATCTGTTTCATCTTGTTATCTCCTCTCCTTGTGTCTGCAAAGGCTGTCATCAACACTGGTCCTCAGAACCAATTTCTGATATACAAAAACCGCCCCCGGCAAAGAATCACTTTGTTCTTTGCCAAGGGCGGGTATATTTTTATACTCGTGGTGCCACCTTGTTTTGCGATTGCTCACACGCTCTGCAGAATACGATCATATTCCTGGCAACTAACGTATGCCTGCACGTTACAGAATACTCAGACGGTTTCCCGCTTTTCCCTGTACCCTCCGTGGTCCATTTGCTGATCCGCTTTCTGTCCGGCTTCCACCTGCCCGGGCTCTCTGTAGAGTGCGCTTCCAACGTTTATCTCCACTTCATCGGTTTTCGAAAGTATTTTATTTTTTTCTATGGGCCGTATTATAGTCCCATTTCTTTTTTGCTGTCAAGTAATTTTTTTGTTCTTTTTGTCAAAGTCCGGTATTTTTATGATATTCCCGTGTCCACGCCGCAAGAGCTTCGTCCAGATCGCGCGGGAGCTCGACCTGCATTGCCTCGGTGATCTGGCGGTCCATCTCCCGTTTCGTCTCGGCATCCACTTTCCGTTCGGTGCACATCTGCTCATAGGCATCCTGTCCTTTGCTCATGTAGACCGCAAACAGCCAGCTCTTTAATGATGCTTTCGTGTGCAGCTCTTCATTTGCTTTCTGAAAGCACATAAGTGCTTCATTCATCTGGAACAGACTTGCGTAGGCACAGCCCATGTTGTTGTAAATACTTCCGGTGAACTGGCTTCCCATGTTGGTTTCGTTTTCCTCGGTATCTTTCAGCGTTTCCTGGTAAACCTGGATCGCATTGATATATTTTTCGTGGTCGACAAGGTAATCTCCCTTGATTTTTTTCCGCACAATCTCCGGCTGCTCCTCGAACCGTTTCTAGGCGCTCATTCATCTCACGGAACTGATCGTGGGAAAGATAATTGATCTCCTTGAAGATCGGCAGGATAAAATCACCGATGTTCTTTTTCTCCTCCAGAGGACGTAGAGACGCTGGTACAGTCTTCTTAAGTGGAGTTCTTCTTTCATCCACACCAGCAGCTGCTCGTTAATGATGGTCTCGTCCAGCAGATAGATGTTGTGGTACAGATAATAGCACAGTTCCTCGATGGAATATATATTTGTGCTGATGTTGGAAATATAATACGGATTTTTCGCCCGTTTGACCTGACATAAAATATAACCGCTCATCGTTTACACCTCCCCCATCGTCTCGTGCCAGATTTTGTGACTTGCCGGGAACATATCGCCAAAACCTAAATCCTCTGCGGTGATCTGACACGTAACCGGAGAATCATACTCCAGACGCAGACGGATCCGTGTTGTCTTCGGCGGCCGTTTGGGCAGCCCGTCCAGCTTCATGGTATAGCGGTTTCGTTTTCCGCTTTCCATGGAACTTACAATAAATTCCAGCTCCTCCGTTCCGTCGAGGATCAGCTCACATTCTTTTTCTGCTTCATACCAGTTCACACCGGCTGCAATCAGCGCATAGTATGCCGGAGAGCCATTAATCGTCATCTCCATGCCGATGTTGTAGCGCACGAGGTCATTTCCGAGGAAGAGATAGCCCTTTAAGCGGCGCTCCTCCACTTTTTCGCGCGCGGAAAAGCAGGCGCCCTGTGCAAACAGGTTCGTTCCGCCGAAGATTCTTCTCTGGTTTTTCTTTAACTGACGCAGAGAGTTGTCGGCCCAGGCAAGGTCGAACTCCTCGCTCACCAGAAATACGCTGGAATAAATTTCATTCCCCATCGCTTCTCCCATCAGATGGCAGAAATCGCGGTCGCGCTCCATCGGCTCGATCGAAAGTGCGGCTTTTGGCCCCCGTTTTACGGTCACAGTTGCCGGCTTCGTTTTACGGCTGATGGAAAGTTCAGAAAACGATGCTTCCTCATCTTTCAGGAAAAACAGACCGACTTTACGGCTCCAGAGCTCCGGCTTCTGGTTCAGCACATGGCAGTAAAAGCTCTCGTCATGCTCCTGCAGGTAGGCTCTGCCGCGCGGCAGTCCGATTATCTTGTATGCTTCACGCACATTTTCCACAAATGGACGGGTCAGATGGCCCGTGGTGATCATCATCGCCTGGATCTGCTGGTCCGGGCGCTCGATGCCGATCATCTTCAATGCTTCGCGAAGGAACATGCCAAGGACTTCTCCCGGCGTATAATCCCGGTTTTCGATCTGGCAGATGCGGGATCCCATGCAGATCTCGTACAGATTGTCCAGCCAGATGCCGTTTTCCGCGTGAGCAGATTTTTCTGCATCCGGTCCTGTTTTCCACGTTTCCTCATTCCGTTTTTTGGCAATGGCGGTCGGAAATTCCACCGCCTCTTCTCCTTCTTTTACCGGGATGGAGACGGCCGTATGGGTTCCCCTGTCATAGCAGCAGAACTGGGAATATTTCTCTCCAAAATCAAATCCTAAAATTAAATTTTTCTGTTCCATGTCGTATCCTCCTGCTGCTTCTTTTCATCCACAAGTGCAAAACAGTTCCGAACCAGAGCCTCCTGCTGCAGATACTTTCGGAATGCTTTTTCTGCTTTTTCCGAATCTCCTGCCACGCGCGCTGCTTTCATCTGATTCAGAAGCTGGTACCGCGTCTTTCCTGCTTTTGGTTCGCCGGTCATGGAGACGGTTTTCACCTCTGTTTTTCCCTCACCCTGACGGTTCGTAAAGGTCAGGTAATACTCCATTTTCTCGCCGTAGAACAGCAGAAACTCTTTCACAAAAATGCCCTGATACATATTGCGCATCGGTTCGCTCTTCCATGTTTCTTCGGCGTTTGTCCGGTAATGAATCGTCACCTTTGCCTCCGCTCTCTGGCGCTCCTCGATGAACATGCGGTCGCCGATCTGGAAGCCTTCGGTCAGGTGCTCCGGCAGATCCTTGTAGAAGGCAAAGCGGAGTCCCTGTTTCGTAAACGCCAGAAGCAGGGTATGCGCCTCTTTTTCTTCCTCCTCCGAAAGCTGCGGCTTCGTGGAAAGATGTTTCAGCATTGCAAGACGGCAGATCTCGTCCAGCTCCCAGCCCTGTTTCCAGGCTCGGTCCAAGTAGTCAAACATCTGATCCGAAAGCGGTTTTCCGTCCATAAAATAGCCGATCGCAAGATACGTCAGGTATGCCAGAATGACGTGCTCTTTTCCGCTCTGGCGGATGTAGCTCTCCAGCATTTCCTGCTCCCACTTCGGGTGGCTGCGCACAAAGACGGACCATGTCAGAATGCGCTCCTCCAGCTTGTCGCTTTCCATCTGGAAGCCGCGGATTTTATCCCATAAACTGCACATATCCTCAATAGAACCGGTGAAATAATCTCTCAGATAGCACAATACGATTTCATCGTAGATGCCCTGTTTTACCACGTAGGATGCCAGATAGAGAAGCTCCTCGTCCTCTGTAAACTCTTTTTCCAGAATCATCGCATGCGCCAGACGGAAGAGACACGACACCGGGATCTTTTCGTAGCCGTACCGATCCGTCAGGGCAAAGGCGCGGCTGTAACAGCCGTAGCGTACCAGAAGCTCGATCGTAGAAATACGGTCCACCTTTGCGTAAGCGCTGTCCTCCAGCTCTGCAACAGCTGCCTCGGTCTCACGCTCATCCGGATGGGCAAGATAGTATTCCAGCAGTTTCTGACGCACTGTTTTCCGGTAAGCACTGGAAAATGCGCTCGTGCGCGCTGCCTGCTGATACCAGGCAAGATTTTCTGCGGTAAGCTGCATCTCCTCTTCCTGCTCCCCGCACAGGTGCAGCAGCAGACCCGGATTTTCAATGGCAAAACCGCCGCAGGCACGGGCAAGCTCTTCATCCGTAAACAATGGCTCTACGCGGCAGGTTTCTGTCACCGCATATCTTCTGCGCTGCTCATCTTCGAGAAGAATCCGCGCTTTTTTGCCGTACAGACGGATATAAGCACCCCGTTCCGTCATCGGATAGGACGTTTCGCCCCCCATCGCCGGATGGCAGACGATCACACGCGTGATTTTCGGATTTTCACACGTTACATGATGGGTAAACAGCACAT
>ENA-OQKB01000175-OQKB01000175.1-human-gut-metagenome-genome-assembly--contig:-NODE-175-length-15038-cov-2.590973_pt1 | contig 15038 bp, 17 predicted proteins | sample MGYA00242646_ERZ504793 | MGnify/ENA primary metagenome ERZ504793 (study PRJEB26092, sample SAMD00036409) | human gut metagenome | host: Homo sapiens | study: EMG produced TPA metagenomics assembly of...
ATTGTTTTTCAGTTACTTAAAGGTTTCAGTGGGTGGTAATGGTATGATGGTTAACAGTTTGGAAATGCGGGTTATAGCTTCGTCTCTCCCTCCAACAAAATTCTCAAGGAAGAGGTTCTCGCCGTCAAAGACGGCGTACGAGAAGTAGTTTATCCAGTCGCCGAGGATGAGGATGCGGGCGGTACTGCTCAGCATCAGGTCCAGTTCGATGTGGCGGTGACCGTAGATGAAGTAGTTGATGTTGGGATGGCTTTTCAGGTATTCCTTGGTGTAGAGCACCAGGTATTCGTTGTTTTCTCCCATGTATGCGGGTTCTTTCCCGTCTATGCGTTTCAAGCGGCTGTGCTTGGCCCAGTTCAGTCCCAGCTCCATGCTCCAGCGGGGGTGCAGGGCAGAGAACAGCGTCTGTAGGGTACGGCTGCGGAACATGGCGCGCAGCATCTTGAACTTCTTGTCCGGGTCGCCCAGCCCGTCACCGTGGGCAAGGTAGAACTCTTTTCCGAAGATTTCGGTGGTCAGCGATTCGCGGTGTATCATGACGCCGCACTCCTTGGTCAGATAGTCGCCGCACCAAAGGTCATGGTTTCCCGTGAAAAAGTGGACTTCCACTCCCAGGTCGGTCAGTTCGGACAGCTTGCCCAGAAAGCGGGTGTATCCTTTGGGCACTACGGTACGGAATTCGTACCAGAAGTCGAACATGTCTCCCAGCAGGTATACGGCCGATGCCTTGTGCTTGATGCTGTCCAAGAAGTTGACCAGCCTCCGTTCTTGGGTTCGTCCGTGTTCGATGGCTCGTGAGCCCAGGTGAGCATCCGAGAGGAAATATACATTCTTCATTTTCAACTTTCCATTTTCAACTTTGAACTTTCAACTGATTTAAAGGAATCCCAGTTCCAGTTTCGCTTCTTCGCTCATCATGTCCTTGTCCCACTCGGGTTCGAAGACGAGATTGATGGTGGCGGAGGTTACGCCGTCGATGGATTCCACCTTCTGGCGCACATCTTCCATGATGAAGTCGGCTGCCGGACAGTTGGGGGCAGTCAGCGTCATGTCGATGGAGGCTTCTCCCTGGTCGGAGACGTCTATTTTGTAAATCAGTCCCAGGTCGTATACATTTACCGGTATTTCCGGGTCGAATACGGTCTTGAGCATGGAGACTATTTTCTCTTCTATTTCAAATTTGGTCATATTCGTAGGGTTTTATATATAGGTTTTCAAAGAACAAAGCTATGGAATTTAATTGAAAATGCAAAGGAACGCCCTCCTTTTCATTACTTCAGAAAGGGTTTGACGGTGGGGAAACACGCTTCACCCGCTGGGGGAACTCCCTTTACCCCTGGGGAAACTCCTTTTACAATAGGCGGTAAAGGTCTTTACAATATGGGGTAAAGGGCGTTACAATATAGGGTAACGGCTTTTACATACCGCGGTAACGGCTTTTACATTGGCTGGTAAATAGCAGGTAAATACAATGTGCTGATAGTTAGTGTTATGACCGCTTTTGTCTTTCGTATAGTATGTCCGTAACTTGGATTATTTATAGCAATCCTTCGTCGTTGAAGCTGTAATGGCTTCCGTCCGTGACGATGACGTGGTCGGTCAGGTGTATGTTCATGGTTTGGGCGGCTTTCCTCACGAGTTCCGTCAGCCGCTGGTCGTCGTTGCTGGGGTGCGGGTTGCCGGAGGGATGGTTGTGGATAAGGGCTATCTGTGTGGCGCGTTGCAGCAGGGCTTCGCGCAGGATGCTGCGTACGTCGGCGGTGGTCTGGTCGATGCCGCCGCGGCTGATGCGTACCTTGTCTATCACTTTGGCGGCGTGGTTCATAAGCAGTACCCAGAATTCTTCTGTGGCAAGGTCGCAGAGCAGGGGATGGAACAGCTCGTAGATGTCGGCGGAAGAGCGGATGGCGGTACGTCCGGAGCGTTCCTGCAGCTTGCGGCGTTTGCCCAGTTCCAGGGATGCCATGACGGTGATGCTTTTGGCGGGGCCCATGCCTTTGAATCGGGAGAAGTCCCGCACCTCCCATTTGCCCAGGCGGTTGAGGTCGTTGCCGCAGGCGGCGAGTATGCGCTGCATCAGTGTCACGGCGGTTTCTTCCGTATTGCCGGAGCCGATGAGGATGGCTAGCAGTTCGGCATCGCTCAAGGCTTCCGCCCCTTTCTGCATCATCTTTTCCCGCGGGCGGTCCTCTGCAGCCCACTGGTTGATATTCAGTTTCTCCATATCATCCCTAATCCTTAACCCCTAATCCTCCTTATTTGTAAAAATTCTTTTTGAATGCCTCGAACTCGTCCTTGCCAAGTATGCAGCGGTTCCACCAGGCGCGCAGGAACCCCGTCCCGTATCCGATGAGCTGGATGAAGGAGGCGGCGACGGAGTAGAGCCCGATGCTGAGGCTACGGTTCCGGATAGTGGAGTCCATGCATACCAGAAGCGCATAAAGAGCGATGGGCAGCAGGCTGTACGGGCAGAAGGGCGTTCCCAGCAGGAATATGGCCACTCCCAGGGTAAATGCAGCCGGCAGCAGGTGGACGAGCTTCAGCGATTCCGGATACTTCTTGTACAGATTGATGCGGGCAATCCCGGAATTGTGTACCTGCTTGAAGAATTTTCGGAAGTCTGTCCGTCGCTTGTGGTATACCCAGGCACCGGGGAACAGCCGGCATGTATATCCTCCCTTGAAGATTCGGATGCTGAAGTCGATGTCCTCCCCGAAGCGCATCCGCGAGAATCCGCCCAGGGCTTGGTACACTTCCTGCCGCACACCCATGTTGAAGCTGCGCGGATAGAACTTGTCCATCTTCTTCTTCCCCCCACGGATACCGCCGGTGGTGAAGAAGGAGGTCATGGAGTAGTTGATGGCTTTCTGTATGTTTGTGAATGATTCGTGCGCGCGGTCGGGGCCTCCGAAGGCATCGGCGGCTTCGTGCTGCAGCTCTTCTTCCACAGCAAGGAAATAACCTTCGGGCAGGATGCAGTCCGAATCCAGTATTATCAGGTATTCGCCCTTGCTTCGTTCCACCCCGTAGTTACGGGTCTGCCCGGGGCCGGAGTTGGGCTTGTCATAGTAATGTACGTCCAATAGTTCCTGATACTTCTCTGTGACCGGCTTGCAGGGGATGGAGGAGCCGTCCTCCACCACAATCACTTCAAAATCCTTGAAACTTTGCTGCGTCAGGCTTTGCAGCAGTTCATCCACCTCATCGGGGCGGTTGTATACGGGGATGATGACGGAGTATCTCATGGGTATGGCTTTATGTTTTGGTTGTCTCCGCAAAGATATATCATTTAAGCTTTGTAGATGAATAAATGGAAAGAAAAATCCCCGGATGCCAAGTGGAGCACCGGGGATGATATGAAAAGGGCATTTGCCTGATTTCCAAAAGGGCTTATGCTTTTACGCGGCTTACGTAAGAACCGTCGCGCGTATCGATTTCGATAGTCTCGCCTTCGTTGATGAACAAGGGGACGCGGACTGTGGCGCCGGATTCTACTGTGGCGGGCTTCAGCGTGTTGGTGGCTGTGTCGCCTTTCAGTCCCGGTTCCGTATAGGTAATCTTCTGCTGAACCTTGATGGGCACGTCGGCATAGAGCACGGTTTCTGTGGAAGCGTCTGATACCACGTCTACTATCATTCCTTCGAGCAAGAAGTCAACACCGTTGATGAGGTCGTGGGCGATGGGAATTTGGTCAAAAGTCTCCTGGTTCATGAATTGGTAGTTGTCACCGTCATGATAGAGGTATTGGTGGGGACGACGTTCTACACGCACGTCTTCCAGTTTCTCACCGATGTTGAAACGACGTTCCAGAACGTAGCCGTTCACCACGTCTTTCAGCTTGGTACGCATGAAGGTATTACCTTTTCCCGGCTTTACATGCAGGAAGTCGATGCAGAAATACAGCTTGCCGTCCATGCGGATGCAAGTTCCGATTTTAATGTCTTGGGCATTAATCATACTTATAGTCTTTAATATTATTATATTGGTATTTACTTCTTTAGTGCTGGTTTGCGGGTGCAAAAGTAATGGAATTCGGTAAAAAAACACAAAAACTTTTGAGAGAAAATAGAGTTATCTCTTGGTTTATTTGAAAAAAGTAACCTATTTTTGTCAGCCCGAATTCGTGAGAATAATAACAATAAAACAAGATACAGTAATAGAAAAGAAACATTCAACCCTCGAACAGAAAGAAGAAAGAACAAACAACGGTTTCCGTGAGAGAATAGGCTACAGCAAACGGACCGCAGAGTATTGGCAGCACGTCGTGCTAAAGGCAGAAAGAAACTGACTGTTTCTGACGAATACAACGGAGTAAAGGCATAATAGTCGTTCTCGTTCGTATTAAAGAAATAAGGGAGCTGCAAAAGACTGATTCTGGTCTTTTGCAGCTTTTCTTATGTATTGTGCCCGGTTCTCCGGAAAAAACTATTGCCAACTCCGTGTACTATGTGGTGAAAATTGTATCTTTGTCCCAAATAATGCATTATCGATTATGACAATAAAAGATTTTTCTCTTTCCGGCAGAACCGGTTCTTTTGGGCGAACATCCTTGCGATGGCCGTTGTGGTAGTGGGATTGCTGTTCGGAGTGCTGAAAGGACTGGATATATATACCCGCCACGGCGAGGCTGTGATAGTGCCCGATGTGAAGGGTATGGGAGTGGAGGAAGCCGAGAAAATGTTCCGTAACCGCGGCTTGGTCTGCATCGTTTCGGATTCCAGTTATGTCAAGACTCTTCCTGCCGGCTGCATCCTCGAATATAATCCGGCAGCCGGACAAAAGGTAAAGGAAGGACGTACCATCTATCTTACAATCAATACGATTGAAGTCCCTCTGCACATAGTGCCCGATGTGGCGGACAACAGTTCGCTGCGGCAGGCGGAAGCGCGTATTCTGGCTTCGGGCTTCAAGCTGGCCGAGATACAGTATATTCCGGGAGAGAAGGACTGGGTGTATGGCGTGAAGTATAAGGGGCGTCAGCTTTCCATCGGCGAGAAAGTGCCCACCGGCGCAGTGCTGACGCTGATGGTGGGAGATGGAGGCGCCTTGAAGGCAGACTCCCTGGGAGTGGATGCCGTGGGAGGTACCGTTGAACCCGTGTTGTCCGAAGACTCCGCGGCAGATGAGTCCTGGTTCTGATAAACATCTGACTCCAATCGTAAATTGTAAATAGTCAAATTGTAAATGCCGTGATGATAGAAGAATTGCCGGATGATATAGATAATGATGAGCTGGACGACGTAGAGCCGGTGGGTGACGAGGCGCAACTCTATGAACACTTCCGTGTGGTGGTGGACAAGGGGCAGGAGATGGTGCGGGTGGACAAGTATCTGTTCGACCGCTTGACGAACTCCTCGCGTAATCGCATCCAGAAGGCTGCCGATGCAGGCTTCGTGATGGCGAACGGCAAGGCTGTGAAAAGCAGCTATAAGGTGAAGCCGATGGATGTAATCACTGTGATGATGGACCGTCCACGCTATGAGAATGAAGTCATCCCCGAAGACATCCCCCTTGATATAGTATATGAGGACAAGTATCTGATGGTAGTGAACAAACCTGCCGGTCTGGTGGTGCACCCCGGTCATGGCAACTATCACGGTACGCTTGTCAACGCCATAGCCTGGCATATGAAGGATAATCCCGATTATGATGCCAATGACCCGCATGTGGGACTGGTGCACCGCATCGACAAGGACACCTCCGGCCTGCTGGTGATAGCCAAGACTCCGGATGCCAAGACGAATCTCGGCAACCAGTTCTTCAACAAGACGACAAAACGCCGTTACCGGGCGCTGGTCTGGGGAAATGTGGAGCAGGATGAAGGGACCGTTGTCGGCAATATCGGTCGTAATCCCAGAGACCGCATGCAGATGACCGTCCTCCCCGACGACCAGGGAAAGCATGCCGTCACCCATTACCGGGTGCTCGAACGTTTGGGATACGTCACACTGGTGGAATGTATCCTTGAAACGGGACGCACCCATCAAATCCGTGTGCACATGAAGCACATCGGACACATACTTTTCAACGACGAACGTTACGGTGGACACGAAATCCTGAAAGGAACCCACTTCGCTAAATACAAACAATTTGTAAACAACTGCTTCGACACTTGTCCGCGGCAGGCATTGCATGCCATGACGCTGGGGTTTGTGCATCCCGTCACCGGAGAAGAAATGTACTTCACTTCGGAATTGCCCGATGACATGACCCGGCTGATAGACAAATGGAGAGGCTATATCAGTAACAGAGAATTAGAATGAAACGCACGATTGCTATTGTAGCCGGAGGAGATACCTCCGAATTCCACGTCTCCCTGCGTAGTGCACAGGGGATTTACTCCTTCATCGACAAGGAGAAGTATACCTTATATATTGTAGAAATGCACGGACTGGACTGGCATGTACAGCTGCCCGACGGCGCTAAGGCTCCGGTAGACCGCAATGACTTCAGCTTCGTGCTGGATGGCGAGAAAGTGACATTCGACTTTGCCTATATCACCATCCACGGAACTCCGGGTGAGGACGGCCGTCTGCAGGGCTATTTTGATATGCTCCACATCCCTTATTCGTGTTGCGGAGTACTGGCAGCGTCGCTCACGTACGATAAGTTTGCCTGCAACCAGTATCTGAAAGGTTTCGGTGTGCGCATTGCCGAATCGTTGTTGCTGCGCGGCGGACAGTCGGTGACGGATGAAGATGTGATGGAGAAAATCGGTCTGCCTTGCTTCATTAAGCCCAGCTTGGGAGGTTCCAGCTTCGGCGTGACCAAGGTGACGGCGAAAGAGCAGATACAACCTGCCATAGCCAAGGCATTTGCGGAAGCGCAGGAAGTACTGGTGGAGGCCTTTATGGACGGAACCGAGATTACCTGCGGCTGTTACAAAACAAAAGACAAGTCCGTAGTGTTCCCCATTACGGAGGTGGTGAGCTACAACGAGTACTTCGATTATGAAGCTAAGTATAATGGTGCGTCTGACGAGATTACTCCCGCCCGCATCTCGGACGATTTGACCCGCCGGGTGCAGACGCTGACTTCTGCCATTTATGATATACTCGGGGCCTACGGCATTATCCGTGTGGACTATATCATTACCGAAGGGGAAAAAATCAATCTGCTGGAGGTGAATACCACCCCCGGAATGACTGCCACCAGCTTTATTCCCCAGCAGGTTCGTGCTGCCGGAATGGAGATGAAGGATGTAATGACAGATATTATAGAAAACAAGTTTAAGGATTAATCATTATTCATTATGAATGCGAACGTGGAATTTGATGAAATCCGTCCTTATCATGATGAGGAACTTCCTCAAGTCTATGAGGAACTGATTGCCGATGCGGCGTTCCGGCAGGCAGTGGATACTGTGATGCCTGGTGTACCTTTTGAAGTCTGGTCGCAGAAAATGCGCGCGTGTAAAACCAAGCTGGAATTTCAGAAGACCTTCTGCTATGGGCTTCTGTGGAAATTGGCGAAGGAGGCTACGGATGGATTGACTTTGGACCATACCGCGTTGCCGGCAGACAAGTCGGCGGCGTATACCTATATCTCCAATCATCGCGACATTATTCTCGATTCCGGTTTCTTGTCCATTCTTTTGGTAGACCAGGGTATGGATACGGTAGAGATAGCCATTGGCGACAACCTGCTTGTCTATCCGTGGATTAAGAAATTCGTGCGTGTCAACAAGTCCTTCATTGTGCTGCGTGCGTTGACCATGCGCCAGATGCTGGAGGCTTCCGCACGCATGTCCCGCTATATGCATTATACCATCAGTGAGAAGAAACAGTCTATCTGGATTGCACAACGTGAAGGGCGTGCCAAGGATTCCAACGACCGCACGCAGGACAGTGTGCTGAAGATGCTGGCAATAGGCGGTGAAGGCGACGTCATTGACCGCTTAATGGAAATGAATATAGCTCCGCTTGCCATTTCCTATGAATACGACCCTTGCGACTTCCTGAAAGCGCAGGAGTTCCAACTGAAACGGGACATTGAAGGCTATAAGAAAACGACGGCTGACGACTTGCTGAATATGCAGACCGGACTGTTCGGCTATAAAGGGCGGGTACATTTCCAGACGGGTGCCTGCATGAATGATGAATTGGCGAAGATGGACCGTTCACTTCCGAAGCCCGAACTCTTTGCACGCATGTCTGCACTGATAGACAAACGCATTCATGCCAGCTACCGGATGTATCCCAATAATTATGTGGCACACGACCTTCTCGAGGGGAAGGAGGATTTTTCCGACCATTACACTGCCGAGGATAAGCAGCGCTTCACGGCCTATATAGAACAACAGTTGGAGCGTATCTCCATTCCTAATAAGGACGTGGACTTTCTGCGCGGAAAAATGCTGCTGATGTATGCCAACCCGTTGAAGAATTATCTGGCGGCTATAAAAGAATGAATACATGAAGAAGTACTGTGATTGGTGGCTTTTGCCTTTGTTGGCCTGTCTGTTGACTGGTTGTGGCGATGATGATTATCATTATCCTTCCGTGAAGCTGGAGTTCCTGACTGCCTTTTCGGGGGCTGACGGCTATCTGCAGTCTGTTGTGACAGATGAAGGGAAACCTTGCCGGTAGTGGAGGACAAGACAAAGACGAACATAGAGGCAAACGCCTCGGTACGTGTCATCAGTAATTATGCTTCGGAGGTAACTGCCGATGGAACTGCCGGTGCGGTGCTGTATGCCTTGAGCGGTGTTCTTTCTGTCGTTCCCCAAACGGTCGACAAGTTCGAGGAGGGCGTCAAGACAGACCCTACTGATGTACTGGGTATCTGGATGGGACTCGACTATCTCAATATGACACTGATAGTCAAGGAGAATGGTGAACATAAGTTCCATTTTATTGAGGATGAAGTGATTGTGGATACTGCTACCGGGTGTAGTGAAGTATATCTGACGCTGTATCATGACGCAAAGGAGGAGGTGGTGTCTTATACCAGGCGTGCCTACGCTTCCGTACCTTTGCGGCAGTATGCGGCAGAGGGTATACAGAAGGTTATGGTTCATTTCAGTGTGCACACTTATTCCGGTGACATCAAGACTTACGATTTTGTTTATAACCCTGACTAAAATGAAATATTCGATGAAGACATTGTTCGCGGGCCTTTGCCTCGTTTTTACCACCCTCTTTTCCTGCCAGCAGAAGGAGGGACAGTTCAAGTCTGTTTCGGTAGATGACTTTTCCACATTGATAGCCAATCCGGAGGTGCAGCTTCTGGATGTGCGTACTGTTGCCGAATACTCGGAAGGACACGTGCCCTACAGTATCAATATCAATGTGCTGGATGAGTCGTTTGAAACGATGGCCGACTCCACTCTGCAGAAGGACAAACCGGTTGCAGTATATTGTCGTAGTGGTAAGCGTAGTAAAAAGGCCGCTGCCATACTGAGCAAAAAAGGATATATAATCTATGACCTTGACAAAGGTTTCATCGGTTGGGAAGAAGCGGGCAAGGAAGTGGAAAAGTAATAGCGGTGTAGCTGAAATGCATTTGCTATAATTTCTTTTTAGGCGCGGATTACGCGGATTTCACGGAAAAATTTAAGAAAAGAATCCGCGTTTTCCGCGTAATCCGCGCCTAAAAAGAATAAAGTAGTCTTGTCCTCTGGTTAGAGGCTTTCAAGCAGTCTCTTCAGCACCACTGTTGCTGAAATCTCCCGGTTGGCCGCTTCGGGGATTACGATGGACTGCGGGCTTTCTATCACATCATCCGTCACAATCATGTTGCGTCGAACCGGCAGGCAGTGCATGAAGTAGGCATTGTTGGTAACGGCCATCTGGCGCTCGCCTACTGTCCAGGTGCGGTCTTTGCTCAATATTTGTCCGTAGTTGTCGCCTGTATAGGCCGCCCAGTTCTTGGCATAGACAAAATCGGCCCCTTCAAAAGCTTTCATCTGGTCATATTCTACGCGGGCATTTCCTACGAACTTGGGGTCGAGTTCATAACCTTCGGGATGTGTAATCACAAAGTCATAATCAGTTGCATTCATCCATTCGGCAAAGGAGTTGGGGACAGCCTGGGGCAATGGACGCGGATGTGGAGCCCATGTCATCACTACTTTGGGGCGTGCCGTCTTCTTATATTCCTCAATGGTTATCAAGTCGGCAAAACTCTGCAGCGGATGGCGTGTGGCAGCCTCCATGGAGAATACCGGCCGGCCGGAATGCTTGATGAACTGCTCCAGTATCACTTCGTTGTAATCGTCTTCCTTATTTTCGAAGCGTGCAAAAGAACGTACGCCGATGACGTCGCAATAGCAGCCCATCACGGGAATGGCTTCCAGTAAGTGTTCCGGTTTGTCACCGTCCATGATGACACCACGCTCTGTCTCCAGTTTCCAGGCTCCCTGGTTGATGTCCAGTACAATTACGTTCATGCCCAGATTCAATGCAGCCTTCTGTGTACTGAGGCGGGTACGCAGGCTGGAGTTGAAGAAAATCATCATCAGCGTTTTGTTACGTCCCAGTTCCACATATTTGAAACGGTCTTTTTTAATCTCGAATGCTTCGTCCAGTGCAGACTTCAGGTTACCGATGTCCTGCACGCAAGTAAAGTTCTTCATATTTACAGTCTTTTTAGTGTATCTATATCTTTGTTATTCGGCTGTCAAGGTCTGGTCTGTCCGGAACCTTCGACAATCCATTTGTATGTGGTGATTTCTTCCAGAGCCATCGGACCGCGGGCGTGTAGTTTCTGGGTGCTGATGCCAATCTCGGCACCGAGTCCGAATTGTGCGCCGTCGGTGAAAGAGGTCGGTGCATTGACGTATACGCAAGCGGCGTCCACTTCCCGGCAGAACCATTCGGCACGTGTCTTGTCGTCCGTAATGATGCATTCGCTATGTTTGGAACCGTACTTCCGGATATGTGCCAATGCTTCCTGGAAAGAATTCACGGTTTTAATGGCCATCTTGTAGTCCAGGAACTCTCTGCCGTAGCAGTCTTCAGTGGCAAGTCTCAACAGCTCGACGGGATATTTGTCACGCAGACTGTGGTAGGCGGGTTCATCGGCAAATATCTCTACATTGCTTGATTGCAGCGGCAGGCATAGGTCGGGCAAATTAGCCAGGCTGTCGGCTTCGATAATCAGGCAATCCAAAGCGTTGCATACACTGACCCGGCGTGTCTTTGCATTGGCAATGATAGATGGACCTATGCTTATATCGCCATAGCGGTCGAAGAACGTATGGCATACGCCGGCACCTGTCTCTATAACCGGTACTGTGGCATTCTGGCGTACGAAGTTTATCAGGCTGCTGCTGCCGCGCGGAATTATCAAATCTACATAATCGTTGGCATGCAGTAGTTCGGCAGTCGCCTCTCTGTCGGCAGGAAGCAGTTCCACGATATGTGTATCTACGTTGAAATGCTCCAGTACCTCGTGTATCACGCTGATTATGGCACGGTTGGAATAGTCTGCATCGCTTCCGCCTTTCAGAATACAGGCATTGCCGCTTTTAAGGCAGAGTGAGAATACATCGAAACTGACGTTGGGACGGGCTTCGTAGATAATGCCTATGACACCGAAAGGTACACTGACCCTTTTTATCTTCAATCCGTTGGGTAATACGTTCTCTTTAAGGACTTTTCCCAAAGGAGAAGGGAGGGCGGCTACGTTGCGGATGTCCGCAGCGATGTCCTGCAAACGGCTTTTTGTCAGTTTCAGGCGGTCGTATTTAGGGTCGGTAGAAGGCATACGCTCCAAATCCTTCTGGTTTTCACTCAGAATGAAGTCTGTTTTGTTTATGGCAGCGTCTGCAACAGCCAGTAATATTTGGTTGATTTCTTTGTCGCTCAACGCTAGCATGTTACGGCTGGCATCTTGTACGGCGACAAAAGTTTTGTTTAAGTTCATTTTCTTACTGAGTATAGAGTGATAAATATGCAAGTATGAATATCGTGGATAGTATCCGTCTGTGGCCTATTCTATATATAGGTAGTCGTAGTGCACTACGGGTTTCTTTCCATGTTTTCCCATTGTTTCCCGTGCCTGGCTGGAGTCACAGTTGGCTTTTCCCACACCGATGGGTTTACCGCCGAAGTCGATAATCCGTACGATGTCGTCCTTCTCGAACTCGCCTATAACGTCAGTGATGCCTACCGGTAGGATGCTTACTGCTTTGTCCGAGAAGAGCAGTTCGGTGGCACAATGATTGATGTGCAGTTCGCCTTTGGCAAACCCTTCGCTGTGCGCAATCCATTTCTTGATGCTCGATACCGGTTCCGGAGACGGAATGAAACGGGTATAGTTTAATTCTTCATTATTCATTATTTTCACGAGGATGTTGTCCCGCTTCCCGTTGGCTATGATTACTGTGATGCCCTCATCCGCCACTTGCGGCAATGTGTTTTGTCAGCATGCCGCCGCGTCCGAAGCTGGATTTGGAAGTTTGTATGTAGGAGGAGAGGCTTTGCCTTGTTCTATTTCACGGATGACTTGAGACTCCGGGTCGGCTGGTGAACCGTTGTAGATACCGTCTATATTGCTGAGAATGATTAGTGCCTGGGCATCCATCATGGAGGCTATCAGGCCGGACAGCTCATCGTTGTCGGTGAACATCAGTTCACTTACGGAGATGGTGTCGTTCTCATTGACAATAGGAATGACGCCGTTCTCCAGCATTACGGTCATACAGTTTTTCTGGTTGAGGTAATGGCGGCGGGTGGAAAAGTTCTCTTTCATTGTGAGCACTTGTCCCACGGGGATGCCATGCTCTCGGAACAGCTCGTAGTAGCGGTTGATGAGTTTGGCCTGCCCTACAGCGGAAAAGAGCTGGCGCTGGTCTACGCTGTCCAACTTCTTGGTGGGGTGCACTTCACTACGTCCCGAAGCAACGGCTCCGGAAGAAACAAGTATTATTTCTATGCCGGCCTTGTGCAGCTCGGCTATCTGGTCCACCAAAGCGGACATGCGGGTGACGTCGAGAGTGCCGTCACGACGTGTTAAAACATTGCTGCCTACCTTGACAGCAATTCTATTGAAATCAATCTCCATTTTCTCTCTTTTCGTATTCACGGACTACTTCCATGGCGGCTTCGTAGTCCTTCTCATTGACGAGAACGGAAACATCTACCGCAGTGGCAGGCAGTACAACGTTTACTACCATTCCGTCTTTTGTTACAGCTTCAATATCACTATTTCCCAGCAGGCTCTTTACGAGTTCTGCTTCCCACGGTGAACCGGTGAACACCTCAACGAGTTTGCTTTTGTCTTCTTCTTTCATGATGGTATGAATTTAGAGGTTTCTGTCTTACAAATATAACAAATGTTTTGTTTTAATGTTTAATGCTGACGAATTTATAGTTCAATCCTCTCAACTCTTATCGATTCATTCAGGAAAGTAGAAGCCGATTCTGTGAATTTCTCCTCCGATTCCGTGGTGCGGTAGACGCATCTTCCACCTTTGGTACTATTTTTTGTCCATTTCCGGATGGCGGTGAAGATAGTCTTTCAGGCTGTCTGCTACCAGTTCCCCCTGAGTGACGGTCGTGATGCCGTCGGGCATGTATTGCTGTATCTTGGGCAGCAGCAACGGGAAGTGCGTGCAGCCCAGAATGACGGTGTCTATCTGCGTGTCTTTGGCCAGCAGGTTGCCGATGTTTTTGCGTATGAAGTAGTCAGTACCCTCACCTTGTGCCTCATTGTTTTCTACGAGGGATACCCATAGAGGGCAGGCTTCACCGCTCACTTTGATGTCGGGGAAGAGTTTATGCACTTCCAACGGATAGGATTCAGACTTGATGGTTCCTGCCGTGGCAAGCACTCCCACATGGCGGCTTTGGGTAATGTTCCCTATGCATTCTACGGTTGGGCGAATTACTCCCAACACACGGCGCATAGGGTCGAGGCGAGGCAAATCATTCATTTGTATGTTGCGCAGAGCTTTTGCCGAAGCTGTATTGCATGCCAGAATGACGAGGTGACAACCCATCTCGAACAGTTTGGTGACTGCCTGCAAGGTGAACTCATAGACAATCTCGAACGAGCGGGTTCCGTAAGGCGCGCGCGCGTTGTCGCCCAGATAAATGTAATCATATTGGGGAAGGGCTTCCCGTATCTTGCTCAGGATGGTCAGTCCGCCATATCCGGAATCGAATATTCCGATGGGACCGGCTGCAGAAGGTAATGTCTGTTTCATGCTTTCTAAAGACTATGTACCATGCAAAGATAATGCAAATTTCTCAGTAATGTATAAAAAATAAGCGCGGATAAAACTATCCGCGCTTGCTCTATCATAGATAATTCTATTATTTAATGCCCAATTGCGTTTTAACTTTGGCAGTTACATCAACGCTCTGTGCTCCTACGAATGGTATCGGGGTACGGGCCAAGTCGAAGATATAGACCACGCCTTCAGCCTTGCCGACAGCCTGGATGGCTTCGTCCAGTTTCTGATAGATGGGAGCCATAGCATCTTGCTGTGCTTTCTGCATACTTTGATAAGCTTCTTGTTGGAACTGCTCTTGGCGTTGAGCCATATCCTGCAGCTCTTTCTGACGTCTTTCTGCAATGTTTTTCGGCAGAGAGTCGGCTTGTGCCAGGAATTCCTGATACTTCTTCTGGAATTCTTCGTTGGTACGCTGCATTTCATCCTGGTATTTTTTAGACATGGCGTCCAAGTCAGCTTGGGCTTTGGTAAATTCAGGCATAACAGCGATTACATCTTGAGAATTCATGTGAGCGAATTTAGCTTGCGCCATAGCTCCCAGTGGGAGGGCGAACATAACTACGAGTAGTGCGATTTTTTTAAGCATAATGTTTATTATTTATTTGAATGATTATTCGTCGGGGACAAATATAGCGCAAACTGAACGCAATACAAAATAAGCTCGCTTATTTTTAATCTTGAATGCAGTCTATATTCTGAAACAAATGTATGAAATTAATTTGAATATCCCAGTTTTGCAAGTACCTCATTGCTGACGTCAATACTCGGTGAGGCAAAAATGATACTTGATGCGGAAGCGCGGTCTACAACTGCTGCATATCCGTTTTGTGTAGCAATTTCCTTTACAGCATTGTAT
>ENA-OQKB01000177-OQKB01000177.1-human-gut-metagenome-genome-assembly--contig:-NODE-177-length-15028-cov-5.642037_pt1 | contig 15028 bp, 9 predicted proteins | sample MGYA00242646_ERZ504793 | MGnify/ENA primary metagenome ERZ504793 (study PRJEB26092, sample SAMD00036409) | human gut metagenome | host: Homo sapiens | study: EMG produced TPA metagenomics assembly of...
TTGAACGATTTATTTGCGTGTTTGGGATTAACCCAGACATGCAAGTTATTGACAAACTTTTCAAAGAACTCATTTTATTTACTGCCAGAGCCGCTTAGGCTTGGCGAATTTTTAACGAACTATTGTAACTTGAAAAGTTTTTTAAATTAAATTTTTGAAATATGGAAACAGTAAAAATTAGAGCTATTGTATTTGAACATCCGGAACCTCAAATTTTTGGAAAATTTTGTGGGTACTGTCCGGCAACTAATAACTTTGAAGGTCGAGGAAATAGTATAAAGGATGTTCTTACTATAATACGCAAGCATTTATATTTAGATTTATGTCATAGGTTTAAATATAAAAATCTTCAAAATTTAGGGTGGGAAATCACTAATAATTCAATAAAAGTTCCTACTTTTACGGACGAAGAAGCTGTCAGACTTACTGAACAGTCCTATGAAATAAAAATTAGTAATCCCATAATTATAGAAATAGATGTTGAAGTCCCACCACCAACCGAGCTATATTAAATATCCTATCAAATCAGAACTTGTTACTGACTTTTTAGTATCTAAGGGATTTTGGATTAGAGGATTTGACCTACTTCATAAGAATATTGAACATGGTAAGAATCCTTATATTTTAGTGTACAATGGACATGAAACGCTGTGTAAAACAATTCCAAATCCTATTAAAATAGAAAAAGACACTTTATATTTAAGAAAACAAGTTACCGAGAAATTGAAAGAGGCAAATTTGTCTATTGACGAATTTGAAGAGTATATAGAAAGTTTGCAAAAATAAAATTTAATTCTTATATTCATACCAATAATAAACCGTGATTCATGGATGATTTTTCACGGTTTATTTTGGTGTAATTAAGTATATAAATCCCGAATTTTAAATATGAATACTGAAAAGTTCGTAGTTGGAATAAGAAGACAACTATTGCGCCACAAACGAAATTATTTCGCCTGCTGTCCCAACATAAAAACAAATAGTTGTATGGAAATGAATGTTTTAAATTCTCATCGGAATATTTTTAAATTTGCGAGGCAAAGATAGCAGGTTTATGGAACATAAAAAAATATTCCCCAATCTAAATGAATAGATTGAGGAATATCAGAATAAAAAATCTATTTATTCAAATGAAGGCAAAGTCACAGAGAAATGAGGATTCGGAGTATGCTGTGTTCTGATAATCTCTTTCATTTGTTTCACAATATCCGGATGTCCGGCAGCGATATCATGGTCTTCATGAATATCTGTAGCAAGATTGTAAAGGAAAGGAGTCCCTTTTTTCACTACCATCTTCCAGTCTCCCATACGTACACCAATCTGATCGGTTTCATCAAATTCCCAATACAAGAAATCATGTTTCTTCTGTCCTTCCTGCCCTAACAAAGTCGGAGCAAAAGAAATACCATCAAAATAATCCACATCTTTTTTCTTGTTAGTGTACTTCTTTACATAATTCTTCACACCTGCCAAGTCACAAAATGTAGGCATCAGGTCATAGAAAGCTAACTGGTGATCATTAACCGTTCCTTCGGGTACTTTACCCGGCCAACGCACAATGAACGGAATACGAATCCCCCCTTCATAACATTGACGTTTCAATCCACGAAGTTTGCCATCACGACCAAAGAAGGTAGGGTCAGCCCCCCCTTCTTCATGGGGGCCGTTATCACTGGTAAAAATCACAATGGTATTTTCGTCCAGTCCTTTCTCCTTTAATTTGTTCAAAACTTCTCCTACATAATAATCCAAGCGAGTAATCATGCCGGCAAACTGCGCATGGGTGTGTACCGACGGATTATATCTTGATCCTTCCTGTCCACCCCAAGTTTTATCTTCAAAAAACTTCTTTTGATAACCTGTCAGAATAGAATCTTCGGGCTGCGCCAGCTCTGCATGAGGAAGCGTATAAGTAAAAATACCAAAGAAAGGTTGCTTGCCATCCTGTTTATCCAACCATTTCATTGCTTCTTCATGGATCATATCCGCAGAATATTGCGGACGTTTGAAATAGTCCTTACCAAACATAGGATAGTTGATATTCTCATCCATCACTACACGAACCACTGCCGTATCACCAGCCGATTTACTATACCGGTTCAGGAAATTCGGATAATATAAATGAGCCTGAAACTGACAAATATAACCATAATATTCATCAATACCCCGTTTGTCCGGCGTAGACACAGATCCCTCATAGCCCCCTGCCCATTTACCAAACATACCGGTAGTATAACCGTTATCTTTCATTATTTCAGGTATAATCACATGACCGGGATCGTATGGATGTTGCCCCACCACGGCATATTCCTTATTATTTCCATACATCACAACAGGGGCATCGCGCCAGTACTCTTTGTTCCCACGTACTTCACAATGTCCGGAATGTTGTCCGGTCATAAATGACGCACGTGATGGAGCACTCACCGGACTACCGGCATACGCTTGTGTAAAACGCATACCTTCTTTAGCCATATTATCAATATTCGGTGTACTGATGTAGGACTGACCATAACACCCTAAATCACCATAACCCATATCATCACACATAATATAAATGATATTCGGTTTAGGAGTTTTCTGAGCATAAGCGCCTAATAGAGGAAATGCTAATCCACTGGTTAAAAGAAAGAGGTTTCGATTTTTCATATATTCTGTTTTTTACTGAATTTAATAATTACTACTCCTGCTATAAACATCGGCAATTTAGAGAAAATATCCTAGGCTGCAAAGCTATAGAAGAAAAAAATATCATTCACCTACTCTCGATAATAAGGATTCAATTTCACAGGAATAGGAGCATGAGTTTCTTGAATCCACTTCATCAGTTTCTGATAAAGTTCTCCTCGCTTTACAGGATTTGAACCTGATAGATCTTGTGATTCTCCCAGATCATTCTTCAAATTAAACAGTTCCATAGACTTATCTTCATAATGATATATCAATTTCCAATCACCTGAACGAATACTGGAATAAGGTTTTGCACGGAAATCTCTTCCCCCGTTTAAATAAGACTCCAAATAAGCCGGAAAATGCCAGAAAAGATCACGTTCCGTCTCATTATTATTTATAAGCGTAAAAATATCTTTTCCATCTAAGTTAGCAGGAATCTTACCCTGTGCCAAAGTAACAAAAGTTGGATAAAAATCAACTCCTGTTATTGGAACAGATGAACGGATGCCTCCTTCTATTTTACCAGTCCACCTTATAATCAACGGCACACGGCTCCCACCTTCATAAGGCATTCCCTTTCCTCCATTTAACGGATAATTGTCTGTCACTGGTTCCGAACCTCCATTATCTGAATAAAAAATGACTATTGTACGATCTGCTATTCCTAATGTCTTAATAACTTGGCATATCCTACCAACACTATCATCTAGTTTTTCAATCATTGCAGCATATATAGGATTCTTATGATATTTACCGGGAGTTTTATTACGATATTTATTTATCAATGAATCAGGTGCTTGCAAAACCGTATGTACGGCATGATGGGACAAATGTAAGAAAAAAGGACCTTCACTATGAGATTTTATAAAAGAAACAGCTTCTTCAGTCAACCGATCAGTAAGATATTCACCCAATATACCTTCTTCTAATCCCACATGACATTTACTTTTATCAGGCAGACAATAGGGATAAAAATAAGAATAGGGAGCTCCTGCTCTATTACCGCCCACATTCCATATAAATCCCTGTGACAAGGGTCCTGTACCGTCCTCATCATCCCCCAAATGCCACTTCCCGATATGACCACACTGATAACCCTGTTCTTGCAAAGCCTCGGCCATAGTCACAAAGTCGGCACAGACATCTTCTACATTGGGAATAGCTATATATTTACGTTTGGTACGATCACCACGGTCGGGAGGACTAACTGTATATACTCCATGGCGTGGTGTGTACATTCCTGTCATCATACAAGCACGGCTAGGTGCTGAATTGGCGGCTGCAGCGTAAGCATTGTCAAACAATATTCCTTCTGTAGCAAGACGGTCTATATTAGGAGTTTCATAATAATCACTGCCCATTACACCCAAATCCGTCCAACCTAAATCATCAGCCAAAATAAACACGATATTAGGTTTTTCTTTTGTAACTATATCGATAGAAAAGCTCTGTTGTATTCCTACGGTACACAACACTACAGTAGTCAATCCTATTTTCTGAAATCTCATTTTATTTCGATTTTTCTAAGTTTAAAAACCAAACAAGACCGTCTCCATACGTTATTCCGCATTTGAGACAGCCTCATTCGTATCACACTATAAATTACCAACCAGGATTCTGTTCCAGTTCTGGGTTCAATAATATTTCGGTAGTCGGTACTTGATACAAATAATATTTATCTAACCAACCTTTACCTTCTTTTAGAGGATCATTGAAAAGATACAAATTACCTTCCGTCAATGAACCGTCAGTTCCATCAGAATAACCAGTTTCAGGATTATATAAAGTCATATTATTTTTCATTGCCTCTTCTTTACTCATCCAAAGACCAGTTGCAGGTTTATTGAGGAACCACGGAGCCATACGCCAACGACGGATATCATAAATACCAAATCCCTCACCCATCAATTCTATAATACGTTCGCGACGAATTTCCCATAAGACAGGATCAACCAAAATACCACTTTCATTACCTTTAGGATAGTATTTTCCACGGTTAGGATCAAAACTATCATTAATGTCAGCAACCACCATTTTGACTACACCGGCACGATCACGCAACTTATTGATTGTTTTGTCTGCAACCCCTTGGTCAAATACTCCCAATTCAAATTTGGCTTCAGCTTCATTCAACAGGACTTCTTCAATTTTAAAAATAGGTTTGTCAGCTGTATTCAAATTACCATTATTAAAGCTGGTTTCCCAGTTATCCCAATTCTTCCATACATAGTAGCCTGAACGGCAAGTCACAAATGCTCCAGTACCTAATCTTGGTATTTCAGGTACAAGTGATGCACTCCAGTTCTGCCCAGGCAAACGTTTCATACCAACACCCGGGTTACTGCAACTTTCATTTGCTCCCATAATATCAATATATTCACGGTCTGCCGGATTGTCTGTATACGACCAGGTAGGATAGTCGCCTTTTCCAGATTTTACTTTATAAGGAGGTATAACCGTGTGATACAAACGCGGGTCACGGTCACGAAATACCGCATACATGTCCTTATTTCCATGGTAGCCCGATCCGTCAGCCAAAATCGGCTTGCCATTCTTCATCAAATAAAGATCTACCGTATTCTGGTTCATCTCCACATAGTGTGAAGAAGTATGTTCAATATAACTCATGCCCATAGGATTTATATCCTTCACATAAGATTTATAGAGAATGATACCTGGAACTTGTCCCAAATCCTCTGTTGTCCACATTTCACCATATCCGGCACCGGGTTGACCGTCTGTTCCTGTGTAAAGAGTAGGATAAGCGGCCATTAATAACTCGGATGCGCGTACACACTCTTGCAGATATTTTTCAGCATCACCCAATTCATGATATTTCCTCCATGTACCTTCACGTAATCCGAAACGCGAAATAACGGCACGTACACAATCTTGGTTAATCGTATTGTCCCCATCCTGTGATGTGAAATTTCCAATATTCTGTTCCGCCCATTGCAGACGTTCCAATACCTTGTCGGCTACGGTTTTTCTATCCACACGAGGTCCATAAGCTTCGGGAGAATCTTCCTGCAATACCTGGTCCACCCAAGGCACATCGCCAAAACGATCTATCAATTCCATATACCAAAAAGAATGAAAAAAATATCCTACTGCACGCCAATGGTCTTTCTGAGCCTCTGTCATACTAGAATTATCAATGTGTGAAAGCATGATATTGACACGGCGGATAAATGATTTAAAATCCCAGCCATTACCGGATGCTACACTGGCAACTGTCTGATAAGCAAATTCATTGTAGCCACTTTCATATTTTTGCTGAAAGTATCCTGCTGCCATATCGCCCTTATACTGTCCGTCTTGTCCGAATCCTTGTAAGGAAGTGCGAATAGTATTATTTGTAAACATCTCATAACAAGGCCACATAAAAGCCTTGAAGTTATCGTAGGAATTGAATGCATTATTCTCCGTCAAGTCTGTAACAGGAGTCTTTTCCAAGAAACTATCATTACAACTAGAGAGGCTGATTCCTGCGAGAATTGCTAAACTTATAAATAATCTTTTCATATACTCGTACTAATTTAAGGTTTATAATGTAAGATTAAGCCCAAAGGATACTGTGCGGAATGCGGGATAATCCCATTTCAGCGTTTCCGGGTCGATACCCTTTGGCAATGATGAGAACGTTGCCAGATTTTCTACACTGACAAAAGCACGTAACTGCGACAAAGATATTTTGGTAATCCATGCTTTGGGGAATGTATATGACAAAGTAACATTCTTGATACGCAGATAAGAAGCATCGGACAAGTACTTGTCTGACTGGCGGTAATTAGAGCCTTGGTTACCATAGTTGCCATAAATACGTGGGAACTCAGCATTAGGATTAACTGCTGTGTAATCACCATTGGCAGCATCTACCGGTTGCCAGTAATCACCCAAACCTTTATATAAAGGAATAAACTTAAAGTCAGAATATAATGGGAAAGTCAATGTATTGGCAATCCATTTATCGCGTTTACCGGTTCCTTGCAAAAAGGCACTCAAATCAAAACCTTTATAGTTTAATCCTAGATTAATACCATAAAGATAACGAGGAGTTTCATTACCAATCACTTTACGGTCGCCCGGATTATTCAACGTATTGTTGCCGCTGGAAATCATATTTGTCCCTCTTTCATCATCCATTAAGTTCTTGAACTTCACATCACCCGGACGAGGATTATAGCCATCTATGCTTGGAACGCCATCCTTTAATTTCCATGAAGAAGTATCGACAAAATCGTCTACGGTATAATAACCATCTGTTTCATATCCCCAGATTTCGCCTAATTCCTTACCTTTATAAAACTCCCAAAATGTATATGTTCCACCCGTCAGCGCATTCGTCTTTTGGCTGCTTAATATGTAGGATGAGTTACTGTCATACTTCACAATCTTTGACTTGCTGTCGGACAGGTTGAAACCGACTCGGTAGCTCACCTTTCCAATCTGGTCGCGCCAATTGAAACTCAGTTCCCAGCCACGTGTACGCATATCTGCCGTATTCTGATAAGGAGCATCCGCACCTACTACAGCAGGCAATTGCACACCCGGAGCAAGCATGCCGTTCGTATTACGCTGATACCAGTCAAAAGTACCTGTAAAGCGATTACTGAACATAGAGAAATCAATACCGATGTCTAATGTCCCTACCTTTTCCCAAGTAAAGTTACGACTTACCAATGAAGGAATAGAAGTAATAGCGGTTACATAATTACCATTGGATATCCAACCATTGTATTTATTATTCACCGCCATAGTTGGAATAAACGAATAAGCAGGCACGTTCTGGTTACCAATCATACCATAAGAAGCACGTAGCTTCAAAGAACCTAACCAATTCTGAGTACTTTCCATGAATTTTTCCTGTGCAATGTTCCAACCGGCCGAAACAGAGGGGAAGAAACCGTAACGTGATTCTTTAGGAAACTTAGAAGAACCGTCATAACGTCCGTTTACTTCCAGCAAATATTTATCCTGATAGTTGTAATTCACACGGAAGAATCCGCCGCGAACAGAAAACTCATTATACTTGTCCGTAGCTTTCAATGTAGATGTACCCGAACCCAATGAAGGCACCTCAATAACAGCTTGTCCATAGGATAAAGCCTCCATTGTCTCCTGATAACTGGATTCTTGATTGAAACCTGCCATTATCTTAAACTGATGATTACCCAATGAGAAATCATAAGTACCATACAAGTTGATTGAGTTATAGTCGGTATATCTTTTCTTTTTTGTAGATAGTCATTGGTCGGAGTCGTGTCTTTACCACCTTGCACAGTAGTATATACCACACTTCCCGTATACCAGCTATAATCATATATATTCTTGTCGAAAGTATATTCAAATGCTATTTCAAATCCCTTTAATGGCTTCAATATAGACTTCAGGAAAATACGAGGATTGTCATACAATGTTTTTTCTGGATTGGACCAACGTATCTGATTGGACGGAGTAAAGAAAGGTAATCCATCGCCTGCAGCAGAAATACCTTCCGGCATATTGCCTTCCGGATAGAAAGAAGCAAGACGAGTACTGTAAACAGCGCCCAAAGCAGACTTTGGCTCCATTCTTTTACTATGTGCATAGCTAAAAGTGGCTTCCTGAGTAAACCATTTTGTAACATTGGCAGATATAAATCCACTGACATTCATTCGTCTGTATTTATCCTTGTCAGTAATCAGCACACCGTCATTATCAATAAATCCGGCAGAAAGACGATAACGGAGCTTATCAGTACCACCTGTCATTGATATATTATGTGTATGCTGGAAACTAGTCTCAAGCATGTTCTTCACCAAGTCCTTTTCATTCATATAATAAACAGCCCCATCCGTATCTTTAAAGATACCATCGCCGACAGTAGGAATAGAAGACGGATTATTACGATATTGCTCCAAATATCCCATCCATTTGCTTACACTAGGCGAACCCATTGTCCAGAATTGATATCCGGCTGCATCAGAATAGGCCTGCAAATATTCCATCAACGGTGCCTGTTCTGGCAAATTCATGGCAGTTGCAAAGGCAAAGTTATTATTATAATTCAGTTGGAAAGAAGTTTCTCCTTTCGGACGTTTGGTAGTAACCAAAATTACACCACCGGCAGCACGGGCACCATAAATGGCAGCTGAAGCAGCATCTTTCAACACTGTAACCGTTTCAATATCCTCAGGATTAACCATATCCAAGTCTCCTTCCACATTGTCAATTAAAATCAAAGGCTTGATAGCACTACCATAAGAACCATCATCATTTTTAATACCTACAGAATAAGCGCCACGAATCTGGAATGACTTACTTTTACCTGGAGCATTGCCATCACTAGACACAAACAAGCCGGGAACCGTACCTTGCAATGCATCAGCAGCTTGTGACAAAGGACGATTGCCTATCACTTCATCCATCTTGACCGAGGCAACGGCTCCTGTCAGGTTTGCTTTTTTCTGCGAACCGTATCCCACTACCACCACTTCATCTAAAGTTTCAGTGTCCTCACGTAATACCACCTGAATAGTTTTTGTATCACGTACAGTTACCTCTTGAGATTTATAACCAATATAACTGATTTGTAACTTCACAGGAAATTCAGAAACTTCTAAAGAAAATTTTCCATCAAAATCTGTGATACACCCGTTAGTAGATCCCATTACCACAACAGAAGCACCAATAACTGGTTCTTTTGCCACATCCATAACCAATCCGGTAATTGCATTTTGTCTTGATTGCTGGGGTTTATAAACAGAAATATGCTCCCCTTCCACTTTATAACGGATATTTTTCCCTACAAACAACATCTCAAGCACCTCTTCCACACTTTTATTTTTAACATCAATAGATACTTTCTCATTCATATTAATATCATTATTACGAACAAGGAAAGAGTAGCCGGTCTGTTTTTCAATCTCAATAAAAAAACCGACTCAAAGCCACTGAACGCTGTTGTATAGAAAGTTTTGCCTCCTGAATAGGCAATGCGGCCATAGTGACATTTCCCCATAGTAGAAATGAAACTATCCATACAAGAGAGAGGCAATGCCCCCTACGAACTTTACAAAAGTTTTTTTTCATACTTAGAATTTTTAGTTAACAATTATTTAAGCATGTACTTTTCACAGTACTTTTTATCTATCAGTTACCGGTCTGTAATAACTATTGTTTTTCCTTTCTTTCTCCACATAAACTTATTATCCACATCTAAATAAGAAAGAATTTCATCCAAAGTCAGATTCGTATCTATACTTCCTGAAAAATATTCAGTATACACTTTCCGAGACTGCACAAGTATCTGTACATCATATTTTTTCCCGATTGTTTTCAAAATATCAAATAACTTTTCATTAACAAATACCAGTCTTCCTGTAGTCCATGCTGCTTGAGATACCGCATCTATCTTTCTCATAGACAATACCTTATCATTTTTATTATAAACAGCTTGCTCATCAGGAGAAAGAAGAATATTCTTTTTAGCATCTGAAGTAGTGTAAACATTCACACTACCTTCCACAAGGCTCACTTTTATTTCCGCATCATCAGGATAAGAAGCCACATTAAATGTTGTACCTAATACTTTTATATTCAATTCCCCCGTATGAACAATAAAAGGCTTGAGCATATTTCTAGAAACTTTGAAATAAGCCTCACCTGAAAGAAAAACTTTCCGGTCAGTCCGCTGCTGCAAAGAAACATCATACTTTAAAACCGTCCCCCCATTCAGAAAAACAATGGTACTATCAGGCAATAATAATTTCGAACTGGCCCCCTGGGGAACCTCAATCTGACAATAAGAAGGAGTAAGAACTTCTGGACTAGACGAATGATATAAATAAAAGAATGTTATACTACAACCAATCAGTAAAGTCCATATAGCAACGCTTCTCCAAACGCTTATTTTACGGAAAAAAGAATGTTTACGAGAAGAATAGAAATTCAATGTATCACACAATTGCTCAAAGTTTTGCTCTTTCCTGCGTGCAAACCAAGAAGAGGATGCCAATGCATAAGAACGGGCTATTTCACGATATTTTTCGCGACAAGCATTCTCTCTTTTCAGTAATATAGTTAGTTTCTGCATATCTTCAGACGAGATTTCGCCTTTCAGATAATCCAGCATTATTCGTTCAAATTCATCTATTTGGCTGTTCATTTTATATCTTTGGAATTATCTACTATAGATAATACACAAGCAACAGACAAAACATTTAAGCCAAAACAGATTTTTTTCATTCTTTTTTTAGTAAAAGAAAAAATAATAGAATCCCTACTCTAGATCCCACCTTTTCTCTTATTTTATCCATGGCATTTTTTACATGTACTCTGACTGTATTGACTGAAATATTATTTTTTATCTGCAATCTCTTGAGGAGTCAGATTGGAATAAAGATATTGCTCAAAAATGAACCTGCATTTATCAGGCAAGGAAGACACTATATTTTGGACTGATTTTTCCAAATCAGCTAATTCCATTTCTTGCAAAGACGAACACTCGGAAGCACAAAATTCTTCTTGATACTCAAGTAATGCTTCACGGTATTCATCTATAATTCTTTCACGGCTGTGAAGCGAACGGAGGTAATTCAAACACCCGTTCTGAATAGCACGTATCAAATAAGCATGAATAGGAAAAGATAACTCACCACGCCTATACCATATTTTAGCAAAAGTTTCATTAACTATATCTTGCGCTTCCACAGGGTTAAAGATATAAGAATTAGCACAAGCACAGAGATAGACAAAATAGCTATTATATAAAACCTCAAAAGCTTTTTCTTCTCCTTTGTTTATTCTTTCAATCAAATCTTTATCTACTATACTTGCATCCATCTTTATTAAGACTATTAATATTGCAAATATAGCATTTCTTAAAAACATCATGCCAATAAAACTATTTCTTAATTAAAAAACTCTAGTAATAATCAACTAAAAAAAGAAATAAGTTCCAGCTCATAATCTGAAGAATAATACCTAACTTTGTTTCCGACGAAAATCAAACCCTAAATAAAATGAACAAAAAGCTATTATTCTCCCTGTTACTGGCAGGAACAGCTTTCACCGGACATGCCGATGAGGCTAGGTTACTCCGTTTCCCCGCTACCAATGGCTCCGACATTGTCTTTTCTTACGCCGGAGATCTGTACAAAGCACCTTTGAATGGAGGAGAAGCACAAAAGCTGACTTCTCATATCGGTTATGAAATGTTCGCACGTTTTTCTCCGGATGGAAAATCAATTGCTTTCACCGGTCAATATGACGGTAACACTGAAGTATATCTGATTCCAACCGATGGAGGCGAACCCCAACGGCTTACCTATACAGCAACAAACAGCCGGGATGACTTAGGAGACCGAATGGGTCCCAATAACATTGTAATGACTTGGACACCAGATGGAAAAAACATAGTCTACCGCAATCGTATCAGTGACGGTTTCGATGGCAAGCTGTGGAGTATATCGAAAAACGGAGGAATGTCCGAAGTGATTCCATTACCCGAAGGAGGTTTTTGCAGCTATTCCCCCGATGGAAAAAAGCTGGCTTACAACCGGGTTATGCGAGAATTCCGTAATTGGAAATATTATCACGGTGGCATGGCAGATGACATTTGGATTTATGATCCGGCTGCCAAGAAAGTAGAGAATATCACCAATAATATTGCACAAGATATTATCCCTATGTGGATAGGAGAGGAAATCTACTTTATTTCCGATCGGGATCGCACCATGAATATCTTTGTTTATAATATCCGGACCAAACAAACTGAAAAAGTAACCCACTATACGGATTATGATGTAAAATTCCCCAGCAGTAACGGACAAATTATTGTCTACGAACATGGAGGATACCTCTATAAACTGGATCCTAAAACGCGCAAATCAGAAAAAATCTCCATCACGCTGACTTCAGACAATATCTATGCCCGAAAAGAAATGAAACGGGTAGCAGATAACCTGACTGCCGCCAGTCTTTCACCGGATGGGCACCGCCTGGCAGTAACTGCCCGCGGAGAGGTATTCGATGTTCCTGCCGAAAAAGGGGTAACCCGTGATATCACCCGCACCCCGGGAGCCAATGAACGGGAAGGGGAATGGAGTCCGAACGGTAAACAAATAGCCTATATCAGTGACCGTACCGGTGAAACTGAAATCTGGCTACAATCTATCGAAGGGGGTGATCCCATCCAACTGACCCAAAACAATGATACTTATATCCGCCAACTGATGTGGAGCCCGGACAGCAAGAAAATACTTTATACCGACCGTAAAAACCGTATCGTAGAAGTTGATATTGCCTCAAAAGCGAAACGGACTGTCATGCAGAATCCGGAAGGAGAGTTCTATGAAGTAAACTATTCACCAGACAGCCAGTGGATTACCTATACTAAATCCGGAGCTAATAACATGAGTGTCATTTATGTATACCATCTGACTTCAGGTAAGGAATATCCGGTAACCGAAAAATGGTACAATTCTTCTTCACCTGTTTTCAGCACAGATGGAAAATACCTCATATTCAGTTCCGAAAGAGATTTTAATCCCATTTACAGCCAGACAGAGTGGAACCATGCCTATAATCGTATGGGAGGAGTCTATATGGCCATGCTCGCCAATGATACGCCATCACCTTTATTACCTTCGGATGAAATGGTCAGCATAGAACAACAGGCAACTGATGCTGTCAATAAAAAAACGGAAGCCACAAATAATGCAGTTAAAATTGATCCGGAAGGCTTGCCCGGAAGACTGATTAAACTGCCTTTACAAGCAGGTAACTACGATAATTTCTATTCAGACGGTAAAAAAGTGTGGTATGCCAGTGGTAGAAGTACCAAAGTATATGATTTGACCGAACAAAAAGAAGAAACCGTGGCCGAAGGAGCATATATGGATGTAGCTGCCAATCATAGGAAAGCATTGTTCTTTAAAGGAAATAATCTGTATATCTGTGATTTTCCATGCACTAAAGCCTCATTGGAAGAGAACGTCAACTTGGACGACATGATTGCTCCCATTGACTACAGTCAGGAATGGGCTCAGATATTCGATGAAACATGGCGGGCTTTCCGTGACGGATTCTATCTGGAAAATATGCATGGAGCAGACTGGAATGCGATTAAAGAAAAATATGCTGTATTAGTTCCCCATGCAAAAACCCGTCTGGACTTGAACTATATCATCGGTGAGATGATTGCCGAGCTGGCTTGCGGACACGCTTATGTGAGTCCGGGTGAAATAAAAGGTCCCGAACGTATTCCAATGGGATTACTGGGAGCTGAACTGAGTCGTGACAAGGGTGGCTTCTACCGTATTGACAAAATTCTACCGGGTGCAATTTACAGTCAGAAACTGCGTTCTCCCCTTACAGAACCGGGTATCGGAGTAAAAGAAGGAGATTATATCACAGCTATTGATGGCATTTCAACAGCTACTGTTGATAACATTTACAGTCTGCTGGCAGGCAAAGCCAATGTCTTGACTGAACTAAGCATAAACCGTACCGCATCAAGTAAAGGAGCACGTAAAGTAGTCATTAAACCATTAGACAATGAATACCCATTGTATCATTATAACTGGGTACAGAATAATATCAAAAAAGTGGAAGAAGCAACTAATGGCCGTGTAGGCTATGTCTACATTCCCGATATGGGACCGGACGGCCTGAATGAATTCGCCCGCTACTTCTATCCCCAACTCGATAAAGAAGCCTTGATTATTGATGACCGTGCCAATGGAGGTGGTAATGTATCTCCAATGATTATCGAACGTTTGCTTCGTGAACCCTATCGCCTGACCATGCGTCGTGGATCAACTAAAATCGGTACCATTCCTGATGCAACACTAGTGGGGCCGAAAGTATTGCTGATCAATAAATACTCGGCTTCAGACGGTGACTTGTTCCCATGGAGTTTCAAGGCAAATAAGATCGGTAAAGTTATCGGTACTCGTACATGGGGTGGCATTGTCGGTATCAGTGGTCCGTTACCTTATATGGATGGTACGGATGTGCGTGTTCCGTTCTTTACCAATTATGATGCAAAGACCGGTCAATGGATAGTAGAAAATCATGGAGTGGACCCTGATATTCTGATTGATAATGATCCGGTAAAAGAACAGTCAGGTGAAGACCAGCAGTTGAATAAAGCTATTGAAGTAATTCTACAAGAGCTGAAGGATCGCAAACCGTTACCTTCTGTCCCGGCTCCGAGAACTTATAAAGATTTGGGAGTGGAATAAAAAGACCCGTAAATTAAACATATAAATGATGCAGCCGAAAGAACTATAATCTTTCGGCTGCATCATTATAAATCTTCTAATCTTACCGCCTATATATCGTACAATTGCTATTTGTACAAATAAAT
>ENA-OQKB01000181-OQKB01000181.1-human-gut-metagenome-genome-assembly--contig:-NODE-181-length-14885-cov-3.141144_pt1 | contig 14885 bp, 10 predicted proteins | sample MGYA00242646_ERZ504793 | MGnify/ENA primary metagenome ERZ504793 (study PRJEB26092, sample SAMD00036409) | human gut metagenome | host: Homo sapiens | study: EMG produced TPA metagenomics assembly of...
AATTTGCAGACGCAGACAATGTATGATAAAATAGAAAGGACATAAACATGAATAATGTGACATTAATAGGAATGCCCGGTTCAGGGAAAAGTACAATAGGAGTTATTCTTGCAAAAGCATTGAGATATGAATTTCTGGATTCGGATCTTCTGATACAGAAACAGGAGAAAAGAAAGCTTTCAGAGATCATAGAGCAGGACGGACCGGAAAAATTTAAGGAAATTGAAAATCAGGTTAATGCAGACATTCATGTGACAGATACGGTCATTGCACCCGGCGGAAGTGTTATTTACTGTGATGAGGCAATGGAACATCTGAAGTCCATAGGTAAGGTTATATATCTTAAATTATCACTGGAATCTTTATCCAAAAGACTGGGAAATCTGAAAGGCCGCGGAGTTCTGTTAAAGGACGGTCAGAGCCTGAAAGATCTGTATGAGGAACGTGTACCTCTGTACGAGAAATATGCAGATATTACCATTGATGAAGAGGGGAAAGATTTGGATGAAAGTCTTCGGGCAATTCTGGAGATAATACATATCAAAGAGCAGGGAAAGTGATTATTACAGCTCGGGAAAAGGACAGTGGTAAATAATTTTTGTTTACAAATGATAAATATATGATATAATATACAACTGACTTTAAAATAGGATGATCGTTTAGTATAAACATATATGCATTTGAAACAGAAGTTACATGTTCGCAGAAAACGAAAACAGAGTGAACAGTGACCATTAATTCTGCTCATGGAGTGAAAATAAATAAGAGGTGTGATATGGAACAGTATGTTATAAAAGGAGGCAACCCTTTAGTCGGTGAAGTTGAGATTGCCGGTGCCAAGAATGCGGCACTTGCTATTCTTGCAGCAGCCATAATGACTGATGAGACGATTCTGATAGAGAATTTGCCGGATGTAAGGGATATCAATGTATTGCTTGAAGCGATCGCTGGTATTGGAGCACAGGTAGACCGTATTGATAAATCTACTGTGAAGATTAACGGATCTACAATTGGAGATGTAAGTGTTGATTATGAATATATCAAGAAGATCAGAGCTTCCTACTATCTGCTGGGAGCACTTCTTGGTAAGTATAAACATGCAGAGGTACCGCTTCCAGGTGGATGCAACATCGGAAGCCGTCCGATCGACCAGCATCTGAAGGGATTCAGAGCGCTTGGTGCAGATGTAGATATCATGCATGGAGCAATTGTTGCGAAAGCAGATGAACTTCATGGAAGCCATATTTTCCTTGACGTTGTCTCTGTAGGTGCAACGATCAATATTATGATGGCAGCCTCATTGGCTCCGGGACGTACTATTTTGGAAAATGCCGCAAGAGAACCGCATGTAGTTGACGTTGCCAACTTCCTGAACAGTATGGGGGCAAATATTAAAGGTGCAGGTACAGATGTGATCCGTATTAAAGGTGTGGAGAAGCTCCACCGTACAGAGTATTCTATTATTCCGGATCAGATCGAGGCAGGTACATTTATGTTTGCTGCGGCAGCAACAGGCGGAGATGTAACAGTTAAGAATGTAATTCCGAAGCATCTGGAAGCAACTACGGCTAAACTTGAAGAAATTGGATGTGAGGTTGAGGAATTTGATGATGCAGTTCGTGTACGTGCACCAAAGAGACTTCACCGTACTCATGTAAAGACTCTTCCATATCCCGGATATCCTACAGATATGCAGCCACAGATTGCTGTAACTCTGGCACTTGCAGAGGGAACCAGTATTGTAACAGAGAGTATTTTTGAGAACAGATTCAAGTATGCGGACGAACTTTCACGTATGGGAGCAAACATCAAAGTTGAGGGAAATTCAGCAATTATTGATGGTGTGAAGAAGCTTACAGGTGCGAGAGTAAGTGCACCGGATCTGCGTGCAGGTGCAGCCCTGGTGATCGCAGGTCTTGCAGCAGATGGAATCACAGTTGTTGATGATATCGTATATATCCAGAGAGGATACGAGAATTTTGAAGATAAGCTGAGATCTCTCGGTGCTGAGATTGAGAGAGTATCCAATGAGAAAGAAATCCAGAAATTCCGTCTCAGGGTGGGATGATAAAAAATACCAAAAATACTTGACATTGTAAGGGTTAAGTATATTGTATGATATGCAGCAATCTTAATTAATGCAAGTTAATAATTAGTAATAGCCTTTTATTCAGAGTGGTGGAGATACAAAGGATCTGCGAAGCCACGGCAACCCCTGTTTGTGTAGGAAGGTGCCAACCTGAGCGAGTGATCGAACAATAAGAGGATTGTTGAGATAATCAGACAGTCCGATTACTTCGGGCTGTTTCTTTTTGTTAACGGAAAAGTATCAGCGGAGAGAAATAATCTGTTGATACAGTACATAAATGGCTGTGGGTTATTCTGCGGTCGGGAAACAATTGTAAATGAATAAAAAAGGAGAACACAATGGAGAAAATTTTATTTACTTCTGAATCTGTAACTGAAGGCCATCCGGATAAAATGTGTGATGCTATTTCCGATGCTATTCTTGACGCTCTTATGGAAAAAGATCCTATGAGTCGTGTTGCATGTGAAACTGCTACAACTACAGGTCTTGTACTTGTTATGGGTGAGATTACAACAAATGCATATGTTGATATTCAGAAAATCGTAAGAGATACTATCCGTGAAATCGGATATACACGTGGAAAATATGGATTTGATGCTGATACATGTGCAGTTATCACAGCAATCGATGAACAGTCTGCTGATATCGCTCTTGGCGTAGATAAAGCTCTTGAAGCAAAAATGGGTGAAGATGAAATTGATGCTATCGGAGCAGGTGACCAGGGTATCCAGTTTGGTTATGCTTCCAATGAGACAGAAGAGTATATGCCATATGCCATCAACATGGCACACAAACTTGCACGTCAGTTAACGAAGATCCGTAAAGACGGTACATTAAAATATTTAAGACCGGACGGAAAAACACAGGTTACTGTAGAATATGATGAAGCCGGAAAACCAATCCGTATCGATGCAGTAGTATGCTCTACACAGCATGATCCGGATGTAACTCAGGAGCAGATCCATGAGGACATTAAGAAATACGTTTTCGATGAGATCATTCCGGCAGATATGGTAGATGAGAACACAAAATATTTCATCAACCCAACAGGACGTTTCGTGATCGGCGGACCTCATGGTGACAGCGGACTTACCGGACGTAAGATCATCGTTGATACTTACGGTGGAACCGGACGTCATGGCGGCGGTGCTTTCTCCGGTAAAGACTGTACAAAGGTAGACCGTTCCGCAGCGTATGCTGCACGTTATGTTGCAAAAAATATTGTTGCAGCAGGTCTTGCAGATAAATGTGAGATTCAGCTTTCCTATGCGATCGGTGTTGCTCATCCGACATCTATCCACGTAGAAACATTCGGAACCGGTAAACTTTCTGATACAAAGCTGGTTGAGATCATTCGTGAGAACTTTGACCTTCGCCCGGCGGGAATTATCAAGATGCTTGATCTGAGAAGACCGATTTACAGACAGACAGCTGCTTATGGACATTTCGGACGTACGGATGTAGACCTTCCATGGGAGCATCTGGACAAAGTTGATGACCTTAAGAAATACCTTGCTTAAATAAGAAAATCGTAACTGTTCAGTACTTGCACAGACAGTGGAATGCTGAATAATTACAGAATATCACAAAAATTGCAGTGCAATGGGATAAAACAGGAATTATCTGAAAGAACAGGACAGATGATTCCTGTTCTTTTTATAGAAAATTTAGATATGTAAAACAGACTTTATGATATAATGCTTGCAGAGGGCAAAATTATAGAAACCTTATAAATCAACAGATAAAGGATGATCGGGATGAAGTTAAAACAAGGATTATAGTTGGATTCGGTATGAGTATTCTGGTTCCTCTGCTTTTATTTTCGGCAACTTTGTACGGATTAGGTCATACAAAGTTTGCACAGCAGACAAAGGATTCTTCGGAAGTGGTGTATGATATTTCAGTAGGGGAATCCACCCACAGCCAGACACAGGTAAGGATTATTGCAAAAGATCTGCTGTTTACTGCGACGGTAATATTAGTATTCACAGCTTTATCTATTGGATTATGGATTTACAGAAGTATTGCCACACCGCTGGTTAAATTAAAGAAAGCCACTCAGAATATCAAAGAGGGAAATCTTGATTTTGTTCTGGAAGTAGATGGTGACGATGAGTTTTCGGAACTTTGCCGGGATTTTGAGGAGATGAGAAAGCGGCTGAAGGAATCAGCAGAAGAGAAAGTTCTTATGGATAAAGAAAATAAAGAACTTATCAGCAATATTTCTCATGATCTTAAGACGCCGATCACAGCGGTAAAGGGATATGTAGAGGGGATTATGGACGGCGTAGCGGATACGCCGGAGAAAATAGACCGTTATGTGAAGACTATTTATAATAAGACGAATGAGATGGATCATCTGATCAATGAGCTGACTTTTTATTCAAAGATTGATACCAACAGAATTCCATATACTTTCAGTAAACTGAATGTAGAAGATTATTTCAGTGATTGCGCAGAAGAAGTAGGACTGGAACTGGAAACGAGAGGAATTGAACTGGTATATGCCAATTATGTTGAGGATAATGTGCAGGTGATCGCAGATGGAGAACAGATTCGGCGTGTTATTCATAACATTATCAGCAATGCTATCAAATATATGGATAAACCCAAAGGTATCATCCAGATTCGCATAAAGGATGTGGGAGATTTTATTCAGGTTGAAATTGAAGATAATGGAAAGGGAATTGCAGCAAAGGATCTGCCGTCTATTTTTGATCGTTTTTACAGAACAGATGTGTCGAGAAATTCATCCAAGGGAGGAAGCGGAATCGGTCTTTCCATTGTAAAAAAGATCCTGGAGGATCATGGAGGAAAGGTCTGGGCAACCAGCAGGCTTGGAATCGGCACAATCATGTATTTTGTACTTAGAAAGTATCAGGAGGTACCAATGAAATGAGCAGAATTTTAATTATAGAAGATGAAGAGGCAATTGCAGATCTGGAGAAGGATTATCTGGAGCTTTCCGGATTTGAAGTTGAAATCTGCAACAGAGGAGACACCGGACTGACGCGTGCGCTGAATGAGGAGTTTGACCTGATTATTCTGGATCTGATGCTTCCGGAAGTGGATGGCTTTGATATCTGCAGGCAGGTAAGACAGGAAAAAAATACTCCTATCATCATGGTATCTGCAAAGAAAGATGACATAGATAAAATCAGAGGTCTGGGACTGGGGGCAGATGATTACATGACAAAACCATTCAGTCCAAGTGAACTGGTAGCCAGAGTCAAGGCACATATGGACAGATATAATCGTCTGATCGGTTCCAATGTACGCAAAAATGATATTGTGGAGATCCGCGGGATCAAGATTGATAAGACTGCACGCCGCGTATGGGTAAACGGAGAGGAGAAAACATTTACTTCCAAGGAATATGATCTGCTTACCTTCCTTGCAGAGAATCCGAACAGAGTGTTTACCAAGGAAGAGTTGTTCCGGGAAATCTGGGATATGGAATCTGTGGGAGATATTGCAACAGTCACTGTCCATATCAAGAAGATCCGGGAGAAAATTGAATTTAATACTGCAAAACCTCAGTATATTGAAACAATCTGGGGCGTAGGATACAGATTTAAAGTTTAACTGAATCAGGGAAGTTCCATATTTCAGGCACGAAAAGGCAATAATCAGTGGGAAATTTGGAACGAGTATTGGAAATTATAGCAATATGCATTATTTACGAGGATTGCTATAGTGTGCCGACAAGTTGATTCTTGAAACAATCTTGCAGGATAAATTTTCTTATTTCAAGGCGGAGGAAGGAGGCGTAGCGGTGGCTACGGCGACCGACGACAACGCGGAAATAAGAAATTTAGACGCAAGATTGTTCGAGAAATCAACTTGTTGGCACACTAGCTTGATTCGGTTAAATTCCCATTGTAAGAATCTCCATCAGTACCCCAAGCAATGACGGATTCAAATTCATGGATACCAGAACTGGCACTGCCTCTGTGCCCAGCTCTTCCACTACTTTATAAACCTCTGTCTTCTGTGCATAGGTAATCTGTGCTTTTTCCAGAATCTCATAGACCTCTTCTGCATAATCTCTCTGATAAACAGCTGCATCTGCCGCAAAAGTAACCTTCACCTGTGCATCTGCCGGCACATCCTTGAGGATCACTATTGTTCCATGAAGCTTCTTATCCTCTGCGAACTCTGCATCCTTATATACCTGTCCGTTTACAGTAACCTCCTGCGGTTTGTCCTGAATGTTGCAGAAGCGGATCTTCCAGGAACGTTTCTGCGGAATCACTGCTGTATTTCCCTGTGCAGCTTCTACAATAAATACTGTTCCATTCTCATCTGCAGTCTTCGTCATTCTGGTGGATACCCAATTCTCATCCAGGTCTTCCGGTGTGTCCCCACCGTCTTCCCAGAGTACAAATTCTCCTGATTCTCCAGGATATACAAGTACTTCCAGTTTCTCAGGATTCTCAATGGAATTATCATATCCTTCCATGTCCTTCAGTGGAATGATGCTGCCTTCACGCACAAGTACCGGCATCTCATAAATATCTCTCCAGAGATCCACTTTTCTGCCGCCCTTATATGCTCTTCCGTTAAAGAAATCATACCAGATTCCCTGCGGGATCCATGTCTTTGCACTGGCCAGTCCTGTTACCGGATCCAGCTTATCTGTGATTGGAGATACCATCATCTCTGTGCCGAAATAATAGTTGTTCGGTACTTCATAGGTTTCCTCACGCTCCGGCTCCAGATAATACATCGGCTGTACCAGCGGCAGTCCCGCTCTGCTTGCACGACGGTTCATGGTGTAAAGATACGGAACTAGCTTATGACGCAGTTTCAGGAAATTCTTCATTACTGTTTCTACAATCTGGTTGTATTTCCACGGTTCTTTTCCATTAAACGGGTTATCTGTGCTGTGCAGACGATTCATTGGTGAAAAGACTCCAAGCTGTACCCACCTTGCAGTGAGCTCGTCGTCTCTGTATCCAAACATATGTCCACCGATATCATGACTCCACCATCCAAAACCGATGTTGCTGGCATTTGCTGTGAAATATGGCTGGAATTTCAGACTCTCCCAGGTAATGAACGTATCACCGGAAAAACCAACCGGGTATCTGTGGCTTCCTGGACCTGCATATCTTGAGAAAGTCAGCGCACGTTTTCCTTTCCACTTGCTGTCCAGATAGTGATAGTGGTTCAGCATCCAGAGCGGATCCAGTCCCGGAACCTTGGTTACAGTTCCCTGCTGCCAGTCAAGCCACCAGAAGTCTACTCCCTCTTCTTCCATCGGATGATGCAGTTCCTCAAAATATGTCTCAATGAATTTCGGATCTGTCATATCAAAAAGTACCGGTTCCTTACTTGCAGGATCAATTCCCATCTTCTCTGCAACTCTCGGATAGGCTTCTTCATAAGCACGCACTCCATCTGCCGGATGTACGTTCAGTGTGATCTTATATCCATGTTTGTGCAGCCAGTCCATAAATTCAGGCGGATTGGGGAAAAACTTCTTATTCCAGGTATATCCTGTCCATCCGCTTCCATATACAGGAGGTACATCCTCTACCAGATGCCAGTCCATGTCCAGAACACCAACAGAAAATGGGATCTTCTCTTTCTCAAAGCGGGTTACAAGTGCCTTGTAGCTGTCTTCTGTGTAAGCGTAATAACGGCTCCACCAGTTTCCAAGCGCAAACCTCGGAAGCATCGGTGTCTTGCCACAAAGGTGGTAGAAATCCTTTAATGCCAAACGGAAATTCCAGCCATAGCCGAAGAAGTACAGATCCTGCACTCCTTTCTTTCTCGGGGTCACCCAACCGTCCTCTGTCATCAGAAGCGACTTCGAATCATCCAGAACAGCGGAACCAAACCAGGACATGATACCAGGTTCCAGTTCGCATGCTCCGTTGACCTGATCAAGCGTACGGGCCGTTCCTCCAAGATCCTGTGTCGGATCTCCGTAATGCCATGCCGGTACAGAACTGATGCCGACTGCCGTTGTTTTGCAGGAAAGTCCGTTTGCAGAGAATGCCTTTTTGTTGTAATTCAGCTGCAGATACTTTGTACGCAGCTCCAGCTCATCGCCTGTGTCTTTGACGGAAAATTCCACTGCTGGAAAATCACGGTTTACAACCGTCTGGGATGCCGCATCGATAAATTCACCGTCCTCACTGTATTCCAGCCGAAGAAGATGCTCCGTCAGCACCGTGATACGATATTTATCGCCCTTTACTACATTCTTCGGATCTGCAAGCGGATGTGTCTCCATTTTCAGATATGATTTCATGTTTTATTTTCCCCTTTCTTACTCTTACCGGTTTTTGCCGTATTTTGAGAACGGGAACCTGTGGCAAAAATCCGTTCTGCCACAGGTTCCTCTGCATTTTTTATTTGGTTTCCAGAACAACTGCCTCATACGCACGCAGTTTTCGTGTCCCTGCTGCCGCGCCGTCCTGCGGATAGTTGCTGATCAGTACCTCTGCTCCTGCAAAGGTTTCCGGAACCGTGTACTCCTGCTCCTCTTTTGTAAAATTGCACATCACGAGGAGTTTCTGATCGCCTAAGGTTCTAGTATATACATACAGTGCCTCGTCTTCCGGATCGAGCAGCTCGTACGTTCCGTAAACCATGATATCCTTCTCTTTCCGGAGATGAATCAGTTTCTTGTAATAATTGTATACAGAATCCGGATCCGCCATCTCATTTTTTGCATTGACGGTCTCGTAATCCGGTCCGACTTTGATCCACGGGGTTCCTGTGGTAAATCCTGCCGAAGCGGTATCATCCCACTGCATCGGAGTTCTTGCATTGTCTCTTCCGCGCAGGTTCAGGTAGCGCATCATATCGTCCGGCGCTACTTTTCCGGCTCCGGTCAGCTCGTGAAACGCGTTGATGCTCTCAATATCGCGGAATTCGGACAGATCGTGGAACGGAACGTTCTTCATGCCGAGCTCATCGCCCTGGTATACGTACGGGGTACCCTGCATCATATGAAGGCAGGTTGCAAGCATTTTGGCACTGACTACGCGATATTCCGGTGAATCATCGCCGAAACGGGACAGGCAGCGCGGCTGGTCGTGGTTTCCAAGGAAGAGGCTGTTCCATGCCTTGCCCTCAAGCTCCGTCTGCCATGCTGTCATGACGCGTTTGAAATCTTTGAGCGGTACGCGTTTGTCCGTCCATTTGCCGTATTTTCCGCTTGCCAGCTCAACCAGCTCGAACTGGAATACCATGCTGAGCTCTTTGCCGTCTGCGGATGCATATTTTTCTGCCTCCTCGATCGTGACACCGGCACACTCACCGACCGTCATCAGATCATATTTGGAAAGGACTTCCTTGTTCATCTCCTGCAGATACTCATGAACATGCGGTCCGTTTACGCAGCCGGAGTCACCGTAGAGTCCGCCTTCCGGAATCTTTCCATCCGGCAGTCCTTCCGGTTTGGAGATCATGCTGATGACATCCATACGGAAGCCGTCGATGCCTTTCTCGCACCACCAGTTCATCATATCGAAAACTTCTTTTCTTACGGTCGGGTTTTCCCAGTTCAGGTCAGGCTGCTTCGTGGAAAACAGATGCAGGTAATACATCTCGGTCTGCGGATCGTATTTCCATGCGGAGCCGGAGAAGCAGCTTCCCCAATTGTTTGGCTCTTTTCCCTCTTTTGCATCACGCCAGATGTAATAGTCGCGGTACGGGTTTTCTTTCGATTTGCGGCTCTCCACGAACCATTTGTGTTCGTCTGAGGTATGATTGACAACAAGGTCCATGACCAGCTTGATGCCTCTTTTATGCATCTCTGAAAGCATGCGGTCAAAATCCTCCATTGTTCCGAATTCCTGCATGATTGCCTGGTAATCGCTGATATCATATCCATTGTCATCGTTTGGTGACTGGTACACCGGAGACAGCCAGATAACATCCACGCCAAGATCCTTCAGATAATCCAGACGGGATGTGATACCATTTAAATCGCCGACACCATCTCCGTTGCTGTCCATAAAGCTGCGCGGATAAATCTGATACACTACGGCTTCTTTCCACCATTTTTTGTCCATTTTTTTACCTCCTTTATTTCATCCCCAGAACGTGTCTGGTTCTTTGATTCTGTCGTTTTCAAACACAGTTTACCATACCTCACGGTGATTTTTCAATAGTTTTGCGCAAAACCAGCAGTTTTTACAAGAGTTTTTCTGCAAATTTGGTAACTATTTACTTCATCAGATCTCTTACCGACTCCCGTTCCACCAGTGTTGTCGGCAATGGCGGAATATCTTTTTGTACCGGCTCATCCTGGATCAGGTGCATCAGGACTTCTACGGCACGGCGTGCTTTTCCATCCACCATCTGATGTACGGTAGTCAGCTTCGGACGCGCAAGTGTCGCATAGGTAACATCATCAAAGCCCGCAATTGAAATTTCCTCCGGAACCTTTATTCCCCTGTTCTGCAGAAAGTTGGATGCTTCAAGTGCATAGTAATCCGATGAAAAAAAGAGCGCTGTCTGTTTTTTGAAGAGCGGAAGCATCTCCTCATATGCCTTCTCCCTCTGCTCCGGATCCCATGGTATCACAATATGGCGACTCTCGAAGTCCTCAATTCCCACCTCCTCCATCGCCTGACGCACACCGAGCCACCGATAGTGGTCAACACCGAGATCGCAGTCAGATAGAAAGAGAAATTTTTTATGCCCCTTTCCAATCAGGTACTGGCTCATCTGGTACGCACCGCCGCGGTCATCCATCGTAATGGAGCGGACGCCAAGTTCCGGCGGGAGATACTGATCAATGGTTACCAGTGGTTTCCCGAGACGTTCCGAAAGCTCTGCTATCTCCTTTTCACTCAGGGCCATCGCAATCATGCCGTCAAAATTCCAGCCGAGCGCCTGCTGCATAATATCGTCCTTCTCATGGCGCGCAACCAGCATCATATAGTAGCCGTGTTCCCGGATCTGATACTCCAGGTTTCCAAGCATTGCCGACACAAAGGGATCCTCAAAGGAAGAAGCATTTCCTTTCTTCATGAAACCAAGCGCCACACCAATGAGACCGGAGCTGTTGTTCGCCAGTATACGCGCGCTGATACTCGGCACGTACTCCATCTCCTTTAAAATCCGGTTGATTTTCTCGACCGTTGCCTTCGAGACGCGCCCTGTCTTTCCGTGTATTACATTCGAAACCGTCGTCGGGCTGACCCCTGCGCGGTCTGCTATATCTTTGATTCTAATCATCGGTTCTCTGCCTTTCCTTTTTCTTCACAATTTTCTGAATTCTGTTATGTTTATTTTACCAAGACGGCAAAATGTTTACAACTACTTTGCATCGGCAAACACTACAAAATTATTACATTTTCTTAAACGATATGTAAGAAAATCTCCATCCCTCCTTCATTTACTTTCCGCCGGTTCCGTGGTAAGATAGGATGACAGAAAAAGTTCTACCTTTTTTTCTGTAAGAAAGGACCTACACATCATATGCGGCTTGCATTTACAAATTTTTCGATAAAATCTCCCACCGGCAAGAAATCCGGCCGGTTTTTTCTTGCCCTTTTTCTGGGCATTTTTCTCTTTCTGACTCACCCCATGCTCTGCCAGGCTGGTTTTGCCTCCAGTACGCCGTTTACCGGTGCCTCCTGGGAACTGGTCGGGGAATATCCGATTCTCGGCAGCAACGGCGCGGTGCAGTCCGTCTGTGCGACGGAAGATTATATCATCTGCATCGAAAATTTTAATGATCTGACGACAGAGCCGGACGTAGTCTCTGCCTACTATAAAAATGATACAGACGCAGACGGAAATCCCGTTACGCAGTATTCCCTCGCGCATCAGGTAAGGGACGCAGACTTTGCTCACGCAAACGGTATGGCATACAATCCCGTCACACACGAAATCCTCGTGAGCGGCTACAGCAGCCCGGATGCTTCCAATTACGGATGTATCTTCCGCCTCGACCCGGATACTCTCGAGCAGAAAGAGCGGATCCAGCTCTCGACAAGCTACAATATTCTCGGTATTGATTATCTTCCCTCCACCGGCGGCTATCTGATCCAGACCGATGCGGACGGCGGCTACGGCTTTAAACTCCTCGATGCCTCACTTCAGGTGGTGGATGACTGGGGCACGTATCCCTTCGATTTTTACATGGAAAACTTTCAGGATCTCTGTGTTTCCGGCGATCTCTTTTTTCTTTTTCCGCTGACGATGCATCTCGGAATCGGAAACTTTATCCAGACATACTCGCTCTCGCAGAAAACACTGCTTGCGGACGACACGGTTGATTTTGGCTTTTCCGACGATATCACCATCAATGAACCAGAGGGCCTCTGCGAGACAAATCCTGGGGAATTTATTGCGATTGTAAACGTAACAAAGGCAGATGGTGGACGGTACGTGCAGTTCTACCGCACCCGGGTGCCGTATCTGTTCACGGTTTCCACTTCCGCGGCGGAGCATGGCTCGGTGTCCGAGGGCGGGGAAGTTTCCCGCGGAGAGGAAAAAACCGTTTCCTACACGGCAGACGAAGGCTTCCGGCTCGCGAAACTCTCGGTGGACGGCTTGTATCTGCCGGTGACGGAATATCCGGACAGCTACACATTTTCCGATATCCAGAAGGATCATACCCTTGCCGTAACGTTTGAACCGGTTCCGACGGCGACACCGACGCCAACTGCCACTGCGACGCCGACCGAAACACCGGCCATAACCCAGACACCGGAACCGGCCATTTCCAAAGCACCGGCATCATCCACGGTTTCCTTCTCATCTGTGGCTTCCCATTTCGCAGCGTTCTGGAAAGGCACTGTGCATGCCGCTTCCTGGTTCCGCCATCTTGCCTCGGCCGGTGCATCCCTTTTTGCCCGTATCCGGAAGGCAGATCCTGTTTTTCTGGCGATGCCGTTTGTCCTTCTCGTTCTGATTCTGCTCTTTGTCCTCCGCCTGCGGTATGTCCGCCGCATCCGGCGGGAGCGGTCGCGGAAAGCGCTGGAACACAGAAGAAGAACGTACGAAGAACTGGTCAGAGAATTTACGGAAGATCCGAAGGACGAAAGAGTTTTTCCATCGATGAGCTGCTGCTTACAATTGACGAACTGCAGAAGGAAGAACAGAAAAACAACTTAAATGAAACGTATTCACCAGATCAGGAATTGATCTTCTCGGCACAAAAAGTATCCCGTTCCTTTTGGGGAAGCGGGATACTTTTTTATTTACGCGGGCAACGAGCTAGAGCGTGTCTGAAAAAGGCTTTTCGTGAGCTGCGAGTCCCAGTTTGTGGGAGATTTTATCCGAATAAGGGCGGCGTAGCGGGCTACGGCAACCGAATGAGGGTAAAATATACCGCAAAGTGGGGCTTGCAGATTGCGGAAATGGTTTTTCAGACACGCTCTAAAGTCCGTATTTGTTTTTACTCTTCGTAATCGAGTGCTGCACGCTCCGTTGTGTACGGACGTACATAGGTGTCTGCTACTTTTACGTGCTCTGGATGTTTTGCATATACAGCTACATCCTCTGCTTTTTCCAGGGTTGTGACAAGTGCCATATCATGGGTGGAAGATGCAAGCGGTGCTTCTACAAAGTCAACCGTCAACAGTCCCGGCACTTTGCCGACCAGGCTTTTCAGGTTCTCTGCCATCGCTTTTTTCAGCTCCGGTTTCTTTGCATCCTCTACTTCCGGTTTGAATTTCCACATAACAATATGATGTACCATTTTCTTACCTCTTTCTTTAATATTTTCCTTGCTTTTATTGTATCTTGTATTTTTTGTTTCTCCATTGTTTGTCAGCGCTTTCTTGAATCGTACTGTAAACAAGATCGCCGTAAACGTCACAGCCAGCAGATCTGCCGCCGGTTCTGCAAGGTAAACAGCCATCGTTTTATTTGACGAAAACAGCAGCGGCATTATGTAAATCAGTGGAAGGAGCAAAATAAACTTACGCATCACGGCAACCACAATAGACTCTACAGCTCTTCCGAGTGCATTAAACGTCATCTGACACGCCATCTGAATTCCGAAAATCAGCATAACCGCCATATAAATACGAAGCGCCGGACGGGTAAATACGATCAAATCGGCTTCTGTCGTAAACATTCCTGCAAACACATCCGGGAAAAGCATAACCGCTCCCCATAAAATTGTCGAATAACAAAGACTTACTTTTAACAAGAGCTTAAACGCACTTTTTACTACGCCCTCGCATTCCCCGCCTCCGTAATTATAACTGATGATCGGCTGCGCACCCTGTCCGAGGCCGTTGAAGGGGAAGCAGTGCAAACTGCATAACACTTGTCAAATCGCCATCGCGCTTACTGCCATATCTCCTCCGTAACTTTGTAAAGAAGCGTTAAAGCAAACAGAAATCACACTTTCGCTCGCCTGCATAACGAACGTCGCCGCTCCCAATGCCAGACACGGAAAAATAATTTTCGGGCGAAGGAGCAAATTTTCTTTTTCGGATCTTCAGCATCGTTTTCCTTCCCATTAGGAAAGAGATTACCCAAATACAGGACAATGCCTGCGATATAATCGTGGCAAGAGCCGCTCCTTTGACACCCATTCCGAATCCAAATATAAAGATCGGATCAAGTATGATATTGGAAATCGCACCGATCAATACAGACAACATTCCCGTCTTTGCGAATCCCTGCGCTGTAATAAACGCATTCATGCCAAGTGTAAGTTCTACAAAGATCGTACCGACTGCATAAATGTTCATATAGCTGACTGCATACTCGATTGATTTTCTGCTCGCGCCAAACAGCATAAGCAGATCTCTGCTCCATATAAGCAGCACTGCTGTCAGGATTGCAGATATTATTATCTGCATTG
>ENA-OQKB01000182-OQKB01000182.1-human-gut-metagenome-genome-assembly--contig:-NODE-182-length-14825-cov-2.656484_pt1 | contig 14825 bp, 14 predicted proteins | sample MGYA00242646_ERZ504793 | MGnify/ENA primary metagenome ERZ504793 (study PRJEB26092, sample SAMD00036409) | human gut metagenome | host: Homo sapiens | study: EMG produced TPA metagenomics assembly of...
TTACAAAAAAATCTGAATCTTACATAGAAAAAAAAGGAAAATGCTAAAGTATGGAATAATAGCTTATACTTAAGAAAGGTTCCTTGAAAAGTAAGGAAAAGGTGAAAAAAAATGGCAGGATTAAAATTTCAGGCAGAAAGAGCAGCATTTGGTTTGGCAGCAGATAAAGTACTTAAATATATGAACAAGACAGATGATAGAACGAAAGCACTTCTTAAGCTTGTAGATCTTACAGAAAATTTTGCAAAAGATCGTTTCCAGCCAGGGTCTTATGAAGCTGCAAGAAAGATGATTCAGGATCCGGACAACAAATGGGTTCAGTATCTGAACAGACTTTTTGATGAAGTAGATCCGCATGTCCTTAAAGACAACAGCATTAAATCTTGGATTTGACGCAATGCTTTATGGAACAAAGTTAATGCACGAGTCACGTGAAAAATATCAGTGTAATATTCCATGGCTGATCCTGATGGACCCAACCAGCGCATGTAATCTGAAATGTACCGGATGCTGGGCAGCAGAGTACGGACATCTTTTGAATCTTTCTTTTGAAGATATGGATCGTGTGATCACACAGGGAAAAGAACTTGGAATCTATCTTTATATGCTGACAGGTGGAGAGCCACTCGTGAGAAAGAAAGATGTCATTCGCTTATGCGAGAAACACAACGACTGTGTATTCCATGCATTTACAAACGGAACACTTGTAGATGATGAATTCTGCCAGGAGATGCAGCGAGTTGGTAATCTGTCATTGTCCATCAGTCTGGAAGGATACGAGGAAGTCAACGACGGACGCCGTGGAAAAGGCGTTTATCAGAAAGTTATGCATGCAATGGAACTTCTGAAAGCTCATAAACTTCCGTTTGGTGTATCTACCTGTTATACTTCTGCAAATGTGGACAGTGTAAGCAGCGAGGAATTTTTTGATCACATTATTGACTGTGGTGCATTATTTGTATGGTTTTTCCATTATATGCCGACAGGTAATGACGCTGTAGTAGAATTAATGCCGAATCCACAGCAGCGTGAGAAGATGTATCACAAGATCAGAGAGTATCGTTCTACAAAAGCTATTTTTGGAATGGATTTCCAGAATGATGCGCAGTATGTAGGAGGATGTATTGCAGGAGGAAGACGTTACCTTCATATTAATGCGAATGGTGATGTAGACCCATGTGTATTTATCCATTATTCTAATGCAAATATTTATGAAAATACTCTGCTGGAAGCATTGAAGAGTCCGATTTTCATGGCATATCATGACGGTCAGCCGTTTAATGAAAATATGCTTCGTCCATGCCCGATGCTTGAGAATCCGCAGAAGCTTCGTAAGATGGTTGAAGAATCCGGTGCGAAGTCTACAGATTTGCAATCTCCGGAGTCTGTGGAGCATCTCTGTGCGAAGTGTGATGCTTATGCAGAGCATTGGGCACCGAAAGCAGAGGAATTATTTCCTGTAAAAAATAAGTAACTTAATAATAAGAAAAAATATTAACTCAAAATTTAGCCAAAGTTATCAGAGAAAGTTCCCTGTCCGGTCATCCCCTGTCCGGATGGGGAACTTTCTCGTCTTTGAATAAGGGGACGCGCGAAACAGCATCTCTCTGTGGGTTCAGTTCCGGGGGCTAAGTAACTCTAAGGTGGAGAAAATCCGCTAAAAGCATGAAGAAAAATGCAAAACTCGCTCCGTCGCAGACTCCGCTCAGACAGGTTGCTATTTTTCTTCATAACGCGGATTTTCTCCGCCTAAGAGTTACTAAGCCCCCTCCAGATTCACCCACAGAGAGATGCTGTTTCGCGCTGTTGATTGATTGTGGAAGGAAGTGTGTGAAGCATTTTATTGTTAAAAATAACTTGCCTGAGTGTGCGACATGTATTAAGGTTATGGTGTTAACCTGTATAATGGACATGCAGAAGTTCTCGTAAATAATGTATTTAAGAGGATTGCTGTAGATTTTTTAGTATGAGAGAGTGAGTAGGGATGTTAAAAACTTTTTTGGTAGAGGATGAAGTTGTGATCAGGGAGATGATTAAGAAGATGATTCCCTGGGAGCAGTATGGATTTGAACTGGCAGGAGAAGCATCTGATGGGGAGATGGCACTGCCGTTGATATTAAAGAGCAAACCGGATCTTCTGATCACTGATATTAAGATGCCGTTTATGGATGGTCTGACATTATGTAAATTGGTGAAGAAGGAGTTGCCGGACATTAAGATTGTGATTCTTAGTGGCTATGATGACTTTAACTATGCGAAGCAGGCGATCAATATTGGTGTGGAGGATTATCTGTTGAAGCCAATTACTAAGAATGCATTTATTGAGCGTCTGGAGGAGATTCATAATCGTTATGAACATGAGAAGACGCAGAAGGAATATTATGAGAAATTACAAACTGGAGATGCAGGAGTATGAGAGGAATGCGAGCCGTGATTTCTTTGAATCTCTGGTGAGAGCGGACTTTGATCTGGAAGAGATTTATCGGAGAGCAGATCGTTTGAATCTTGATATTGTGGCAGAGGCTTATAATATTCTGATTTTTACACCGGATGCTTCAGACAGCAGTTATAATTCGTCGGAAGGATATTCAGACTGGGAGGCAGAAGTACATAAGAAGATTGAGAATTATTTCCTCAGTCATCCGGTTGCGATGCTTTTCAGACATCAGGTGTTTAGTTATGCGATTCTGGTCAAGGGGCAGCGAGACACGATAAAGAAGAATACATGCGAATGTGTGGAAACAATTCAGAAGATCATGGAAGAAACCAGAGCAAATGTGGACTGGTTTGTGGCAGTCGGCGAGGAGGCAGACCGTCTGAGCAAAATTAAGCAGAGTTATCACACGGCGGCAAGAACTTATGCATTCCGTTATCTGTATGACGGGCATATCCTTTATTACAATATGCTTGAGCAGGTAAAGGAGAATTCAGCAGATACTTACAAAAACAGAAGCTGTTCAGCTTAAGAATGTGAAATATACAATCGCCCTAGAACTCCGGAAATCCTTCAAGTAAATTTTTAAGCAGTGGTCTGGAAGATGAAGTAGACTAGTTTTGTCCATGATTATTTCCATGCTATTGGCAGGGAACCGATGGAATCACTGGTGTTCCGTAATTATGTGGTTTTGAATGTGCGTTTTTCTGTACTGTCATTTCTTAAGAAAATTGGATATGATGATACGGAATTGTCCAGAGAAGAGACAGATGATGTTGTGAAGAAGACAAGCCAGTCTACAGAAGCTTCTGTTGCATATGCAGAGGAAGTCCTGAAACGGGCCATTGCAATCCGTGATGAAAATGCAGGCAGTCAGAACAGAAGTGTGTTGAAGCAGGCAATAGATTTTATAGATGGACATTATATGGATGAAGAGATTTCTCTGAATAGAGTGGCGCATGCGGCGAATGTGAGTGCCAATCATTTCAGCGCGCTTTTCAGTCAGAATATGGGACAGACATTTATTGAGTATCTGACTTCGCTTCGCATGGACAAGGCAAAGGAGCTGCTTCGCTGTACTTCCAAACGTTCCAGTGAGATTGCAGGGGAATGGGATATAAGGATGCGCATTACTTCAGCTATCTTTTTAAGAAAACTCAGGGAATGACTCCGAGTGAGTATCGTAAGACGAGAGGAGAAGTCTGATTCATGAAGCAGAAACAGGAGAAGCTGGAAACAAAGATGAAGTGGATGCTTCTGAGCACTATGATCCCTATGACAATTCTGATCATAGTGCTTCTTGTTTTTTTCTGGCATTATACAAATGAATATAATCAGTTGTCTAATAATCTGGCGGTGAGTTCGGAATATAATGCAAACTATAGAAATTCCAATAATGATATGAGCTTTAAAGATGAAGTGGATATGGATATCTATTATGTGACTATCGGGCGAAAAGGTAAGGACGGGCTGCCGACAGAGCAGGTAGACAAGGCAATCAGTACTGTGGAGAGTCTGAAGAAAACCACATCAAAGAAGGAAAGCCTGCGTTCTCTGAAATATCTGACTAACTATCTGGAGAATCTTAAGAAACGGATGAATCAGCTTCTTGAGATAAAGAATTATCAGGAACGACAGGAATTTGTGGCAAATAATACAGAAATCCTGACCACGCTCTTTGAGAAAGAAATGCAGAATTATATTTATCAGGAGGCGACGGAACTGGTGCAGATAGAGTCTCAACTGGCTGGAAATGTACGTCTGACGATCATCACTATGTGTGCGGCGATTTTGGTTGCTACGGCTATTCTGTTGCGGCGTTCTTTCCGTCTGACATACAGCATTACCAAACCGATTTCTGAAATTCTCCATAATATTAAGAAGGTTGGAAAAGGAGAGTACAAAACTATTAATGCAGTATCTGCCGACAGTGTTGAAATCCAGGAGCTTGATGCCGGTACCAGAAAGATGGCAGGAAGGATTGAAGGGCTTCTTGAGAATGTGCGTAAGGAGCAGGAGGTACAGCATATGACGGAGCTGCAGCTGATCCAGGCACAGGTAAATCCGCATTTTCTGTATAATACACTGGACACTATTGTGTGGCTGGTGGAGGGTGGTATGCAGCAGGATGCAGTGGATATGATCACAAGTCTGTCTGTTTTTTTCCGCACTTCGCTTTCGAAGGGGAAGGATATCATTCCGCTGTCGGAAGAGAAACGCCACACATTGAGTTATCTGGAGATTCAGCAGTCAAGATACAGGGATATTATGGAATTTGAGATTAATATTCCGCCGGAACTGGATGAAGTGATGGTGCCGAAGCTTACTTTGCAGCCGTTAGCGGAGAATGCTCTTTATCATGGAATTAAGAATAAGCGTGGAAAAGGTAAGATTCTTATTGAAGGATTCAATCTGGGAGATGATATGATGCTGAGAGTGACTGACAATGGTCAGGGAATGACACCGGAACGTCTTTATGAAGTACAGGAAGCCATCCGCACCGGTGAACGTGCCGGGTTCGGACTTGCTGCGGTGTCAGAGAGAATTGCACTTTATTATGGTCCGGGTTATGGACTGAAGATTTCTTCTACAGAGGGAGAAGGTACGGTTATGGAAGTGTATATGGACGAAAAAAATTAACCTGGATAACAATTCAAGAACAGTTTTATGGCCTGCTGATAGAGACTTACGAAGGTCTGCCAAATAATGTAATGTATGAATTATGTCGACTAATGCTGAATTGTGCAAAGTGAATATAAAAGAAAGTTGATAATTTATTTCTGTATTTATAATGCACAATAAAAAATCCAACTTCCGCAATAAAAAATAAACTTTGTATAAATTATGAACAAAATATGATAGAAGAATAAACTTTTTGCGGAAAATATTCTATGGAATTTTCCTGGATTTTACTATAATAAAGACATCTTAAATGAATCGGGAGGATTTACAAAATGAAGAAAAAAATCGTGTCAGCTTTATTAACAGCAACAATGGTATGCGGTATGAGCGTTGTTCCGGCAGTGGGTGTAGCAGCAGCGGACGACACAATCACAGTTGGTTTCTCACAGGTAGGTGCTGAATCTGACTGGCGTACAGCTAATACAGAATCCATGAAATCCACATTCAGCGAAGAGAACGGATATGAATTAATCTTCGATGATGCACAGCAGAAACAGGAAAACCAGTTAACAGCAATCCGTAACTTCATCCAGCAGGAAGTTGATTACATCGTACTTGCTCCTGTAACAGAGACAGGTTGGGATACAGTTCTCCAGGAAGCAAAAGACGCAGGAATCCCTGTAATTATCGTAGACCGTATGGTTGATGTATCTGATGACAGCCTTTACACTGCATGGGTTGGATCAAACTTCAAACTTGAAGGCCAGAAAGCTATGGCATGGCTGGATGCATATCTGGAAGCAAAGGGACGTGGAGATGAAGAAATCAATCTTGTTGATATTCAGGGAACTATCGGTGCATCTGCTCAGATCGGACGTACACAGGGATTTGACGATGCAGTAGAGGCTCATGACAACTGGACAACACTTGCACAGCAGTCAGGTGAATTTACACAGGCCAAAGGTCAGGAAGTTATGGAATCTATCCTGAAACAGAGCGGTGATGACATTGATGTTGTTTACTGTGAGAATGATAACGAGGCATTTGGTGCAATTGATGCGATCGAAGCAGCAGGCTACGAAGTTGGTGGAGAAGAAGGCCAGATCCTTGTAATGTCCTTCGATACAACAAACGCTGGTCTTACAGATACATTAAGCGGAAAGATCACACTGGATATAGAGTGTAACCCATTACACGGACCACGTGTACAGGAAATCATCGAGAAACTTGAAGCAGGCGAAGAGGTTGACAAACAGGCTTATGTAGATGAAGAAATGTTTGCAGCTGATGATACAGTTACATCTATCAAAGTTGACGACGCTGACTATGAAGTAACAACTATTACACAGGACATCATTGATGGACGTGCATACTAATTATTAGTGTAAATCCGGAGCGTGGTTCATAATTCGGAGAAACCCGGGTTGCGGACCACGCTACCTTTATGCCATGAATTAACCCGCTTTGCTGAAAAAAATTCAGCGATGAGGGGTAAAAACCAGTATAGAAAGCAGGTGGAAAGATTATGGAACAAAATATAGTATTGGAGATGCGCGATATTTCCAAAAATTTCACTGGCGTTCGTGCCCTTTCCCATGTGGACTTTACCCTTCGTAAAGGTGAAATCCACGCACTGATGGGTGAGAACGGTGCAGGTAAATCAACTCTGATCAAGGTGCTGACCGGTGTTCACGAATTTGAAAGCGGTTCTATTCATATGGCCGGAAACAGCAATACAATTGTAAATCATTCTCCGCAGGAGGCACAGGCAAACGGTATCAGTACAGTGTACCAGGAAGTAAACCTTTGCCCGAACCTGACTGTAGCCGAGAATTTATTTATCGGTAGAGAGCCGAGAAAGATGGGAATGATTGATTGGAAGCAGATGAATGAGCGTTCAGGAAAGCTTCTTGAGAGCCTGGACATTCATGTGCCGCCAACACAGATGCTGGAAGAATGTTCCATCGCTATCCAGCAGATGATCGCAATTGCACGTGCAGTTGATATGAAATGCCGTGTGCTGATCTTGGATGAGCCAACCTCATCACTGGATGACGATGAAGTTGAGAAGCTGTTTGTACTTATGAGAAGACTTCGTGACGAAGGAGTAGGTATTATCTTTGTCACCCATTTCCTTGAACAGGTATATGCAGTCTGCGACAGAATTACAGTTCTTCGTAACGGCGAACTGGTAGGAGAATATGAGACAAAGGATCTTCCGAGAGTTATGCTGGTTGCCAAGATGATGGGTAAAGATTTTGATGATCTTGCTGATATTAAAGGCGAGCACAAAGATAAGAAAAAAGCAAAACCTGAACCTGTTATCGAAGCAAAAGGAATCTCCCACAAGGGAACAATTAAGCCATTTGACCTTACCATTAATAAAGGAGAGGTTATCGGTCTTACCGGACTTCTCGGTTCCGGACGTTCTGAACTTGTACGTGCCATTTACGGTGCAGACAAGGCTGAGACTGGAACCCTTAAGGTAAAAGGCAAAGAAGCAAAGATCAACAGTCCTCTAGATGCTATGAAGCTTGGTATGGCGTACCTTCCGGAAGACAGAAAAGCAGAAGGTATCATTGCAGATCTTTCTGTAAGAGAAAATATTATTATAGCGCTCCAGGCTAAACGCGGTATGTTCCATCCATTAAGCAAGAAAGAAATGGAGGATGCTGCTGATAAGTATATTAAATTACTGCAGATTAAGACAGCAAGTCGTGAAACCCCGATTAAGAGTCTGTCCGGTGGTAACCAGCAGAAGGTTATCCTTGGAAGATGGCTTCTGACTAATCCGGATTATCTGATTCTGGATGAGCCGACCAGAGGTATTGATATCGGTACTAAGACAGAGATTCAGAAACTGGTTCTTGATCTTGCGGATCAGGGAATGGCAGTTACATTTATCTCCTCAGAGGTTGAGGAAATGCTCCGCACCTGCTCCCGTATGGCAGTTCTTCGTGACGGTCAGAAGGTAGGCGAGCTGGAAGAGAATGAACTTTCCCAGAGCGGAGTTATGAAAGCTATTGCCGGAGGTGACGATAAATAATGAATAAGAGTAAATTAAAGAAAATAACAAGTGCGCGTCTGTTTCTTCCCATCGTGTGTCTCATCGCCGTACTTTTGCTCAATGTGATCAAGACACCGGACTTCTTTAATGTATCGATCCGAAACGGCGTACTTTACGGTTATATCATTGATGTTATCAATCGTGCTTCAGAGTTGGTTATCCTTGCAATCGGTATGACACTGGTAACAGCGGCATCTGGTGGACAGGATATCAGTGTGGGTGCGGTTATGGCTGTAGCAGCTGCTGTTTGCTGTCAGATCCTTTCCGGTGGACAGGTTTCTGTAAATGAGTATCAGAATTCTATTATTATTGCAGTGATTGCAGCGCTTCTTGCATCTGCATTATGTGGTGCATTCAATGGATTTCTGGTTGCCAGGCTGAATATTCAGCCGATGGTTGCAACTCTGATCCTTTACACAGCCGGACGTGGTATCGCACAGCTTGTAACAAATGGACAGATTACTTATATTCGTGTGGATTCTTTTAAGATGGCAGGTGGTTACATTGGAAAGTGTCCGATCCCAACTCCTATTTTCTTTGCGATCATCACAGTTTTAATTGTTTACCTGATTCTGAAGAAAACAGCACTTGGCCTTTACATTGAAAGCGTTGGTATTAATGGAAAAGCAGCCCGCCTTGTTGGATTAAATTCCACAATGATCAAATTCCTTACTTATGTTATTTGTGGTGTGCTGGCTGGTATTGCCGGAATCGTGGCATCCAGCCGTATCTATTCCGCAGATGCAAACAACATCGGTCTTAACCTGGAAATGGATGCCATCCTTGCAGTAGCACTTGGCGGAAACTTCCTTGGCGGTGGTAAATTCAGTCTGATCGGTTCCGTAATCGGTGCTTATACGATTCAGGCTCTGACCACAACACTTTATGCAATGAACGTAAAGGCTGACCAGCTTCCTGTTTATAAGGCAATCGTGGTAGTCATTATCGTTACTCTGCAGAGTGATGTATTTAAAAAATATATTGCCGGCTTAAAGCTAAAAAGAGTGTGGCAGCAGAAGGAGGTCAGAAGTAATGAAAGCAAATGGAATGCAGAAAAAGAAAATGACAGGAAACGGCTTCCTGCTTCTGATAACAATCGCTTTATTTGCAGTTATGTATATTGCAGGTATGATTATTTTTGCTGATAAAGGTTTTGCAAAACCGCAGATGTTTTTGAATCTGTTTGTATCTAATGCAGGACTTCTGGTTATCGCATGTGGACTTACCATTGTAATGATCACCGGAGGTATTGATATTTCCGTTGGTTCTGTAACAGCTCTTGTTTGCATGGTTCTTGCAGATCTGATGGAGAATAAGGGTGTAAATACATATGTGGCAGTTTTAGTTGCACTGCTTATTGGTGTTGCTTTTGGTGTTGTCCAGGGCTTTCTGGTAGCTTACCTTGATATTCAGCCGTTTATCGTTACTCTGGCTGGTATGTTCTTTGGACGTGGTATGACAGCTATCATCAGTACTGATATGATTTCTATTAAGAATGAGTTATTCCTGAAGTGGGCAAACTTCCGTTTTTATATGCCTTTTGGTTCTACGAATAAGAAGGGAAAATTCATTCCGGCTTATATTCCTCCTACAGTAGTGATTGCGGTAATCGTTGTTATTATCATTGCAGTTCTTTTGAAATACCGTAAATTCGGACGTAAGCTGTATGCGATTGGCGGCAACCGTCAGAGTGCATTAATGATGGGCCTGAATGTTAAGAGAACAATGTTCCAGGCCTATGTGCTGGATGGGTTCCTTGCAGGTCTTGGAGGATTTCTGTTCTGCTTAAACAGCTGTGCTGGTTTCGTTGAGCAGGCGAAAGGTCTTGAGATGGATGCGATTTCTTCAGCAGTTATCGGTGGTACGCTTCTTTCTGGTGGTGTTGGTACACCGATTGGTACTTTGTTTGGTGTTCTGATCAAGGGTACCATTTCCAGTTTGATTACTACTCAGGGTACGTTATCAAGCTGGTGGGTAAGAATTATTCTTTCACTGTTACTGTGTTTCTTTATTGTAATTCAGTCAGTGATTGCTTCTATGAAGAAGAAAGCGAAATAAGTGATTGTATTATGAAACAAGCTGGGACTTGGATGGGTTCTGGCTTGTTTTTTGTTCTTACAGAGGGGACGCGCGAAACGATTTAGAGCGAAGTGCGTTGCGGAGAACGGAGTGAACAGTAATACTTTATTTGTTTATAACTGTGAATTATGATGGTTTGCTTGCCATGGGGGGAGTTTTATTTTATACTTTAAGCAATGAATGATGTTAAGGTTAAAGGGGATTTTGATCTTGATATTATTGAAATTATGTGAGAAATGTGGCTTTACTAATGGTTGGATATGTAGTACAATCGTAACTTATTATGCGTTTATTTTAGGAGGATTATGATACAATGTGGATCGCAGATGGATGGAAAGATTATGAGGTTATTGATACTTCCTGTGGGGAGAAGCTGGAGCGTTGGGGGGATTATCTTCTGGTGAGGCCGGATCCGCAGGTTATATGGGATACGCCGAAGGTGAATAAGGGCTGGAAGCATATGAACGGGCATTATCACAGAAGTAAGAAGGGCGGCGGTGAATGGGAGTTTTTTGATCTGCCCGAGCAGTGGGATATTCATTATAAGGGACTTACTTTTAATCTGAAACCATTTAGTTTTAAACATACCGGGCTTTTTCCGGAGCAGGCGGTGAATTGGGATTGGTTTGGCAATAAGATCCGCAATGCGGGACGTCCGGTGAAGGTGTTGAATCTTTTTGCATATACAGGTGGTGCGACTCTGGCGGCAGCGGCTGCGGGAGCTTCTGTTACTCATGTGGATGCTTCTAAGGGGATGGTTACCTGGGCAAAGGAGAATGCGGTTGCTTCCGGTCTGGGAGATGCTCCGATCCGCTGGCTGGTGGATGACTGTGTGAAGTTTGTTGAGCGTGAGATTCGCAGAGGGAATCATTATGATGCGATCATTATGGATCCGCCTTCTTATGGACGTGGACCGAAGGGGAGATCTGGAAGATTGAGGATTGTATCCATGACCTGATTAAGCTGTGTACAAAGATTCTCAGTGATGAGCCTTTGTTTTTCCTGATCAATTCTTATACAACAGGTCTGGCACCTGCAGTTCTTACTTATATGCTTTCTACTGAGCTTAAGAAGTTCGGCGGACATGTGGATTCTCAGGAGATCGGGCTTCCGGTAAGCTCTAACGGGCTGGTTTTGCCTTGTGGCGCTTCTGGAAGATGGGAAGCGTAGAAAGGTTTCCTTTTGTTTGTCATTGACGGAAAACTGCTTTTTAGCCGAATCAGTTAAGTCTCCTGCAGAGATTGTGAAAAGCAATTTCACATGAGTTCAATTTGAACTGTTTGGCGAGATGGGAGGAAACGTGATTATGAAGGAACTTAATTTAAAACATGAAGCCAAGCGTTACGGCTGTGCGGTTCTGGCTGCAACGATCATGGCGTTGAATATTAAGACATTTGTTCGTGCAGGCGGTCTTTTTCCGGGTAGGATTTACAGGACTTACTCTGCTGCTCCAGAACATTTTTCAGACATTTATGGGATTGCAGTTCCGTATACGCTGATTAATGTACTGCTGAACTCTATTCCTGTATTTATTGGTCTGAAGTTTATTGGAAAGAAATTTACGATAAGTTCTGTCTGTGTGATCGTGCTTTCCGGTCTGCTTACGGATATTATTCCCAGTCAGCCGATCACTTATGACACATTGTTGATCAGTATCTTTGGTGGTCTGATCAATGGCTTCTGCATCAGTCTATGTCTGATCGGTAATACCAGTACAGGTGGAACGGACTTTATTGCGATTTATTTTTCCGAGAAAAATGGCAGGGATATCTGGAATTATATCCTGTGTGGAAATGCAGTGATCCTGACAGTGGCAGGTTTGCTCTTTGGATGGGACAGAGCGCTTTACTCTATTATCTTCCAGTTTACTTCTACTCAGGTGATTCAGATGCTGCATCAGAGATATAAGAAGCATACGCTGTTCATTATCACGAAGGAGCCGTATCAGATTTATGAGGAGATTTTCAAACTTACCAATCATACGGCGACACGTTTTGAAGGTACCGGATGTTACACAGACGAGAAGACCAGTATGATCTATTCTGTAGTCTCTACAGAAGAAGCAAAATATCTGGTAAAGAAGGTACATGAGATCGATCCGAAGGCTTTTGTAAATATTATCAAAACCGATTACATAAACGGAAGATTTTACCAGAAAACAGATTATTAATTACTTGTATTCCCTTTCTGTGAGCGTATAATACAGGATATAAGGAATCTGTTCGTTCATGGAGTTTGTACTTAAAATTGGATGAACAGTAACCGGCACACAAGGAGGTGGTATATATGGGTAATGCAACAGAAAGCACACTTCCTCACGGCAATACCTCAGGCTATGACCGCAAAGCCTGCAGGACATGCGCCTGTTCCACCTGTTATGAGCAGGAGTTCTGCGACAGATGCAGTTCCTGTCAGAATCAGTCACGGAAATTAGACAGGTGTAATGCTTACGAGGGGGCATATAACTATTAACCTCAACATATCCCTATCTGCTGCAAAATAATAAACAGTGGATGGGGATTTCTTTATAAAAACAGTTATTATATTATAAGTATAAGCAATGTTTTTCTATAGCAAGCCTCTTAATCAATATGCATTATTTACGGGGGTTGCTATAAGTTTACAGATTCATAAGATGTATCTGATATAATAATTCTGTTACTTACTGATATAAACTTTCCGTAAGTTCTTTTGCTGATGAACTTTGCTATAGAATTTTTTTGGGGATGGCAGAATGTTGAATGGTTACAAAAGAACAATTATTTACAGGAGAAGAAAAATATGATCGTATATCACTATTGCAGTTTAGAATCATTGAATTCTATTTTGAAAAATCGTTCCCTCCGTCTGACAAATATCCTGAAATCCAATGATTCCATGGAGATCAGCTGGATCTGCAGGTATTATGACGCAGAGTTTAAAAGAGCTTATGAAAATGCTTCAGATTTATTCAGATCAAAGATTTCATCAGAGAGATTGATGGGCTATGTGAAGCTGTTTACAGATGAATTTTTCAATGAAAATCATGCAGACTTCAGATATTATGTAACCTGTTTTTCGTATCAGAATGATCTGCTTAGTCAGTGGCGGGGATATGCGGATGACGGGCGCGGAGCTGCCATCGGATTTGACCTGGATGTATTAAAAGAAGTTGTAACGGTTTCTCCGGAGATTTCAAAGCCGTCAATTGTGTCATTACATAAGATCAGTTATTCTGAAACAGAGCAGAGAGAAGTTGTACATCAGATAGTGCATGAATTGGTTGATGAAATCGAGAAGATATTACAGAAAGAAGAACAATGTCGGGAAAGCATTGAGGAAAAGCAAGATTATGAAATAGAAGTACTGGATAAAGTCATGAACTGTTTTGAGAAAAAGTTTTTGAAATTATTTCAGGAATCTGTTTACATGAAAAATCCGTTCTTCAGAGAGGAAAGCGAAATCCGATTGTGCGAGTTTTCGCCGAAACAGTTTCTGATGGGAAGAGAAGTTGAACTTTCTCTCGGTGCACGTTTATATAACTATTCCTACTATGTAAAAGAAAGTCAGCTGATATCTTATGTGGATTTTGATTTTTCAGATTGCCTTGACCAGCTGATAAAGGAACTCGTTATAGGGCCAAAGTGTCTGATGTCAGAGAGAGACATGGAATATTATCTGACAACGCTCGGTCTGTCGAATTGTCGGGTAAAGAAATCGCAGGGGACATATCGGTAATATATTTATAGCAATTCCCTTATATGGGCATATCAGACATCATGGAAAGGCAGATGAAAGACATGAAAAGAAAATTACCATTCAGAAAAGTGGCGGTATTTCTGATACTGGCATTATTTCTGACAGCAGGCATCAGTATGCGTGCAGTTACCGTAAATGCAGCCACATATGTGAAACAGAACAGAACCTCCGTCAATATAACATCGAAGAAAACAGGATGGCAGAAAATAAACGGAGACTACAATTTTATAATTCAAAGGGCCGTCTGATTTGCGGTTCTTTTAAGTACAAAGGCTATTATTACTACAGTATTGCCAACGGCAAACGTTTCACCGGATGGATGAAACGTTCCGGTAACAAGTACTATTACAATCGCAAAAATGGTGCCATGTTCCGTAATCGCTGGGCTACAGGAGATAAATACACCTATTACTTTAATAAATCCGGCGTGGCGATCGCCAGTCAATGGCTCAACCAGGATGGAAAAAAGTATTATTTCCTCAGCAATTCCACAATGGCAAAAGGCTGGCAGAAAATAGGTGGATATTATTACTATTTCAGCAAAAAAACAGGAGTGCTTGCGACAAATACCTGGGTTGGCAACTATTATGTCAACAGCAAAGGCCAGCGCGTGAAAGCATCAGACTCCAAACCAACAGTCAGCCAGAGCGGAAACACCTATACATACAAAAGCAGCACCTTAAATATTAAACTCTCCCGCAGATCAGTCCATGGAATTTCCTACTGGGTAGCGCATATAAAGACATCCAGTGCCAAACAGCTGAAATCCGCCCTCTCCAACGGAACTTATGGCGGATCTCGACAGACAACTTCTGATGCAGTATCCTCAAATGGAGGCATTATCGGAGTAAATGGCAGTGCTTTCGACTATGGTACAGGAAAACC
>ENA-OQKB01000185-OQKB01000185.1-human-gut-metagenome-genome-assembly--contig:-NODE-185-length-14787-cov-3.730900_pt1 | contig 14787 bp, 11 predicted proteins | sample MGYA00242646_ERZ504793 | MGnify/ENA primary metagenome ERZ504793 (study PRJEB26092, sample SAMD00036409) | human gut metagenome | host: Homo sapiens | study: EMG produced TPA metagenomics assembly of...
TGTGGAAAAGGTTAAGGAGATAATAGGTGATCAACAAAGAGTAAGTTGGGCAAATTCATAAATACTGTTGCTATGGATTATACAATAATTGACGCTCACTCACATCTGTGGCTTTATCAGGATACTGAAGTAGATGGCCTGAAAATAAAAACTACAGAGAATGGTCAATCATTGTTTATGGGGGAGGTGAGACAAATGCTTCCTCCCTTTATGATTGACGGAAGAAATACGGCAGAGGTTTTCCTGGCAAATATGAACTATGCCCAGGTTGGAGGAGCTGTTGTTACTCAGGAGTATATCGATGGTATACAGAATGACTATCTACTAGAGGTCATGACAAATTATCCCGACAGGTTTTTTGTGTGCGGTATGTGTGAATTCAGGAAGCAGGGTTACTTTAATCAGACTGTTGAACTTATAGACAAAGGGTTTAAGGCCATAAAGATTCCAGGACACCGTCTGCAGCTAAAGGACGGAAGGGTGATGCTCAATTCGGACGAAATGATGAAGATGTTTCATTTGATGGAAGATAAAGGAGTGATTCTTTCCATAGATATGATAGAGGGAGACCTTCAGGTTGGCGAGATGGAAGAAATCATTTCAGAATGTCCGGGTTTGAAAATAGCCATCGGTCATTTCGGCATGGTTACAAAACCGGACTGGAAGAAGCAGATAATGCTTGCCCGCCATAAAAATGTAATGATTGAGTCTGGCGGTATCACATGGCTGTTCAATGACGAGTTCTATCCGTTCAACGGTGCTATAAGGGCTATCAACGAAGCTGCCGACCTTGTCGGTTTCGAGAAACTGATGTGGGGTTCCGACTATCCGCGCACAATTACAGCCATCACCTACAAAATGTCGTACGACTTTGTGATTAAATCAAAAGAATTGGAAGAGAGAAGCAAAAAACTTTTCTTGGGCGAGAACGCGAAAGCCTTTTACGGTTTCAAGAATCTGCCTGAGTTACCTTATATTAAAAACATGTCAGAATGAAAAAACAAATATTTTATACCGCTTTTACTGATATTCAGCTTGTTCTTCATGTGGGCTATCAGCAGTAATCTGTTGCCTACAATGATCAGGCAGTTGATGAAAACCTGTGAACTGAATGCTTTCGAGGCCTCGTTCACTGAATCTGCCTATTGGCTGGCCTACTTCCTGTTTCCCATACCGATAGCAATGTTCATGAAACGTTTCAGCTATAAGTCGGGTATAATAGTCGGTCTCATTCTTGCTGCTATCGGAGGTCTGCTTTTCTTCCCTGCAGCTGAGATAAAGGAATACTGGGCATATCTTGTAATCTTCTTTATTATGGCAACGGGAATGTGCTTTCTTGAGACGGCTGCCAATCCGTATGTGACAGCTTTGGGTACACATGACACGGCTTCGCGAAGATTGAATCTTGCACAGTCGTTCAACGGTCTTGGTGCTTTCATCTCCGCAATGTTTCTGAGCAAGCTTATACTTACCGGACAGAACTATACGCGCGAAACGCTGCCTGCCGACTTCCCGGGAGGCTGGGAAGGATTTATCCAGATGGAGACAGACTCCATGAAGATGCCTTATCTGGTTCTTGCCGTGTTACTCATCATTCTTGCAGTAGTGTTTACACTGTGTAAACTTCCAGACATAGATAACGAAGAATCGCACGGAGAGAAGGGCAAGCTTATCAATTTTGCAGTGTTGAAACGCAAGCATCTGAGATGGGGAGTCATCGCACAGTTCTTCTATAACGGAGGGCAGACAGCCATCAACAGCCTGTTCCTGGTTTACTGCTGCATGTATGCAGGTCTGTCGGAGGATGAGGCGACCACATTCTTCGGACTGTATATGCTGGCTTTCCTTGGCGGCAGATGGATAGGTACTATGCTAATGTCGAAATTCAGACCTCAGGATATGCTGCTTACATACGCTATAGTAAATATCATACTGTGTGGAGTAATTATTATGTTCGGTGGTATGACAGGACTTTATGCCATGCTTGCAGTGTCGTTTTTCATGTCAATCATGTATCCTACCCAATTCTCACTTGCTCTACGCGACCTCGGCGAGGACACCAAGAGTGGTTCGGCATTCCTTGTAATGGCTATTATAGGTAATGCATGTATCCCTCAGTTTACCGCATTTGTGATGAATCATAACGCGGATTTCTATCAGGTGGCATATATAATACCTCTGATATGTTTCTTCTTTACAGCATATTATGGCTGGAAAGGTTATAAGATAGAGAAAAAACATCATTAAAATAATACAATAACAAATTTAAATAAATACATAGATTATGAAAGCTGTTCAAATTACTGAAGCCGGAAAGGTTCAAGTAGCTGATATAGTTAAACCAACACTTGGAGTCGGAGAAATTTTACTTCGTATCAAATATGTCGGATTCTGTGGTTCCGACCTTAATACTTACCTTGGAAGAAATCCTATGGTCAAGATGCCTGTTATCCCGGGACATGAAGTGGGTGCTGTGATAGAGGAAATAGGCGAAGGCGTTCCTGTCGGTTTCGAGAAGGGAATGAACGTGACTGTAAATCCATATACCAACTGCGGAAAGTGTGCCTCATGCCGCAACGGACGTGTCAATGCCTGCGAACACAACGAGACTTTGGGCGTTCAGCGTAACGGTTCGATGCAGGAGTTCCTTGTCCTCCCTTGGACAAAGGTTATTCCGGCTGCCGGCCTCTCGGATAAGGAATGTGCATTGATTGAGCCTATGAGCGTAGGTTTCCATGCCGTCTCAAGAGCACAGGTAACTGACATTGATACTGTGGCCGTGATAGGTTGCGGAATGATTGGACTTGGTGCCATAGTAAGGGCATCGCTTCGTGGAGCAAGAGTAATAGCCATGGATATTGATGACGAGAAACTTGAACTGGCAAAACGTCTCGGTGCATCGATGGTTATCAATTCTAAGACAGAAAATGTGGTTGAAAGAGTAAGGGAACTTACTGACGGTTATATGGCTGATGTGGTGATAGAAGCTGTGGGCAGTCCTGTCACATACGTAACTGCCATTGATATTGTTGCTTTCACAGGTCGTGTGGCATGTATAGGCTATGCCAAGAGTGAAGTGGCTTTCCAGACAAAATATTTTGTTCAGAAGGAACTCGACATACGCGGTTCGCGCAATGCAATGCCTGAGGATTTCCGTGCCGTGATACATTATCTTCAGAATGGAAATTGCCCGATGAACGAACTTATCTCTGCCGTAGTGAAACCTGAAGAGGCAGGTGAGGCTCTGCAGAAATGGTCGGAAAATCCAGGTAAGGTATTCAGAATGTTGGTTGAATTTTAATTTTATCAATTTTAATTTTTGACATTACAATGAAAGCTTTAAATAATAAGACTGCAGTAAAGGCAGTACGTCCGGAACGTATCATACAGTTTGGTGAAGGCAATTTCCTTCGTGCGTTCGTTGACTGGATTATCTCGAATATGAATGAAAAGACAGATTTCAACAGCAGTGTTGTTGTGGTGCAACCTATAGATAAAGGTATGGTTGATGCCCTCAATGCTCAGGACTGTCTTTATCATGTCAATCTTCAGGGACTTAACAATGGCGAGGTGGTGAACTCATTCAGAATGATTGATGTCATCAGCCGTGCCCTGAATCCATATAGCCAGTATAATGATTTCATGGCACTGGCAGAACAGCCTGAGATGAGATTCGTAATCTCGAACACTACTGAAGCAGGTATCAACTTCGATCCGTCGTGCAAGCTCGAAGATGCTCCTGCAAACTCTTATCCGGGCAAGCTGACACAGTTGCTTTATCACAGATTCAAACATTTCAACGGCGACAAGTCGAAAGGACTTATCATCTTCCCATGCGAGCTTATCTTCCTCAACGGTCACAAACTGAAGGAAACAATCTATCAGTATATTGAATTGTGGAACCTTGGTGAAGAGTTCAAGTCATGGTTTGAAACAGTATGTGGTGTATATGCCACACTGGTGGACCGCATCGTACCGGGATTCCCTCGTAAAGACATAGATAACATAAAAACTAAACTAGACTTTGATGACAATTTAGTTGTACAGGGTGAGGCTTTTCACCTGTGGGTAATCGAAGCACCGGAATCGGTTGCCGAAGAATTTCCTGCAAACAAGGCGGGGCTGAACGTTCTGTTCGTCCCGTCGGAGGAGCCATATCATGAACGCAAGGTGACTCTCCTGAACGGTCCTCACACTGTATTGTCGCCGGTGGCATTCCTTTCGGGCGTCAATATCGTGAGAGATGCTTGCCGGCATGAGGTGATAGGTAAGTTCATCAAACGTGTGATGTTCGACGAGCTGATGGAAACCCTTAACTTACCGAAAGAAGAACTTAAGAAGTTTGCAGATGACGTTCTTGAACGTTTCAACAATCCTTTCGTGGATCATCAGGTGACATCAATCATGCTTAACTCATTCCCTAAGTATGCCACACGCGACCTTCCGGGAGTGAAGGAATATCTGAAACGCAAGGGTGTTCTTCCTGAAGGACTCGTCCTCGGTCTTGCAGCCATCATAGTATACTACAAAGGTGGAAAGCGTGCCGATGGTGTAGAGATAGTTCCTAACGATGCACCGGAAATCATGGCGATGCTTACAAGTTTGTGGAACGATGGCTCGGTAGAAAATCTTGTGAAGACAGTTCTCGCCGATACTTCCATCTGGGGTGAAGACCTTAATACCATCCCGGGACTGGCAGACCGTGTAATTTACTATATCAACAAAATCCAGAGCGAAGAAATGCTTCAGACAGTAAAAGACCTTGTAGATTGATACTTCTACCTGTATTCTTCAATTTATAAATGTTAGTTTGTTATGACTGAATATATCCAGATAAACCCTGCGGACAATGTGGCTGTGGCACTGCACCCATTGTCCAAGGGTACTATAATAGAGGTAAACGGCAATTTTATAGAACTGGCTGAGGATATACCTGCCGGTCATAAGATTGCCTTGAAGGATTTTGCAGAAGGTGATATGGTGATAAAATACGGTTTCCCTATATCGCACACTGTGAAAGAAGTCAGGAAAGGACATCTGCTGAACGAGAAAACTGTTAAGACTAACCTTTCCGGTCTGAGTACATATACTTACACTACCGAAGTTCGAGAAACAGTACTTTTTCGAACGAGAACCGTACATTCAAAGGATATTTGCGTGCCAACGGAGAAGCCGGCATACGTAATGAGATATGGATTATCCCTACGGTGGGTTGCGTGAACGGAATAGCAAACCAGTTGGCCGAACAGCTTCGCAAGGAAACAGATTGCGAGGGGGTTGACTCCATTATATCTTTCCCTCATAACTACGGATGCTCGCAGTTGGGTGACGACCATGAGAATACCCGTAAGATATTGCGCGACATGGTCCTTCATCCCAATGCCGGAGCTGTCCTTGTCGTAGGTCTTGGCTGTGAGAACAACCAGCCTGATGCCTTTCGCGAGTTTATAGGTGACTATGATACCCAAAGGATCCGTTTCCTTGTTTCTCAGAAAGTAGATGATGAGATAGAAGAGGGTATGAAACTTCTTCGTGAGATGTATGCCATAGCCAGGGAAGACAAGCGGACTGATGTCCCCCTGTCAAAACTGCGTATAGGACTCAAGTGCGGCGGGTCTGACGGACTGTCCGGTATCACGGCCAATCCGATGCTTGGGGTGTTCTCTGACTATCTTGTTGCCCAGGGTGGGACAACAGTCCTCACGGAGGTACCTGAAATGTTCGGAGCCGAGACACTGCTCATGAACCGTTGCCGTACGCAGGAGATATTCGACGATACAGTGACCATGATAAACGACTTCAAGAACTACTTCATCTGCAATGACCAGCCTATATATGAAAATCCTTCGCCGGGAAACAAGGCGGGAGGTATTTCTACACTTGAGGAGAAATCATTGGGATGTACACAGAAGTCGGGAAGCTCGATGGTGGAGGATGTTCTGAAATATGGCGACCGTGTCACAACACACGGACTTAATCTGTTGAGCGCACCGGGCAACGACCTTGTGGCAAGTACGGCTCTTGCTTCTGCCGGATGCCATATCGTACTGTTCACAACAGGTCGAGGAACACCGTTCGGAACATTCGTTCCAACCGTGAAGGTATCGACCAACACACCGCTGTACGAGCAGAAACATACGTGGATTGATTTCAATGCCGGAACTCTGGTAGAGGGAGAAAGCATGGAATCTTTAAGCAGACGTTTTATAGACTTTGTGGTGGAAGTGGCAAGCGGAAAGCAGGCACTGAACGAAAAGAAGGGATACCGGGAAATAGCTATCCTTAAGCAAGGAGTAACTTTATAAAATGTTTTATTTTTTTAATGATGAAACTCTCCGTTGATATCTGAAATATAAATGGAGAGTTTTTTTGTTTTTACACTTTTGAAATTATTTTTGTCATTAATATTAATCTGAAAATCGATATGACCATAAAAAACATTATCACAGTCTTAACTATCTTTCTGTCCGGATTCTGTTATGCCGGAACCTCCACTAAAGTGGATTTCAACTTCGATTGGAAATTCAGCAAACCAGCAGGCTTCGTGCCTCAGGACACTTTGTTCCTGAGTCCAGATATAAAGTGGGAGGATGTGTGTCTGCCTCACGACTGGAGTATCAGCGAAGGATATACCAAGACTCAGACAGCCGGAAGCAATGGTTTTCTGCCTGGCGGTGTGGGGATTTACATGAAGAATTTTCTCACCTCGGATGATATGAATGGGAAAAAAGTGTTCATTCATTTCGAAGGTGTATATAATAACTCAAAGGTTTGGATAAACGGGCATCTGTTGGGATTCCGTCCTAACGGATATGTGGGATTTGAATATGAACTTACTCAATATCTGAAACCAAAAGGTTCGATGAATACAATAACTGTCTGCGTTGACAGAAGAGCGTATGCCGACAGCAGATGGTATGTCGGTGCCGGTATATACAGGAATGTGAGTCTTATTCTAAGAAACGAGCTCTATATTCCTTCAGACGGAATATTCGTTACCACACCACAGGTAGGCAACCGTTCGATGGTGAATGTGGTATGCGAGGTGAAGAATGCTGGAACAGGTGTAAAAGGAGTCACCGTGAAGCACGAAGTAGTGTACGACGGCAAGACAATAGCTTCTGTTTCCGATGATTTTGTTGCCCTGAAAGGCGATTTCAATGAGTTCACTGCATCTGTTGAACTGGAGAATTGTCATCTCTGGAGTCTTGAAACGCCTTCGATGTATGAGCTTCATACTACTCTGATTGCTTCTGACGGATATGTGATGGATAAGAAAACAACAAAATTTGGTATCCGCAACATTAAATTCGATGCGGATGAAGGCTTCCTTCTAAACGGAAAATCCGTAAAAATAAAAGGAGTGAACATACACCACGACTTGGGATGTATGGGTGTTGCCGCATACGATGATGCCCTGTTGCGACGCCTTCTGAAACTTCGTTCCATAGGCTGCAATGCCATACGTACAGCCCATAATCCGCATTCGGAAAGTCTGCTGGAAATGTGCGACAGTCTGGGACTTCTTGTAATGAATGAATTTATCGACGAATGGAAGGTAGCAAAGAAAAAGTGGATTACTGAGCGAGCTAAGGAAGATGCGCCCGACAGCATATCAATAGGATATACCAGATACTTCGATACGCATGCCGAGCACGACCTCAAGTCGTTCATCAGGCGAGACAGAAATCATCCTTGCGTGATACTCTGGAGTATAGGCAATGAAATAGAATGGACCTATCCATATTACTGGGCATCGAGCAAAGACAATAAAGGGTTCAAGGGGCTTATCCATACGGGCGACCCGGAAACAGACAACAAGTCTATACTGAAAGAGTTCAACCGTCTGTCAGGAGGAAAAGACGATTTGGCTGAAACAGCCGCTGTCCTTGCCGGTTGGGTTAAGGATGTGGACACTACCCGTCCCGTCTCTTCAGGAGTCGTTGTTCCGTCAGTTTCGCGTCTCTCCGGATATACAGACGTGCTTGATGTAGTGGGATATAACTATAAAGACAAATATTATGAAATCGACCATAAGCTATATCCATATCAGCCTATTATCGGTTCGGAGAATGTTGGTCAGCTCTTTGAATGGACAGCCGTGGCCGACAAGAAGTACATAGCGGGCATCTTCGTGTGGACAGGATTCGACTATCTTGGCGAGAACGGTCCATGGCCTGCAAGGGGTGGAGACTGTTCTTTCTTCGATTTCGTGGGCAACAAGACAGCGCGTGGCCATTTCTTTGAATGTCTGTGGAAAGACACACCGAAAACCCATATTGTAACAATACCTGAAAAAGAAAGCGAGTTCAAGATGGATGCTGACGGAAGTTTCACCTACACTCCACGCCCGGGATGGATCAGACGCTGGGAGTGGTACGACACACGCGATAAATGGAAGTACCGCAGGGACGAGGACATACTGGTACAGGTATATACCAACGCCCCAGAAGTGGAACTGTTTCTGAACGGCAAATCGTTGGGAACAAAGAAACGCAGCGATTTCATGGAGCATAATATACTGATGTGGAAGGTGGCATACAAGGAAGGAACACTCCTTGCGGTAGGCAAGGACGGCGACAGAATATTGTCGAAAGACACTTTGTCCACAAGCGGCAAGCCGTGCCGTCTGGCACTGAACTGCGACCGCAAAACAGCTACCGACAACGGTTATGACCTTATCCATGTAGAAGTATCCATTGAAGATAAAAAAGGAAACACAGTAGTCGATATACCTTCGGATGTGAGGATAATCCTCGACGACAAGTTTGAACTTGCCGGACTCGACAATGGATCGCCTTCGATAGAAGATTTGAACATCAACGTCATAAACAATAGTGTAAGGACATATAACGGAAAGTGTCTGTTTGTCCTGAGAACCATAAGAGGGAAGAAAGGAACATCCTTTGTAAAGGTTGTAGGTGACGGTGGAATACAGGGCAGATGTAAAATTCTGATTTCCCACCCTATATCACATTAATATCCCCCTCATATATTATAAGTGAAAGATATAGTTTTATGACATCAAAAAAACATGTAAAACCTAAGATTATGAGAAATAAAAATCTTTTAGCTTTAATAATCCTATTATCAACCCTAAAGGTTTCAGCATCTGATTCAAATGTTGATTTCAATAAAGATTGGAAATTCGTACTGAAAGATTCTGCTCATTATTCATATACTTCTTATGTCCCTGGTGATGAATGGAAGAAAGTGAACCTGCCACACGACTGGAGTGTTGGTCTGCCTTACGACTCCATCTCTGGCGAAGGGTGTGTAGCTTTCCTTCAGGGAGGAATAGGATGGTATAGCAAATCATTTCCCACAACAATCAGCGCAAATCAGAAATGCTATATAGTGTTCGATGGAGTATATAATAATTCTGAGTATTGGATAAATGGCAAAAAACTTGGATATCATCTTTCGGGATATGCTCCTTTTATTTTGATGTCACAGACTATCTCAATCCCAATGAGGATAACCGCATGACTGTAAGGGTCGACCACAGCCATTATGCCGACAGCAGATGGTACACCGGTTCAGGTATATACAGGGATGTGAAAATGATTGTAACCGACAGACTGCATATTCCGGTTTGGGGAACATTTGTCACTACTCCCGTGGTTACTGATAAATATGCTAAAGTAAACAACCAAATTACCGTGCGCAACAGTTACTCTGAACCCAGAACAGCTGTTGTTGAGATAGTGTATAAAGATAATAAAGGCAATATCGCAGCCTTTGAGGTCTTCAGTATAAAACTGAATGCTGGTGAGGAGAAAATTATCGACATCGTATCGGAGATAAAACAGCCGGATTTGTGGAGCGTCGAGATACCAGTCCTCTATACAGCCGAGACCCGTATTAAGAATGGCGATGAAGTCATTTCTGAAAACACTGTCAGGTTCGGTATACGAACATTCCACTTTGATGCAGACAAAGGTTTCTTCCTTAACGGAAAAAATATGAAGATAAAAGGAGTATGCCTGCATCATGATGCCGGTATAGTTGGCACAGCAATGATACGCGATGTGTGGTACCGACGTCTGAAAACCCTTAAGGAAGGAGGATGTAACGCCATCCGCCTTTCGCACAATCCGGGAGCGGATGAGTTTCTGTCTTTGTGCGATGAGATAGGTCTTCTGGTCCAGGAAGAGTTCTTCGATGAGTGGGATTATCCCAAAGATAAAAGGCTCAATATGAAGGAAACGGTAGAAGACTATCCTACTCATGGTTATTGTGAGCATTTCCAGGAATGGGCTGAAAGGGATTTGAAAAACGTAATGAGGAGAAGCCGTAATCATGCCTGTATCTTCCAGTGGAGTATAGGTAATGAAATAGAATGGACTTATACCGGATGCCGTGAGGCAACAGGTTTCTTTGGAGCCGATTCCAACGGTAATTACTTCTGGAACCAGCCTCCATACTCTAAAGAAAAAATCAGAGAAATGTGGAAAATCCAGCCTAAACAAGCATACGACATTGGTCGTACAGCGCAAAAATTAGCAGCATGGACACGCCAGATGGATACTACACGAGTGGTTACCGCCAACTGCATCCTGCCTTCCATAAGTTTTGAGACAGGATATATCGATGCACTTGATGTGGCTGGTTTCAGCTACAGACGCGTGATGTATGATTATGCTAAGAAGAATTATCCTGACAAACCTATAATGGGTACAGAAAATCTTGGTCAGTGGCACGAATGGAAGGCGGTGATTGAAAGAGATTTCATTCCGGGTATGTTTATATGGACAGGAGTCGATTATCTGGGAGAAAGTGGAAGCCGCCTTTCAAGATGGCCTCAAAAGTCAATAGGATGTGGTCTCCTGGATATGTGCGGCTATGTGAAGCCTTCGTACGACATGATGAAATCATTGTGGACTGACAAGCCTTTTATTGCTATATATTCACAGACTCCAGACAAATCTTCGTATCTCCAGGTAAAAGATGGCTTTACTGATAAGAAAGGACATGAATGGGATAGAAGATTATGGGTTTGGGATGATGTAAACTCTCACTGGAATTATCAGAAAGGTGACTCGGTAATAGTAGAAATATATTCCAATTGTGATGAAGTGGAACTTTTCGTTAACGGCAAGTCGATGGGAAAGAAGTATATAGACGATTTTGAGGATCATATCTATAAATGGGCAGTTCAGTACAAGCCTGGCACTATTACCGCAAAAGGAAAAAATAAGTTAGGTAATACCACTACAGCTATAAGGACTTCAGGCAAAGAACATTCGATATTGCTAGCGGTTGACAAACAAAGTATCGCAGCAAATGGAAAGGATGTTCTGCATGTCACAGCCCAGCTTACAGACAAAAAAGGTAATCCTGTAAAGACAACAGAACAGATGCTTAAGTTCAACATCGATGGAGAGTACCGTCTGTTGGGTATAGACAATGGAAATGTAAAGAACGTATCTCCATATCAAAGCAAGGAGATTATGACATATCAGGGAAGATGTATGCTGATGCTTCAGTCAACAGAAAAAACATCGGTACTGAATATCAGTGCAGAAACAAGTGAATTACAGTCGAATAAACTAACAATTAATATAAAATAAAGTACTAGTATGAGAAAAATTAATTTTTGTCAGCCGGCATGATGTCGCTATTGGCAGCATGCGGAAATACAGGCAATACACAGACTATTGCCGTTGACGACACTCAGAATTATGATGAGCGTAAGGCCGATTCATTGGGAATACCTAAGGGAAATAAGTTAAGTGCAGCTATGAAACGTGCCATGAAATGGGAAAATCACGACAATAAATGGTTCTTTGAGTATAAGATGGAACCACTTAAAGGTGATCTTGCTTATGAAGAGGGCGTAGTAAGAAGAGACCCGAGTGCAATGCTGAAAATAGGTGATACATATTATGTGTGGTATTCAAAGAGCTATGGACCTACCCAGGGATTTGCTGGAGATATAGAGAAAGATAAGGTTTTCCCGTGGGACAGATGCGATATATGGTATGCCACATCAAAGGATGGATTGACATGGAAAGAGCAGGGAATTGCAGTGAAGCGTGGTGAAAAGGGTGCTTACGACGATCGTTCTGTTTTCACTCCTGAGGTAATGGAATGGAAAGGAAAGTATTATCTTTGCTATCAGGCTGTAAAATCTCCTTATACAGTCCGTGTTAAGAATACTATCGGTATGGCATGTGCTGACTTCCCCGAAGGACTGTGGACCAAGACAGACAAGCCAGTACTGGAACCTTCTGATACCGGCGAATGGGAAGGCGATGAGGATAACAGATTCAAGGTTGTATCGAAAGGCGATTTCGACAGTCATAAGGTACACGACCCGTGTATAATACCTTATAATGGTAAGTTCTATATGTATTACAAAGGAGAACGTATGGGAGAAGAAATAACATGGGGTGGTCGTGAAATCAAACACGGTGTGGCTATTGCTGAAAATCCTATGGGTCCGTATGTGAAATCGGAATATAATCCTATTTCAAACAGTGGGCATGAAGTCTGCGTCTGGCCTTATAAAGGAGGTATAGCTTCTCTTATTACTACCGATGGTCCTGAAAAGAATACACTTCAGTGGTCGCCTGACGGAATAAACTTTGAGATAATGTCTGTAGTAAAGGGTGCACCACATGCCATTGGTCTGAACCGTAGTGCAGATGCCGAAAAAGAACCTACCGAAATATTGAGATGGGGTCTTACTCATATATACAACAGTTCTGATTACCAGAGTATAATGAGATTTTCTACTTGGACATTGCAGACACATACTGCTAAGGGTGAATCAAAAGAACGTAAATAAATTATTCTAATTTAAATTAAGATACCATGAAGAGAAAACTGTTTACTATTTGTTTAGCATCGTTGCAATTTGCATGTGCAGCAGAAAATTTAAATAATAAATCATACGAGTGGGACATCTATCCTGTACCAGCTAATGCTGGTGACGGTATGGTGTGGAAACTTCATCCACAGTCGGACGACTTTAATTATATTGCTGACGAAAAGGATAAAGGAAAAGAGTTCTATGCCAAATGGACTGATTTCTATCATAATCATTGGACAGGGCCTGCTCCTACAATATGGCAGAGAGACCATGTTTCCGTTTCAGACGGATTCCTTAAAATCAGAGCCAGCCGTCCTGAAGATGTCCCTCTAAAGAAAGTTGTAAGCGGACCTAACACAAAGGAACTCCCGGGAACCTATACAGGATGTATTACATCGAAGACTCGTGTAAAATATCCGGTTTATGTAGAAGCATACGCCAAACTTTCAAATTCAACCATGGCATCCGATGTATGGATGCTTAGCCCTGATGATACTCAGGAAATCGATATTATAGAGGCATACGGTGGTGATAGAGACGGTGGAGGTTATGGTGCCGACAGACTTCACTTAAGCCATCACATATTCATCCGTCAGCCATTCAAGGATTATCAGCCAAAGGATTCAGGTTCATGGTATAAGGATGACAAGGGAACATTGTGGCGCGATGATTTTCATCGTGTTGGAGTATTCTGGAAAGATCCTTTCACACTTGAATATTATGTAGATGGAGAACTCGTCAGAACTATAAGCGGTAAGGATATTATTGATCCCAACAACTACACTGGTGGCACGGGGTTGGTTAAGGATATGGACATCATAATAAATATGGAAGACCAAAGCTGGAGGGCCGTTAAAGGTTTAAGCCCTACGGATGAGGAACTGAAAAATGTGGAAGATCACACTTTCCTTGTCGACTGGATAAGGGTTTATACACTGGTCCCAGAAGAATAGGATTTTTATAGTTTATATCGTAATTTAATAAACACTTCATATATTCAACTTTTTCATTAATGAGTTTCAGTTGTAATATGAAGTGCTTTTTTATTGCTTGAATTTGAAATAAATATTTGAGAATGATATATACTATGACTAGTTAAATATATAAAATTATGATGTCAAAAAATCAATAGAATGTTCCTGATGACTTCATTATTGCGTAAAAGACTATTTATTGGATATTTTATTACTGGATTTATAGTCATAAGTATGGTTACTGCGATGATAAATGAACGTTGTCGGTTAAAAGAACTTAAGAATCTGATAATTCAAATTAATGAAGCTTATGAGAATTCCAATAAAGTTCATTTGTATATTACTAAGTTGGCAACTTTAGGTGAATCGGTTATAGCATGGGATGAGTCTGATTATAACATATTTCATAATCACCTTTTTAAAACAGATAGTGTTTTACTTGAAATTAAATTAAGGAGTGGTGATTTTTTATGTCCGGTTCAAATTGATTCTTTACGGGGATTGCTTAGAACGAAAGAAATGTACTTGTTTCGAATAATGAAAGCAATCCAATTTGCGAATAAATCTGATAGTATTCTTACTAATGAATTGCCTATAATAGCTACTCAAACAGTAAAAGTGAAGACAATAACTCAGAAAAAGAAAGGAATTGCCGGATTATTTGGAAAGAAGGAAAAGATACAAGTTCCCTATATTACTAATGAAATACAAGATTTTAATAATAGATTGGTTTCTGCCAGAGATTTGCGAAACAATCAGATTGAAACCTATGTGGATAGCCTGCGTTTGCATAATAGGATGTTAAATCAGAAGTTATATGATTTTGTATCGTTTTTAGATAATCAGGTACAGTTGTCATTTACAGAACGAAACTCAGAGGTAACAGAAGTCAAACAAGAATCCTTCCGATTATTTATCGTAATGATGAGTATTGCGGTTTTTATAATATTAATTTCATTTTAATTATACAATCAGATTTACGTTAAAGAAAGAAAT
>ENA-OQKB01000186-OQKB01000186.1-human-gut-metagenome-genome-assembly--contig:-NODE-186-length-14718-cov-4.265095_pt1 | contig 14718 bp, 19 predicted proteins | sample MGYA00242646_ERZ504793 | MGnify/ENA primary metagenome ERZ504793 (study PRJEB26092, sample SAMD00036409) | human gut metagenome | host: Homo sapiens | study: EMG produced TPA metagenomics assembly of...
CAATCAGAGTGGGATATTGTTTTTGAGAACGAACATATCGCCAATTGGTTTTAATCCGGGCAAGTGCCTTGTCTTAGTAAAAGGCATGAACTCGTCAGCAATACGACTAAACGCCTCAATATATCATATAGTAAACTAAAATGCTCCTTTTTGTATATTATATGATATGTTGGGGCTTTAAAAATTCAGTTATTCGAAAATTTCCAATAACTGAATTTTTGCTTGCCAAAAGAAAAAGATATGTCTCCACTCTCAACTTGACTTTAATGACCGTTATTATATACACGGGCAATAAAGTCAAGTCAAACAGAGGGGAAGAAAAGAAAAAAGCTTCAACTGAATATTTCTCTTTTGATCAGCATACAATATCAGTGAAAATATCTTGCATTTAATTGACACTATAGGCGAAAACATCACGGAATTTTGTACCTTTGTAGCTAGATAGAAGATAGGTGAACTTCATTGAGGATACAATACTTCCTCATGGTTCTGATTCATTGAGAAAAGAGTGTAAAACAGCCTCAAAAACAAGTCTCAGAGGTCTCAAAAACAACTTTTCTACCGATTAAATTGCAATAATCTATCATTCAAGCAGCTATGTATGCTGCATCGTAGATAAGTGGTGATTACCAACGATTAGCATTTGGAAAATCCATCGCAATCTGCCCTTGAAAACCAAGCGATTTTGCTCCCTTTCGTCAAAATAGACATTTCCTTTAAAAACAATATAAAAACGCCCCTGCCAAACATTGTCCGACAGGGGTGTTTTTCGTAGATTTGATTCCCGTCTTGACCGGTGGGGTAAAACCATTTCTACTATGACAACAAAGATAGCAAATATTCTCCAATGCTATGCATTGGGGATGGAGATAAAGCAAATAAGCAGGAGTTTTGAGCTATCCCGCAACACAGTGCGCAGATATGTGCGTCTGTTCCAAAAGTGTGGCATTCCGATAAAGGAGTTGGCATCAATGCCTTCTTCCCGCATCCAAGAAATGTTCTCCGAAGGGGTTAGCCGTAGTCAGATTCCATCACAACGCCAACTTAAGCTGGAGGCACTTCCACCCGAGTACTCCGCCCGTCTTAGCCGCCGAGGGGTAACGGTCAAATCCCTGTACAAAGAGTATCACAAAACACGCCCTAATGGATACAAACATGCCAGTTTCGGTAATTATCTCATGCGTTACCGGATGGTGACTCATGTCGTGGGGCATATTGAGCATTATGCCGATGACCAAATATACATTGACTTTGCCAGTGACAAGTTTGAGGTCATTGACAATGAAAACGGTGAATGCCGTAGCGTTGAAATGTTTGTGTCCATACTCCCCTGTAGCCACTATACCTATTGTGAAGCGGTCTGGTCCCAGTCAAAACAAGATCTGATCAAGGCATGTGAAAACGCACTTCATTTTTACGGTCGGTATTCCGATGGCAATCGTACCTGACAACCTCAAAGCAGCAGTAGCCCGCAGCAACCACAACGGTCCGGTAATCAACGAGGAGTTTGCGGCATTTTCCGAGCATTATGGATGTACCGTATACCCCGCACGGGTACGCCATCCCAAGGACAAGGTGTTGGTTGAAAATGCCGTGAAACTGCTTTACCGGCAGTATATGCAGATGTCGAAGAGCTTGTGTTCAACTCTCTGGAATCTTTGAATGTGGCCATTTTCGAATCGCTCTCAGCCTTTAACGGGCGCAGGATGAACGGACGTTCCCTGTCCAGACGCGAACAGATTGAAGCCGAGTACCTCCGCCCACTTCCTGCCATACGCCACCAGATGAAGGAGCGGCGCTCTGCAACGGTAATGCGGAACTGCTATGTAACTTTCAAGCTTCACCATTACAGCATGCCGAAAGAGTATATAGGCAAACGTGTCGAAATTGTCTATGATGCTGACACGCTGAAGATATACCATGGTCTGCGCCTAGTGACCACACATCAGCGTGATGATACGCTTTATGCCTATACAACTAAGGCCCCCACAGACTGCCCGGACGCCATGGGAGCTATGAAAATAAAATAAACTTAATCATATATTAATCTTTTCAAAGGTCTGTAATCCGGAGTTGCCAAAAGGCAACAGCAGCTGCTGCAGCCACATTGAGCGAATCCACTCCATGCGCCATAGGGATACGGACTACATAATCAGCTTCAGCAATTGTCTTGTAAGGAAGCCCATCCCCTTCTGTTCCCATCACAATAGCCAACCGAGGTTCAGCCGCCAATATGGGATGATCTATAGAGATAGAATCATCAGTCAACGCCATGGCAGCAGTACGGAAACCAAACTTGTTCAAATCGCCAATCGTACCATTCAACCATGTCCATGGAACCAAGAACACCGAACCCATAGACACCCTTACCGCACGGCGATTCAACGGATCGCAAGAATTGCGTGTCAACAAAACAGCATCTATCCCAAGAGCAGCTGCCGAACGAAATATCGCCCCGATATTGGTAGTGTCCACCACACCGTCAATGACTACAATCCGCCGGGTATCCCGGCAGATCTCTTCCATAGAGGGCAACACTGGACGACGCATAGCACATAATACACCACGTGTCAGAACATAGCCAGTCAACGTAGTCAACAACTCTCTATCACCCGTATAAACGGGCACATCACCACAACGCTTGATAATGTGAGCAGCACTGCCAGAGATATGCTTACGCTCACACATAAGAGCAAGAGGTTCATATCCTGCATCCAAAGCCCTACTAATGACATTGGGGCTTTCGGCTATAAATACCCCTTTCCCAGGTTCCATACGCTGACGTAACTGAGCTTCCGTCAACATGCAGAAAACATCCACTCCGGGATGTGTCAATGATGATATTTCAATAATAGGCATACACTCTTATATTATACTATTTCATTGCTTTTAATCTACATTCCAGCCTCCATTGTCACAGCTACTTTTATCACTCCATCTTGTCGGTTCTCAAAAATCTGGTAAGCCGTTTCTATCTGATCTAGCGGGAAACGATGTGTAATTAGTGGAGTGGTATCTATTTTTCCCATCTCTATCAAGCGAAGTATCTCAGCACAATCGCAACCATCTACGCCACCAGTTTTGAAGGTTAGATTCTTTCCATACATATCCGGCAAAGGAAGAATCTGAGGACGGTCATAAAGAGCCACCAAAATAACGACAGCATTAGGGCGCGCACATTCCCATGCCAAGCGAAATGTATCCTCCCCTCCTGCCACTTCAAAAACTACATCCGCACCACCGTGTGGACTACTTTGCAATACAAATTCCTTACATTCTTCTGGAGTGACAACTTCTACCTGCGGATAATGTTCCCTAACAAACCGAATTCTTTCAGAGGATTGTTCGCAAACAACAATGCGCTGCGGCTTTCTCAGCATCACACAAAGCAAAGTACAGATTCCCGTAGGTCCCGCACCAATGACAAGCACCGTGTCTTCTTCGGTAATCTCCGAAATGCGAGCAGCCCAAAATCCTGTAGCAAGGATATCTCCTACAAACAAAGCTTGCTCATCACTCACGGAATCGGGAATGAGATTCAAGCCTTGATCAGCATAAGGTACGCGAACATACTCCGTCTGCCCCCCATCAATCCGACATCCCAAGGCCCATCCCCCATTAGGATCAGCACAATTATTCACATATCCATGCCGGCAAAAAAACATTCTCCACAAAAGGTTTCCACATTGACGGTAACTCGATCGCCTGGTTTGACTAATTTAACATCACGTCCTGTCTGCTCCACAATACCCACCATTTCATGCCCCACTGTTATTCCGGGAACAGCACGTGGCACACCACCATGTTTAATATGCAAGTCACTGGTACAAATACTTCCGAGAGTGACGCGCACAATAGCATCACGCGAGTCCCTCAACTCAGGCTTCGGTTTCTCTATCAATTCAAATTTTCCCTGTTTAATATAAGTATATGCCAACATGATATTTCCTTTTCTTCTTTAATGGTTATCTTTATAAAACGACGCAAAGATAATATACAAACATAAATAACAGCCACCATTTGCTGACAAAATGGCTTTCTTTATCACTTTACCTTGCTTCTCAACTGCAAACAAATTTTACAAAAGTTTAAACACATCTCGATATTCATTAAAATTATCTTCACAGATTTAAATTCATTTCATTTCCGGCTGACATTTTGCCATCAGGCATATACTTTGCAAGAACATCAGTGTATTGCCAAAAACGACAAGATAAAAAAAATCAAAAAGCAATCTAGTAACAATTTAAAATATAGGAGATTATAATTATGATGCCGACTAGAAAGTATAACAATCAGAATTGGTTACCAAGTATTTTCAACGATTTCTTTGATAATGAATGGTTGACAAGAGCCAACGCTACCGCCCCTGCAATTAATGTCATTGAAAGTGACAAAGATTATAAAGTAGAGGTTGCTGCTCCGGGTATGACTAAAGAAGATTTCAATATCCACATCAGCGAAAACAACGAACTAGTGATCTCAATGGAGAAAAAGAATGAAACAAAAGAGGACGACCATCACAACAGAAGATATTTACGTCGTGAATTTTCTTACTCTAAGTTCGAACAAGCTTTGATTCTTCCTGAAGATGTGGTTAAGGAAAAAATCAGCGCCAATGCCAGCAATGGTGTTCTGACCATTGATTTGCCTAAACGCACTCCTGAAGAAAAAGCCAAAGTGAACAGAATCATCGAAATTCATTAATCACAGATTTTGAATATTTACAATCAGACAGTTTATAAGGTACATCTATAACATGCTATTATTTTGCATGATATAAAAGTGTGCCTTATATATTGTCCGATTGTCATAAAATCAACATATTTGCATCAACACTTTCTGTCGGATTTCCACCATACTTTTCAGCGTTTCTTCCCATCTTTCCCCTAAAAAAGTCCACCTCTATTACAATTGAACTTCAAATTCAGGACAAAACTGAAAAAAAGCCAGTTTAAATTTTCTTTCAAAAAATGCTGAACAACATTAAAACAGAAACTAAGATGAGTAGGCTTCTTTTTTATTATACAAGCATTAAAATCACATATTTTTTAGTATTTTTGTACCCAAAATTCACCATATAAAACAAACCAATAAAAAGAGGATGAAAGCATCAGTACGTTTAGTTCGTTTTGCTACAATAGGAACCTTAAATTACCTTATTACCATGTTAGTGATATGGATTGTGATGAGTTACTTCTCATTCAAAGGAAAATATATAGTAGCAAATATTATGGCATATCTCATCGCTCAAACCCATAATTTTATATGGAGCAAATATTGGATTTTTCCTTCCAGCAATCCCCAAAACAGTCTTTGGCAACAAATAATGCTCTTTTGTACCGCTTTTGGTATTGCCTATGGCATACAACTTCTTTTTGTGATACTGATGATAGAAGCAATAGGAATCAAAGAATTTACAGCACAATTTATTGGAATAATAATATATGGAGCTGTTAATTTTATGGTAAACAATAGAATAACATTCCGATAAATATATTTCAAAACTTATGGCAGACAATTATATAGAAAGGCAATACGAACAATATGAAGCCCGAAAGGCTGCATGGGAAAAAAAACGTAAACAAGGAAAGAAGAAAACGATTTCCGTCAAGTCTCAACCAAAGGACCTGACAGACAATACAATCAAACTTCCTAGAAAAGCATTCATCACAGGAGGTGCCGATGGCATAGGGAGAAACATTGTGAAAGCTTTCTGCAACTCACAATACCAAGTCGCCTTTTGTGACAAAAATGAGGATTTAGGAATACAGACAGCCAAAGAGACCGGAGCAATTTTTTATCATGCCGATGTAAGTAATAAAGAATCCCTTGAGAACTGTATGCACGAGCTTTTTGAAAAGTGGGGGGATATGGACATCATTATTAACAATGCCGGAATAAGCGAATTTTCTCCCATCACGGAAACCAGCGTGGAAGATTTTGATAAAATTTTGTCCATCAATCTGCGACCTGTATTTATCACCTCACGCACATTAGCTTTGCATCGCAAATCCCAAGCAGAAAATCACCCGTATGGCAGAATTATCAATATCTGTTCCACCCGTTATTTAATGAGCGAACCGGGAAGCGAAAGCTATGCGGCTTCCAAAGGAGGAATCTATTCACTGACCCATGCACTTGCTTTATCCCTTGCCGACTTTCATATCACCGTAAACTGTATTTCGCCAGGATGGATTCAGACCAAATGATTACGAACGGCTACGCCCAGAAGATCATGCCCAACATCCATCAAGACGAGTAGGCAAACCAGAAGACATAGCACGTATGTGTTTATTTTTATGTCAAGAAGAGAACGACTTCATCAATGGACAAAATATCATCATCGATGGTGGAATGACCAAAAAGATGATTTATTTAGAATAAAACGAACTAAAGAAAATATCTATAATGAATAAATAATCACTCATGAAAATACATCATATCGCCATTTGGACATTTCATCTGGAAAAGCTAAGGGAATTTTATACTCGTTACTTTAACGGAACAAGTAATGAAAAATACATTAATTCCCAAAAAGGTTTTGAATCTTACTTCATTTCATTTGAAAGTGGTGCTACATTAGAGTTGATGAGTAGGATTGACGTGCAAAATATCCCGATAGAAGAAAACAGACCGGGATTGACCCATCTAGCTTTTTCTTTTGAAAGCCAAGAAGCTGTCTTATCACTAACGGAACAGCTACGTACTAAAGGATACCATATCGTAGGTGAACCTCGCATTTCAGGAGATGGCTATTTTGAAAGTGTGATACTAGATCCAGACGGAAACCGGATAGAGTGTGTTTACAAAAAAGAGCAGGAATGCCCTCCTGAGGGAAATCATGTAATAGAAACTGAGCGACTTATTTTACGTCCTTTTACAGAGAATGATACGGAAGCTGTTTTTAACTGTTGCCAGAATCCCAACCTAGGAAATAATGCTGGTTGGAAACCTCATGACACACTGGAAGAATCTCTGAAAATTCTTCAAACAATATTTATACCACAAAAAGACACATGGGCCATCACTAGAAAGGAAGACCGGCTTCTGATAGGAGCTATAGGAATTCTACCAGACCCAAAGAGAGAGAATTCAAATGCCGGAATGATAGGTTATTGGTTAGATGAAGCCCAATGGGGAAAAGGATATATGTCTGAAGCCGTCTGTGCTGTCTTGGACTATGGCTTCAACAAACTAGGATTAACCTTGATCAGTGCAAATTGTTATCCTCAAAACAAACGTTCACAACGTGTTTTGGAGAAAATGGGGTTTACATACGAAGGCATTCTCCATCAAGCCGAAGTTAGCTATGATGACAAAATATATGATCATTTGTGTTATTACTTAGAGAAAAACAACCTAAAATAAGTTTTTCATTTTTACACAATCTCAAATGCCTATTCTATTTCATCATTAATTTTGTTAATCCCTAACTTCCCCCAAAGGATATATACGTGTCTAAAAAAATCAAAACAAAGCAATCGTTCTTGGGTAAAACATTTATCCAAGAACGATAAAAATACACCTTATTCTTCTTCGGAGATTATTTCTCATAAAATCAATTGAAATAATACAAGAAGATAGCGATGCCTTCAAGTGCCTTCTTCGGTTGGTCTTTTATCTCAATTGTAAATTTAATTTCAGCCTTGGCTACGCCACGCAAGTTCTGTAAAGAATGAAGACTTGCTACCATACGGATACTCTGACCTGCTAGGACAGCCTGTCCAAATTTCATCTTGTCCATACCATAGTTGATCATCATTTTCAGATTATTCACTTCTATAATCTGGTTCCACATATGTGGAAGCAACGAAAGGGTCAGGTAACCATGTACAATAGTACTATGATAAGGACTTTCCACTTTAGCACGTTCTGTATCTACATGAATCCACTGATGATCCAAGGTAGCATCTGCAAAAAGATTAATTCGGTCTTGCGACACTTCCACATAGTCGGAAATTCCAATCTGCCGTCCTAGCAGCTTCTCAAAATCCTCGTACGAATTAACAACAACTTTATCCATTATCTCTTTGTTTTAAAGGTTATACACTAATTGAATACAAAAATAAGAAAAATAGTCCTATATTTGCACTTTATTCACACAAAAACTTCATTACAGATGAGAATTATTGAAAGAGAACAGCGTACCGCAGAACAAATGATCCGAATTTATTGTCGGTACAAGGAAGGCAATAAAGAGCTTTGCCCAACCTGTCGGCAGTTATTGCAATATGCACATAACAGGTTAAAGCATTGTACATTCGGTGAACAAAAAAAGACTTGCCGCAACTGTCCCATACATTGTTATAAACCAGAAATGAAGAAACGAATACAAGAAGTAATGCGGTATGCTGGTCCACGAATGTTTTTTTTTCATCCCATAACAACTATCAAGCATTTCATTCATCAATAAACAGAATGGACAGAGCACAGTTTTATAAAGAAGTATATAGCATTACAAAAGAAATCCCCTACGGCAATGTTTTTACTTACGGAAAAATAGCACAACTTATAGGTAATCCCCAATATTCACGAATGGTAGGACAGGCTTTATCTTATGCACCAAAAGAAGAAGACCTTCCTTGCCACCGGGTAGTAAACAGCCAAGGAAGACTAGTTCCCAGCTGGCAGAAACAAAAAGAATTATTGGAAAAAGAAGGAATCACCTTCAAGCGCAATGGATGCGTCAATATGTCCAAACACTTATGGGGACATTACTGGTTCACTCACATCGACAATAGGTATTAGCCCCACAAGTGCAACGTGGCAATAATTGCTCACTCAGTTCGTCCCGATAAAACTCATATAATTCACGATACATCGTTTCATAAAGTTCGGAAATACGATGTTCCAATTCTGTTTCATCCTCATAAATATGCTGAAACGGGTCATCAAAAGAAAAATGCTTCCTAGTTTTTCACTTCCTTATTAAAATCACCCTCCACTTCCTTTGCTTCTTCACAAAGAGTAATCACATAGTCCCATGGTTGATGGCAATATATATCCACATCACTAGCTTTCTTACGAGAGCAATCGTATCCATTCTGTTCCATCACCCCTACCACTGAAGATGGTACCACTCTTCCCGGCAGAACTCCAGAAGTAAATATCTTTGTCCCATGTCCAAAAGAAGATAATATCTTCTGTGCCATACGACTACGACATATGTCACTATTACTCACCAATAAAATATTCATCGCTATTCCTATATTTAAATTCAACAATTATTTTCATTCATCCCTACTAACATAAAACACTCTCAAAGTATAAACTAATATCCGATATCCAGCCCCATTCAAGTGCAAATCATCAATGGGCAAATTAGGGTTCAATTTATCATTCAACAACAATTTATCGAACACGTCTATCACCAATAAATGAGATTTTAAGTTTTCCTTTCATACCTACCTCTTCACCAGTTTTTTTGGAGAGCCACTCCATGAACACCCCAAACAATAAACAATAGTTAAATCAAACCCTTCCATATTCTCTTCCAAATTTCTCGGTACCACTTCCCCTTCATCCGATACATAAACTAACAACCTTTCTTTCTTCTCATTTTTAACGTATAACCCTGCAATTTTGCATTGCGGACACAACAATTTTCTCATATCTATTTTCTCTTTTTTATCCAAAACAACAAATTAACATCCAATTTTTCTTATAAATTTGCGGCAAAAATACGAAAAAAAAACAGTTGAATAGCATCTGTAGTGAATTTGCACAACATAAAAAGATTATTGGAAAGAAAAATGCCTATCTTTGCCCAAGAATATAAAATCGCAAAATAAAAGTGTAGCTATGGAAATAAAATTAGACAGAAAAAAAAATCATATTGCGGCATCTGATTACAAAGAACAAATAACCGTCATAAAAACAACTAGCGGTTTCAAAATAGAAAGCAATGTAGACACGAACAAAATAGAAGGGAATTATATGGTAAAAAGAGAGAAAGAAACGCTTATAAAAATAATAGAACTCCGCAATTTTCAACGTGATATCATCCTAATCTTAAATCGTATATCTATATTCCCGTTACAGGCTGAAAAACAGTTAACTGAAGTATTACAGGAATTAAACAAAAACTTTATTATCCATTCCGACTTGCCCGCATAATAACCTCACAAGAAGAACGAATCATTATCAACTATATTAAACGAACTATGATACATTTTTTTAAGAATTCCATTGCCACTATAAAGTTACCCGATAAGTTCACTTATCCTTTTCACTATACCCCTCATCCACTTTGCATAATAGCGACTAAAGAAGTACAAGCCTATCTGACAAGTCAATCCCAATGGCAAAAAGAATTGCAACAAGGAAAAATGTTTGGTGTCCTAATTGTACAAACACCCGAGAATAAAATAGGTTATTTGGCTGCATTTTCAGGAACATTGGCTGGTAAAAACTGTCATCCTTTCTTCGTCCCGCCAATTTATGATTTGTTACAACCACAGGGATTCTTCAAAATAGAGGAAGAACGTATATCCGCCATCAATGTATGCATTAAAAAGACACAGAACGACCCTCGTTATATAGATCTACTCCGACAAATTGAAAAAGAGACAATACAATCCCAGCAGGAATTGACTGAAGCTAAAGAGTTTTTCAAATCCGCTAAAAAGAACAGAGAAATCCGGCGCAAGACGGGAATTCCCGACGCAAAGGAGTTAGCTGCAATGATACGTGAAAGCCAGTTTCAAAAAGCTGAATTAAAACGCATGGAAAAAATATGGAAAGAAAAAATCGCTTCACTACAAGCAGAGGCCGATACTTTCATCACAAAAATAGAAACGATGAAGACAGAAAGGAAAAAACGTTCTGCCACTTTACAAAGAAAGCTGTTTGAGCAGTTTCAGATACTCAACGCCCATGGAGAAACAAAGATTTATGTCGTATTTTTGCACAAACTATACAAAAATTTCCTCCTGCCGGAGCCGGTGAATGTGCAGCTCCCAAATTACTCCAATATGCCTATAAGCATCAATTAAAACCTATTGCTATGGCAGAATTTTGGTGGGGAGATTCTCCAAAAGCAGAAATAAGACATCATGGATACTACTATCCTGCATGTAAAGGAAAATGCGGACCTATCCTGGGACATATGTTACAGGGACTGGAAGTGGAAGAAAATCCCTTGTTAAAAAAACATTATCATGAAATGCCATTAGAGATAGTATATGAAGATAATTACCTAGTCGTAATCAACAAACCAGCGGGAATGCTCTCGGTTCCAGGAAAAGGAGAAATAGACTCTGTCTATCAATATATAAAAATACTTTATCCAGATGCCACAGGTCCTCTGATAGTCCACCGATTGGATATGGCTACTTCCGGTGTGTTATTAATAGCCAAAAACAAAGAAGTACATCAGCACCTGCAAGCACAATTCAAGAATAGAATGATAAAGAAACGATATATTGCCTTATTGGATGGCAAGATTTCTTCTAAAGAAGGAACCATAACACTCCCCCTCCGTATGGATCCTCTTGACAGACCCAGACAAGTAGTAGACCATGAACATGGAAAAACCGCTATTACACAATATCAGGTTTTAAACGAACAAGAAGGAAACACACTTATTGCCTTTTATCCATTGACAGGACGGACACACCAATTAAGAGTGCATGCCGCCCATCCGGAAGGATTACATTGTCCTATACGAGGAGATGAACTCTACGGACAAAAAGCAGACAGACTTTATTTACATGCTGAAAGTCTAGAGTTTGTTCACCCTGTAACAAAAGAAATAATTTTTGTAGAAAAGAAAAGTAATTTCTAATAGTTTTTGCTCAGAAAATTTATCTGTGGGTGCTGAAAGTTTTTTTCAGCACCTCACACACCAAATTAGTATTTCACCATTCCTGAAGTAGACATCCGTTTTATTCTTCCATACACATATGTAAATGCGGGAATCAGAAAAATAACTGCAAATATCCATGCCGTAGGGTCACCAAAACAAACAGCTAAATAGCCCAATATTGGTACTGCATAAAGACTGACCATTATACGGGCAATCATTTCGGATACCCCCGACAACATAGCCAAATTGGTAAAGCCCACCCCCTGAATGGAATAACGCAAGATACAAAGTAAGCCCAAAACCGGAAAGAAAGAAACGGAAATATGCAAAAACAATTCCGTATCTTTCAAGATCTCCCATTCTGCTGGGTCAACAAATAACAAGGCAAAAGTACGTGCTCCCAACATCAAGACTACAAACATAAAACCACAATAAACAACCATCATTAATACACTCGCCTTGATTCCCAGCCAGATACGCTTCGGTTTTCCCGCACCGTAATTCTGTCCACTATAAGTAGCCATAGCTATACCCAGACTCTCAAGCGGACACATACAAAACATCTTAATACGCATAGCAGCCGTAAAAGCAGCCACACAAGCAGTACCCAATGCATTATTTGCACTTTGCAACATAATACTGCCAATAGCAGTAATAGAGAACTGCAATCCCATCGACACACCGATATACAGTAAAGTCTTTGCCAACGCTCCTCGAAATTTATGCTCTGTCGGAGTCCCCTTCAGAATCTCAAAATGACGCATCATATACAAATAACACAATACAGCCGAAACCCCTTGTGAGAATACCGTAGCCACAGCTGCTCCCGCCACTCCCCAATCAAGTATCAAAATACAAAAGAGATCAAGCAAAATATTCAATATCGTAGAAAAAAGCAAAAACCAAAACGGAGTCTTGCTATCACCCAATGCACGAATAATACTTGAAAGCAAATTATAGAAAAAGGTACAGGGCACCCCGATAAAAGTAATCAGCAAATAAAGATAAGCATCCTCAAGGATATTCTCCGGAGTCTGCATCATCTGAAGAATATCCGAACAAAACATACTAGTTACAATAGCAATTACTACAGACATCACCGCTGCCAATTGTAAACTAACTGCCACAAAACGCCGCATCATACCATAATCCCTAGCTCCAAACTTCTGTGCGACAGGAATACCGAAGCCACCACAACAGCCATTGCAAAAGCCTAATATCAAAAACACCACCGAAGTGCTAGCTCCTACAGAAGCCAAAGCATTAATTCCAAGAAACTTACCCACAATAGCAGCATCCATCAAGGAATAAGTCTGCTGAAGTAAATTACCCAGCAATAAAGGAAAAGCAAAATTCAATATCAAAGGGAACGGACGTCCCGAAGTCATCTCTCTCGAAGTTGCCATAACATGAATGTATTGTAAATCCGAGCACAAATATATATCATCCTTTGTAAAAATACATATTTCTAGAACTTCATTTCAATGAATACCCATTAATTAAATGATACATATCAATTTTTCCCAAAGAACTATCGTCTTTCCCAAAATCCTGAATAAAAAAGCAACAACACAGCAAACAATTCCAAACGTCCTATCAACATCAGAAACGACAATATCCATTTAGCAGCATCAGGCAACGCCGCCCATGAAAAAGCAGGACCGAATGCTCCTAACCCCGGTCCCACATTGCCTAAGCTAGAAATTACTGTACTCATCGCTTCAATTATCCCCACCCCGAAAAACATCAGCAGTATCCATCCGGCCAAAATACAGAACAAATAAAATACAAAGAATGTATTCACTGAAGCAATGATGGAAGGCGATATAACCTGACGGTTCACACGAACAGGCAATACAGCCCTAGGATGCAGCATCCGTTTGAATTCATTTTTGATATTACGCGCCAGAATCATAAGGCGCATATTTTTGATTCCCCCACTAGTAGACCCCGTACATCCACCTGACAACATAGCAAAAATAAGAAGCATCCATGTAAAAGATGGCCACAAGTTATAATCATCCGTTGCAAAGCCGCATGACGTATGCGCCGTAGCCACTTGAAACAGAGCCCTGCGGAATGCCTTTTCCCAATCATAATGATTCTGAAAAACTAAGGCAAACGTAATAACAAGTGTCAGAATACTCACTGATTTCATAAACCAACGGAATTCATCATCCTGAAATAAACGCTTGCCTTTCCCTTTCAGACACATAAAATAGAGAGAGAAATTAATACCCGAAAGGATCATAAATATCGCTATTACATATTCTATAAACGGAGAGTTCCAATAAGCTACACTAGCTTGTTTGGTAGAATAACCACCTGTAGCCGTTGTAGAGAATGAATGACATACCGCATCAAAAAAACTCATTCCTCCTATCATCAGCAGCACAGTTTCTGCAATTGTAAGAATAGCATATATCATCCACAGCCACTTAGCCATCACATCAATCCGGGGATGTGTTTTGTCGTGCGTCACTCCGATAGCCTCAGCTGAAAAAAGTTGTATAGTTCCTCCCCCGAAAATAGGAAGCACAGCAATAGTAAAAAAGACAATACCCAAGCCACCTATCCATTGTGTCAAGCTACGCCAAAATAACAGACCATGTGAAAGAGATTCTATATCATCCAATATAGTAGCTCCTGTAGTAGTAAAACCCGACATGGTTTCAAAAAAGGCATCCGTCACCGAAGGGATTCCTCTACTAAAATAAAAAGGCAACATTCCAAACAACGTAAACAAAAACCAAGTAAAAGTTACAATACAGTACCCATCTCGTCGTGTCAGCCGATTCTCAGCACCTCTACTACAAATTAGCAAAACTCCACCGACCAATGTAATTCAAAAGAATGGTATATAGAAAATATTGATAATCTTGCTCACCGTAACATAAGGAAACAGCCGC
>ENA-OQKB01000191-OQKB01000191.1-human-gut-metagenome-genome-assembly--contig:-NODE-191-length-14501-cov-3.298316_pt1 | contig 14501 bp, 20 predicted proteins | sample MGYA00242646_ERZ504793 | MGnify/ENA primary metagenome ERZ504793 (study PRJEB26092, sample SAMD00036409) | human gut metagenome | host: Homo sapiens | study: EMG produced TPA metagenomics assembly of...
CTATTTTTATTTTATTTAATGCTTCCATTCCATCTGTAGCCGTAATGGTTTCATATTGTTTCATATTAAAATAACTACAAAGCATTTTCACCAATTCTTTATCATCATCGACAACTAAAATCTTGTATTTCATCCAAACCACCTCCAGTATCCATATTATACGATAAAAAACAATGAAATCACAACAAGAGTACATGAAGAACGTAAGCACAATATATCTTTTTTCTCAATTCCTGCTCAATTTCCCCTCAATGCCTTTTTCCTCCGATCTTCGTATGCTTATCTCACAGCAGAGCAGTACCACACCGGTACGACCTGCTGAATCAATCAATACGAAAACGGAGGTATTTTTTATGCGAGAACTCAGAAACACAAAAATCATTGCTGTAGATCATGGCTACGGCAATATGAAAACAGCAAACATCGTCACACCAACCGGCATCAAAGCCTATGAAACCGAACCAATCTTCACCGGGAATATTCTGGAATATAACGGCATTTACTACCGGATTGGCGAAGGACACAAAGAATTTATCCCGGATAAAGCTATGGACGAAGAATATTATCTTCTGACGCTAATGGCTATTGCAAGGGAACTGAATGTCTTTTCCATCCGTGAAGCAGATGTTCATCTGGCTGCCGGACTCCCTCTGACATGGATCTGAACTCAAAGAGAAGCTTTTCGTTCCTATCTGCTCCAGAATCCAGAAGTCCGTTACCTTTTTAACAGCAAAGAGTATCATCTCCACTTTGTGGGATGCAGCCTTTACCCACAGGGATATCCGGCTATTGTAAACCACCTTGGAAATTTCAAGGGAACTAATCTCCTTGCAGATATCGGAAACGGAACCATGAACATTCTGTGTATTAACAATAAGAAAGCGCAAGAAAACCGATGCTGGACAGAAAAACTTGGTGTAAACCAATGCATGATTGCTGCAAAGAACGCTGTTCTGGACAAATTCGGAGTGAAAATTGAAGAATCCACAGTAGAACAGATTCTGCGGTTTGGAACAGCTGACATTTCAGCACCATATCTGGATTGTATCAGTTCTATTGCCAGACAGTATGTGGCAGAACTTTTTTCCACGCTCCGCAAATATGAATACAATCCTGACCTGATGCGCCTGTATGTGGTTGGCGGCGGTGGATGCCTGATCCGTAACTTCGGAACGTATGACAAATCACGAGTCACCATCATTGATGACATCTGCGCCACCGCCAAAGGTTACGAATCTCTGGCTTATATGAGCCTGAAAAGGAGGGGATAAACCATGCAGAACAATATCCGCAACACAAACCTGCGATTTAATCTGGACAAAGAACAGCAACGGAGAGCCTGGGAATATTTACAGACGATGGACAGGCAGGATTTTAAATCTTACAGTCAGGTAATCTCTCTTGCACTGGTAGATTATTTTGACCGCTACTACCGCACACAGGCTGATCCTTATCTGGAAACAAGAGAACGGAAAGAACTTTTTGTGAAACAGATTGTAGATGCAGTGGAAAACAGTCTGAAACAGGCATTGCCACTTTTTCTTTCCGGACTGACTGCAGGCATGGCGCAAAGGGAGCCCCAAATCAGGGCATCCTTTCCAGCACCTGAAAATTCACAGCCAGATAGTGATGTAGACTGGGATTTTCTTGGGGAATAAACCCTTTTGATTGGAGGTGAACACATGACGGACTTTCTGACAGCAGACACCAACCTGCCATCTTATATGATGTTTCCCCGTTTTCTTCTGGACATGGAAATAAACGAAACTGCCAAAATGCTTTATATTATCCTGCTCGACCGGGCAAGGCTTTCCCAGAAAAATGAGGGGTGGTCAGATACAGACGGTCATGTGTTCATTTACTTTACGATTGAAGCACTGGCAGAAGTTCTCCACAAAAGCCAGATGACGGTTAAAACTGCTCTGGCAGTACTGGAAAAACAGGAGCTTATCTTCCGAAAACGGCAGGGTCCCGGACAGCCCAATCGGATTTATGTAAAACTCCCAAAAGAAACCATCCACTATACAGACAGATTTCTTTCCCTAAGACAGACAAAAAACTGTCCTATTGACAGACAGGATTCTTTCCCTGATACAGACAGAAAACTGTCTGGTAATAAGAAAGAGATAAAAAAGAACAATTTAGCAATAAGAGGGAGTAAGGAGCCACTCTCACCCTATGGAAAATTTCAAAATGTTTTTCTGTCAGAAAAAGAGCTTGAAGATATCCGGCAGACAATCCCTGACTGGAAGGATTATATTGAACGCTTATCCGGTTATATGGCTTCTACCGGAAAGCAATATCAGAACCACGCAGCTACCATCATCAGTTGGGCAAGACAGGATCATCCTGCTTCCCGACAACGGAATTACGAAAGTGAGGAATACGAAACATTATGACAAAATTTATAGAAAAACCAACAGCTATAACCCCAAACAGAGAGCTTCAGTCTGATGAATATTTTAACGAAACAGACCACCTGATCTACTGTTCCAAATGCAATACGCCAAGGCAATGCAGGCATGAATTACAGGGAAAGGTTCTTATTCCTTCCATCCGCTGTAAATGCCAGCAGGAAATCTTTGAGCAGGAAGAAGCCCAGAGAAAACTTCATGAAAAACAAATGGAAATAGAGCATCTTAAAACCAGCGGCTTACAGGACAAAGCACTCTATGACTACACTTTTGCCAGGGATAACGGCATCAATCCGGAAATAAAACTGGCACACAATTATGTAAGCAACTGGGAAGAGATGAGAGCAAATGCTTCCGGACTTCTCATCTGGGGTGATGTCGGTACTGGAAAATCTTTTTTTGCAGGCTGCATTGCCAATGCCCTTCTGGAAAAAGGCGTTCCTGTACTGATGACCAACTTTTCCCGGATTCTGAATACCCTTACCGGAATGCATTTTGAAGACAGAAACCAGTTCATCAACAGCTTAAACCGCTACAGTCTTCTGATTATTGATGATCTCGGAATTGAGCGGAACTCTGACTTTGCACTGGAACAGGTATTCAATGTGATCGACAGTCGTTACCGCAGTAAAAAGCCCCTGATCATAACGACCAATCTCACTTTATCAGAGCTGAATAACGCCGCTGATATCGCACACAAACGAATTTATGACCGTATTCTGGAGAGATGTATTCCTGTCCGTATCAATAACCGGAATATTCGTCAGGACAATGCAACAGCTAATTTAAAACAGGCAAAAAGAATTCTGTTAAACAATCATGCTCCGAACCAGAACTGAAGCAAAGAAGCATAACACGATAATTATTCTTCACTGACAGTGGTACTACTTTCTTTCCTTATTTATCACCAGAAACATGCCACTGTCAGTTATCCGAAACTATAGTACCAAACCATAAGATTTTAAAACCAATACTGCCCGGATACGGGCATAAAAAGGAGGTGCCAGATATGGCAGATAAAAAAATCATGACACCAGAAGAAAAAGCACTTTTACAGGCAAGACACCGCCAAGAAGAAGCCGAAGCAAGAAATCGCAAAAAAGAACGTGATGCCAGAACACACCGATTAGTCCAGGAAGGAGCCATTTTGGAAAGTATTGTTCCCCATATTAAAGAAATGGATTTGGATTCCCTGAAACGGGAGCTGATAATCCGGCTACGAGGAATGTAAACGCACAAGTTCTACTCCCGAAGGGCGCACTTACTCACCACCCGATAAATCGGGCGGTGGTATCCCCTACGGGGCTCGTGCGCTCTGCCGAGGGCTTTTCCGCTGTTGCAGGCAACATCGAAAGGAGGTGCCAGATATGGCAATTTATCATATGCAAGCCAAAGTTGTCAGCCGTGGTTCCGGACGTTCCGCTGTCGCAGCTTCTGCTTATATGAGCTGCAGCCGGATGTACAATGATTACGATGGCATCCAGCATGATTACACCAGAAAGCATGGACTCATTTATCAGGAAGTATTGCTTCCACCGATGGCTTCACCAGAATGGAAAGACCGTGAACAACTCTGGAATGCTGTGGAAGCTGCAGAAAAAACAAAAGACAGCCGACTGGCAAGGGAATTTGTTGTCGCACTTCCCGTTGAATTAGATAAGGACAGTAATATTTCTCTTCTAAAAGATTTTATTCAAAAGAACTTTGTAGATATGGGCATGTGCGCTGACTTTGCTATTCACGATACGGATGGACACAATCCTCATGCACACATTCTGCTTACCGTCCGTCCACTGAACGAAAACGGAACATGGCAGTATAAAACAGAAAAAGAATATCTCTGCATAAAAAATAGGAGAAGAAAAAGGATTTACAGCTACTGAATTCAAAGCTGCTCAAAAAGATGGCTGGGAAAAGCAATACAGATATAAAGTTGGGAAAAAGAAAGTTTATATGACCGCATCTGTCGCACAGGAAAAAGGCTATGACCGCATCGACAAGCATCCAAAAAGCAGCCGCTATGGCAGACAGAATCCCATTTCTGAACAATGGAACAGTGATGAGCAACTCTGTATCTGGAGAGCAAACTGGGCAGATACTGTAAATGAAATGCTTGCCCACAATCAGATAAATGCATCCATTGATCACCGCAGCTTTGCAGATCAGGGAATCACCGAACAGCCGACCATCCACGAAGGCTATATTGCTCAAAACATGGAAAAGAAAGGAATGATAGCTGACCGCTGTGAAATCAACCGCCAGATTCGTGCAGATAACCAAATGCTCCGGGAATTAAAAGCTCAGGTAGAGAAACTGGCTCAAGCTGTCAAAAATTCTATTCCTGTAATTGCAGAAACAATGGAAACTATCCGAAATCATATGATTTTTACACAATATCATTTACTTCATAATGAGATGCAAAAAGAAGTAATTCATGATTGGATGAATCATTTTAATCCAATACTGAATAAATACAACACCGTTAAAAAGAAACTCAAAGCTAAAGTTACAGAACGGAAAGAGCTGAATGTAGAAAAAGAGAAAACCAGTATTTTGAATCCCATCCAGCATATAAAATTGAATCAGCAGCTTACAACTGTTACCGAAGAAATTGAAGAACTGAAATCAAGGAAAGAGCAGCTAATCTTCCAGGCACAATGCTCTACTGATAAAGATATGATGAATCTATCCAAGAAATATGACCAGATGAATAACAATCTTGATATTCTTGATTCTCAGGACATCTCCCTTAAAAAACAGCTTGAAAAAGACGCCGTTGCTTTCCGGGAAGAAAAATTTCGTCCTGATCCAGAACAATACACAGAATTGCTGGACACCAGAATCCAGATACGTCCTGATTTTCGGGATAAGCTGATCGAACAGCTTAAAGGTACTTTCGGTAAATATTATGACTATCACCGTCGTGATATTGCAGCCAATGAGGTGGATTATCTCAATGTGGAAGATCCTGATGTCTTCTCCCATCGTGCATGGGAACTGAAATATCAGAGGAAACGGGAAATACGGCGAAATCAGCCTGCTCAATCTAAGAAAAAATACACATGATATGGAATTGTAACCGTCTTTGAATAGATAATATGTTCTTACAAATCTCTTGTTCAAAAATGAGTTTTTTTCAAAAAAGCGTATGGATTTAAAACTTCCATACGCCTTTTTATATTCCGTTCTTCAAATTGTCTAAAAGTTGACTAAAAATATATCACCGTTCATATGATGCAATAATTTCTTTGCTATCTGCTGTTTTATAATCAATTGTTCCCAAATTACCAATCAAGTCAAATGTCATATCTGCATTAACCTGCAATTGATCTTCAAGTTTGACTGCCGACGGCTCATCTTTTAGAAAAACTGTTAATCCATAAGGCTCTGTTTCAGACTGTATCTCTATACTGTCATATGAGTATCCCTCTGGATACTCTTGACCGCTTACAATATTTATAACATTTGAAGAATCTCCTACATAATCTGTCTTATACTGCGATAAATCAGGAATTTCGTACAATTTTTCTTTTTTTCCGCACGCTGAAATCAACATGATTGACATGGCGACTAACATAATTGCAAGTACTTTTTTCTTCATAGAAACACCTCCCGAAAGCTTTATTCAACACTTTTCGATTTGAGTAAAAGGCCAAGGGACTTTAATGTCCCTTATGCTTTTCTCTTTTCTTTCGCTGTTTCAGTTCAAACATTCGCTGCTCTTCTGCCTCTTTTTTCTTGCGTCTTTTCTCTTTGCGTTCCTGCTTGTTCTGTTCCTGCTGTAATTTCAACGCCTGTTGCGATTTTGTACCAATGCCTATTTCCAGCATCTGCTTCTTTACTTCCCGCTGCATCCGTTTCGGATTTCTTTTGATATCCTTTACAACAGTTTCAACAACCGGACTGAATTTCAAACTGAAATAGCACTTTTGAATATATTCCTGTACTTCATAATCTTTTGGCTCTGCACCAAATGTTACCTTTGCCACAGATAGTTTACCATCTTCGATGCGTTCAAAGATTCCCACCCAAAACGGCTCTTCAAAAAATACTGTCAGCTTTCCATTTACTTTGTCCATAAGAATCCCTCCTAAAATTGATTGAACAAAGAATGGACAACCCGGAGGGGCAGGTTACTTACCCTATGTATATAGGACGGCCGGGCTACCTACCGGCTCTGGCACATCAAAGATGTACGTTGCGTTTTTATCTTTGCTTTTATAATCAAGCCATATGGCACGATTAACTTATTCGGTCAATTCCGATTTGTTACTCACATGATATCATATTTTTTCTTCATTTACATCCACCTAATTTTAATAAACTGCCATTCGGCTTGCTTCTGTAACCAGCATCCGGTTAATCTTCTCCTGCATTGTTTCCTTTGCATCTTCATTGAAATGATAACGGACAACATAGACTGTCTGCCCGATTTTCTTTGTAAATGTGTTCCCCTCTGTTTTTGTATTCATCATTTTTTCCATAATCATTTTTTCCTTTCTTTCCTGTGCCCGACAGAGAGAGGATTGTCTTTGTCCCTGCCGGAAGTTTATCTGTACACTGACAACATAAGTGTCAACATGGGGTTTGAAACTTTTTACTGGTTGTTTTTTTTATTTTCCAAAATACTACTGGAAAGTTTTTTGAATGTTCTTGTTGACACCTGTAAAAAAAGCTGAAACGCCAGTAAATATAAGGGTTTTAGGTGTCAACAAATCTGTCAACAAGCGATAAATTTACAGAAGATTTGTAGCCTTCCGATATCAAAATCAGCCTTTCTCTCTGTCGGGCAGGTCAAATGGCAGCTCCAACTGTTCTGCCTTCGTCAGCTTCGTAAATCCGTCTTCGTCCGGTTCGTTGCCACCCTCTTCTGTTCCTTCCCTGACCCAGCTTCTCTGTCTGCCATATCCTTCCTTTGAAAATCTGTGGATTCCATCCCTCTTCCAGCCGGTGATCTGTGTATCCATAATGGAACAGATCTCATTTGTCTCGAATTTTTTCGGCTCCCGTTCAAAATGGTCAAAGGCTTCTTTCCAAATCTGGACGGAGCATACATGAGTTCCCTTGTAGGCATCTAGCCAGCCCTGAATCATTCCTGCCATCGTATCTTCCTGTGTGAACTGTTTCCGGTATTCACTGATCTTCTGTTCCATTTCTTTTGAGAATTTCAACAGACTGCTCTTATTCTCCGTTGACCAGTAGATTTCCATTGCTTCTGCCCATAGCTGGTCAAAATAGGCTCTGGCTTCTTTTTCATCATCAAGGATATGCTTCTCTGCCTTGCTGCTGTCTATGGCAATCGGCAGGAACCGTCTTGCCCCGGTACGGTCAAAGGGAATAAACTGCCTTGTGTTCGTTGACCCGGCAAAGATACACTGACGCTTCCGATCTTCCTCATATTTATCATAGGGATTCCGGTAAGTGTCTTTCTGCCTGGTCAGGAATGATTTGATCTCTTCATTGCTTTTCGCACTGATTGCTGCAATCATCTCTGACATTTCCATGATCCAGTGTCCCCGGAGATGCTCATATATCTTACTGTCGTTCAACTGTTTCAGGTCATCAGAAAACCAGTCATCATTCAGTGCAAGGAAACGGAAGAATGTGGATTTCCCGGCTCCCTGCTGACCTACCAAACAGAGCATTTCATCTGCCTTACAACCCGGACGGTAGATTCTGCTCAACGCTTCCATCAGGAAATGTTTCACAACCTCATAGACAAAATCCGAAGCATCAGCTCCCATATACCGTTGCAGTACATAACGGATTCGCTCCTGTCCGTCCCATTCCAGTTGTTCCAGATACTCACAGATTGGGTGGTATGCCCGGCTGTTGGCTTCTATGCGGAGTGCCTTATCCATACATTTTTCACTTGTGAGCTTGTAATACCGTTCAAAGAAATAATAAAAATAAGTCCTGCCATCATCGTCCAGTTTGCAGATTTCCTCATTCCACCAGAGTTTTTTCACAATATCAATCCTGCCTGTCAGCTTGTTGTACTTCATGCTCTCACGCACAAGCGGATCTATTTCTCAGCACGACCATATAATTTCCTACCGTTGTCTTTCGCAGTTCCCTTTTGTGTATATTCCAGCATCTGTTTCACTTCATCGACTTTACTTTTATCTGCCATCCGGAGCATTTCTTTCATGGCATCTTTCTGTTCTTTTGTAGCAATCTCCTTTATCTTCTCTTTCGCATTGCTCAATCTTCTCCATCTCCTTCCATTTTTCTTTGACAAGGACTTCCTTATCTGCCCTATCCCCGAAGAGCAAAATATCCAGATAATACTCAACAACCGTCAGTTCACTGAGAGAAATCATAAACTTTTCATTCCATTCTTCTGTCCATGTTTTTGGTGCATACTGCTCTTTCCATTCCAGAAGTAGGCTACGGTAATTCAGATATGCTCTCAGGCATCTTAGATATTTTTTCTGCCAGAGTTCTTCCGGTGTCGGCTTCGGCTTTTTTATTGGAACACGTCTCTTGTTCTGCAGTGATTCCCTGTCCTTGCCGGAATAAAGAATCCTAAAATCATCTGCCAGCTTCATAGCAGCATCTTTCAGTCCAATGCCAAACAGTTGTGCTGTAAAATCAATCGCATCTCCCGTACAGCCACACCCGAAGCAGTAATACCTCCGGTCAACTTTCATACTGGGTGATTTGTCATTATGAAAAATACAACGGATCAGTCCGCTCCTGTTGGGCTTCAATCCATACAATTCAACAGCCTGCCGGACAGTCACGTTCTGTTTTACTTCATCAAATAATCCCAATTCATTTCCTCGCTTTCTTATAACTGCTTCCCAAATCCGGGAATCACTTTTTACTCAAAAACAAAAAGGCACTTTGTCCTGTCCTTACGGAATCAACAAAATAGCCCTTACTTAGTTCCACGATCACTAGAACAATGATTTTCCTTTTATTTCTAGTTGTTTTCTTCTCTGCCTCTTCTCTTTGTAATCTTTGTCTACATTCTGTGCAAGTCTTTCCCTTGATAGATGGCTTCACTTTCTTTTTGTATTTCTTCTACAACAGTCTTTTTCTTCTCTGGCTGTTTAACTGTTTAGTAATCCGTATGACCACTTTTTCCATTGCAGTTTCTATTTTCTTATCAGCCCGTCCAGTCTTTTTATTGCATAATCCTTTTCTCTTTTGGAAGCCTTGTGTTTCGGATCCTGAATCCACTTTTTAGAATCTTCTGCCAAACGGATATCATCTCTTCTGGTAGCCAGCATTGCTTCTTTTGCTACTTTCTCCACTGCCTTGTCATAAGCTTCACTGGATACTTCATCAAGCAAGGTTTCCACATCTTCAATACGGACGGTAAGCTGTTTCAGTTCCTCTCTCTGTTCTTCAATTAGATCACCCTGCTTGAATATACGGTCTGAATTATTTGCAAATTCTGTATCCTGCTGTTTTATTTTTTCTTCCTGTGACTGAATAATTTCTTCATTTGCACGCACATACCTTGACTGTTTTGCAAGCTCCAGACGATTCTCGTTCACCTTATCAATCTGCATAAGAATTGTTTCCTGTTGATTCGCAATTTCTTCTTTCTGCTTCATACGGATATAATCTTGTTTTTCCAAATACTTTCTTCCACCATACGATGGTTCTTCATCAAGTTCCAGTCCGTGACGTTTACAGATATCTAAAAACATTGTCCGACAGGCAGAATCAAAAACAACCTTGCGGTTATTTGTCTTTGATCTCTTCTTTTCTGGATCTGGAAGTTCAAATCCAAGTTCTTCCAATGCTGTTTCCTGTTTCGGCTCAATTTCTCCATATCGGTTTGTAGCATCGAAAACATGACGCTCATGAATATGAGGTGTTGCTTCGTCCATGTGTAGCGACCAATCAATAATATGCACGTTAGAGCCAAACCGCTTATCGAACTCTTTCTTAAACTCGTCAAATACTAAAATCAGGGTTTCCACAGAAGCATGTTCATCTATTGTTCCAAGCTGATAGATACTTTCTTCCGGACAGGTCTTTTTGTTTTTCCAAACATCTTCCACTTCTTTGCATCTGTCTGGGTGTCTGGCTTTCACATGTCTCTCATTTTGCTTCATAACGTAATTTCCATAATGCTCTTCATAGAATGCCAGCTCAATTTGTTCAAAAGAAAATTATTCTCTTTTCCCTGATCTTCCATTGTGGTATATCCCTGATAGCAATCCCAGTAAATATTTTGCCGGACTCTTTCATTGTCGATATGCTCACTGTGTTCCGGATTAAATCTCCGATCATTATGAAGCGGATTGTAAACTCCATTTTTCCCAGATCTGCCATTATGCCTTGTTCCTTTCATTTCACATTTCTCCTTTCTTTCAAGTTGTTTCCCCGAAGGGATTGCAGCGAAGCTGCTTAAAGGCTCTGTCGCCGTTACAGATAGTACCCAGTACCATATGGCGAAACGCCATATCACTGGGCAATGGCTGCCGCCCTTAACCTGCTAAGGGCTTCGCCCCTTAACCCCAGCAAGGTGCTGCCTCCCTTTGCAATCCAGGCACAAAGGACTTCCAGTCCTCTGTACTCCCGGCAGACAAAACGTAATTCCTGCCGCTGTCCCTTCGGCATGATCTCCGTTCCGTCTGTTTTTCAAAAATCCTCTGCATCGGATTTTGTGGAAATATAATAATAGACAAAATAAAAGGCACTAACTTTTTACGGTTAATGCCATTTCCTTTACTCATTCACATTTTCAAATGCTTCCTGTGTATTTGAGAGTCCCATTCCTTTCACTGTTTCAGATAACTGCGATAGCTGTCTATCACAGAATCTGTAACACCGTTTTTGTACACTTTTCGGATATCAACAATTTTTTCATCTTTCAGTGCTTTCAGCCAATCCAACAAATCTTTTCTGCTGTTTACAAAATTACAGCATCTTCCGTCTGCATATTCAATCCGGTATCTCATAAGCCCCTCCTACACATACACCAATTCATTTAAAATGATTTCATCTACCCGGCTTCTCACATTGTTTGCCCGGCGAACCCATTCCATTTGATCTCTGCTTTTCAATTCCTCTGTAATACCTTCCTGTTCCATGATCTGATTCATGAGAAAATCTCTGTATTCTACGCACTGCTCATTTAAGTCTGCAAGGTAAGTCCAGAGTTCCCCAGTCAATGTCAGATAGGAATATAAGCCACCTTTGTAGTCTTTCAGATAGTTTCTGTGAAGGCTTCCATAAAAGCCAATATCACACTTTTCTTCCGACACAGCGATCAGTGGCAGATAGATTTCCCCGACAAGGATATAATCCAGACCATTGCTGTCATCGTGAACGATTCTTTCTAATTTACTCATGCTGATGCAACTCCTTTCTTCGGTTCTGCAGGTGGAAGCAGTGATACCGGAACGAACACACCCTTTGCAATATCTTCCTGACGGATTTTCTCTTTTTTTGCATCCATTTCAGCTTTCTTTTTTGCTTTTGTCCGTTCATAGTATTCTTGCTGCTTGCCACTTGCTTTTCTTTTCAGGTAATTCTGATGAAGCCTGTCTTTTCTGGCTTCCCGCTTCTTCATTTCTTCAATTTCCTCTGACGTCATTTCCACCTCACCGAAATGTGGCGGTAAATATTTTCCAATGAAATTAAAATAGATTTCCACTTCCTGAGTTGTCTCAATGCTTCCTTTTCGGTCACGCTCATGAACCACAATCTTTTCAACAAATTCGTTCAGCATGTAAGTGGTCAATTCATCAAAGTTTTGGTATTTATCAACCAGAGCAATAAACTTCTCCGCTGATCTGCGACCTTCTTCATAACCTGATAATTCAGCTTCCATATCTGCAATTTCTGCCGACAAATCTTTCTGTTCTTTAGAATATTGTCCGTCAAGAATCGCATAACGTTCATCTGGCAGCTTGCCAAGAATATTGTCCTCATAGATTCTGCAGATCAGTTTTTCCAGTTCCTGCACACGCTTTTTTGCTTCTGCTAATCTGCTTTTCAATCTTATGATCTCACTGGACTGCTGTGAAGTCTGTGCTTTTTTTACTGTCTCCAAAAATTCTTCACGATTCAACTGTGAATACTCCGCAACAGCCTTTAAAAGTTCCTTAATCAGCTCCATAACCACATCGGCATTAATTCTGTGCTGTGTCTGGCAGAGTGTTCCAACCGGAACTTTAGAATATGCAGAACAGGTATATTGTGGAACTCGCTTGCCATTATTTACCCGATGAACATACATTTTGGAACCACAGTCTGCACAATACATCAGACCTGTCAGTGGGTGGGCTTCTCCCCATCCATCTGGATACCTTCTCACATTGCTTCGGATTCTCTGCACATTGTCAAAAGTTTCCTGATCTATGATTGCTTCCTGCGTGTTCTCAAACACCGTCCAGTTATCCTCAGATACATAATGGCTTTTCTTATCCTTGAAATGCTTTCTGGTCTTGAAGTTCACTGTATGACCAAGATACTCCCTTTTCTTCAGAATACCTGCGACGGTAGAAGAGCCCATCCATAAGGATCTTTATTTCTTCTACTCTGCCTTTCCATAATCCAGCATCTTTCTTTGCCATATGAACAGCTGGTATCTCAACCTTATCCTCTTTCAGTGCCCTGGCAATCTGATATGGTCCGTATCCATCCATTGTCATGTGAAAGATTCTCCGTACAACTACAGCTGCTTCTTCATCAACGATCCATACATTCGGATCATCCTTGTCTTTCAGATACCCATACGGTGTTGTACTTGCCACATGCTTGCCGGATTTCCCTTTCGCCTTGAAAGTGGATTTTATCTTTTTACTGGTATCCCTTGCATACCATTCATTCATGATATTTCGGAATGGAGTAAAATCATCGTCCTCCCGGAAGCTGTCTACATTCTCGTTGACTGCAATCAGGCGGACATTTTTCTGTCGCAGCAACTCCATATATTGTCCGACTTTCAGATAATCTCTTCCCATTCGGCTCATATCTTTAATCAGGATCGTTCCGACTTTCCCTGACTCAACTTCTTTCATCATGGCAAGAAAGCCTGGACGATCAAATCTTGTACCGGAGATACCATCATCAGTAAAATGAACAAGATTGGTAAATCCATGTTCTTTTGCATATTGTTCCAGCAGTTTCTTCTGATTCGAAATACTGTTGGATTCTCCGTTTAATTCATCATCACGACTAAGACGTTCATACAACGCTGTCATGAATCCTTGTTTCTCTGTCATAGTCAGATGCCCTCCTTCCTTTGTTTATTAAATTCCTGTTCTCATCCCATATCCGTTCCTGTACCGGGTGCTGATGTTTCCGGGACGTATTAACCAGAAAAGACACGCTGAATGCCTATTCAGTTCTGGTATCACTATGGGCAGGCTGTTTCGTTTTCAAAGTTCGTGTAAGAAGTAAAAAAGTTCTTTACACTTAAACGAAACTGCTCAGAGGTCTTTTTACAGCCCCCTTACTACATTTTTTTGATTTCGTGTCATCTTTTTAAAGTTCCTTACACAATCTCTGTACTGACGAAACAAAATACGGACATGTTTTAAAATTGTTTTTTACAAAATACAATTTTGTTCTTTAAGGTAAAAAAATAAAGCCTCAAGAGACTTTTTAATTCATTTTGGTAGCTCCAACTCTTTAAAATTAGATTGATTAAGAAGTCTCTTCAAACTTACTACACCGGCAGCCAGCTTGTATTTTTTATACTGACGGACTGCAAAGTGATTCGGCTTTTTCTTTTCCAGGGCTTCAAACATCAGATCCACCGGGTTCTGGAACTCCTCATCATCTTCCCGCACCTCCATTGCGTTCAGGAACTCAATCAGGGTGGAGAAATTCTGTTCCTCAACCGGAGCTTCATAGTGGATATATCCGATCAAGGCACAGTAGAGCAGCGTTTCCGCCTTCGTCCAGAACTCATCACCGGCTTTTCCATCACCCTTTGTGTTGGCAATCAGCGTTGTCACCAGTTTCAGAATGTCTTTTTCTGAATGGATGTCGGGTAAGAGACTGGCATTGCTGCCAGCCCCTCCCCTAAGAACCGTACGTGACAGTTTCCCGTCATACGGCTCAAGCCTATCGTAAGGCCTCGTGTAAAACGAAACCCGGCTCAAATCAAGT
>ENA-OQKB01000193-OQKB01000193.1-human-gut-metagenome-genome-assembly--contig:-NODE-193-length-14442-cov-3.295285_pt1 | contig 14442 bp, 14 predicted proteins | sample MGYA00242646_ERZ504793 | MGnify/ENA primary metagenome ERZ504793 (study PRJEB26092, sample SAMD00036409) | human gut metagenome | host: Homo sapiens | study: EMG produced TPA metagenomics assembly of...
AAGCTGTGCTTCCAGCGCGTCGGCACGCTCCCTGCGGGCATCCAGGCCGATATAGCGCTGGGGCCTGCGCAGGCGTTCCAGCCGGGAAGGGATGGTGGCGCAGCAGGTCCCGGGTGGCGCTGTCGGGGAAATGTTCCAGCGTATCGGGGGTGTCGCAGCAGACGATGCGGCGCAGGATGGTGTCCGCATACTGTGCGGCCAGCGGGTTCTCGCTGGTGACCTGGGCGGCAAGGCTGTCGGCGGGGGCTGTCTCCGCATGGCGGTCCGCCTTGCGGATGCCCGGGGTATCCAGCAGGCTGATGGGCCCCACCCGGTCGCCCAGTGCCACAAAGGCGCTCTTGGCGGCGGCGTAGTGGGCAGGCGGCACAAGGATATCGAACCGGCGGTCACCCAGGCAGGCTTCCACACAGTCCTGCCAGCTCTCATCGGCCACGGTCAGCAGCTCACAGAAGATCTTTGCATCTGCTGTCATACCGCGGCTTTTCAGCTCGGCGTTCACGGCATCCCGCACTTTGGTAGCGGCATCGCCGTGGGGGTAGACCCACTTGCCGCCGGACACGGCGTTCAGCTCGGCCCGCAGGGCCTCCTGCTCTTTTGCCAGATCCGCCGAAACCTGCCGGGCAGCAAAATACTGCTCTTCCAGCGGCTTTTCGATGCGGGCCAGCGCCTCGGTCAGGGCGGGGAGATGTTCCGCTGTCAGGCGCTGGGGCCAGAGTTCCTTCTCCACCGCAAAGCCGCTGCGGTTCAGCTGGGTCAGCAGGCCGGTGATGGTATCTGCCGTCGCTTCCAGACTGTTCCTTGTCCGGGCCGCTGCATCCAGCGCGCTCTTTTTCCGGGCCAGCTCCTCGGTCAGGGCATCCAGCGCCCGGCCCGCGCCGCTGTCACCAGCCGCACCGTGGGCCGCCAGATAGGCCCGGCGGGCTTCGGCTTCGGCGTTCTTGGCGGCCTCGTATTTTGCGTTCAGGTCGGCCAGCTGGCGGCGGCCTGCATCCAGATGGCTCTGCCAGGAGGCATCCTCACCGGCATCCGCTTCGGCGCGGGCCAGCAGGGCCGCCCCCCGGTTGACAAGGGCATCCGTCTCTTTGGCAGCAGCTTCCCGGCCATACGCCACGATCTGTTCCAGCGCGGCGGCACGGGTCTGGGCCTCGGCCAGAACGGCGTGGAGGTTTTCCAGCTCCACCCGGTCGCCCTGCAGCGCTTCCAGATCCAGCTCAGGCTGGGGCAGGATGTACTGGTACAGGAACTCCCGGAAGTTGGGGATCTCGTCCATGCTGGTGCCCATCTGGAACACTTCGTTGAACTTTTTGCCCAGCGGGCTGGAGGCGCGGCCAATGCCCAGCGCGCGGCAGATGCGGTCCCGGGCCTCGCTGGGGCTGCGGGTGTAGGACAGGCGGCCCACGGCGGGCTTGAAGTCCTCCTTGGCGCTGGGGGCACCGGTGCGCGGATCAAGGAAGGGCAGCTTTTCCAGCGTGATGCCGTCCTCAGAGATGTACCAGGTCTGGTCGCCGGGGTGAAGCTCCTGCATGGGGCCCTCGGATTCCACCCGGACAGCGATGACGAAGCTGGTCCGCTTGACGGTATCCCAGAACTCGGCACCGATATATGCCACCGTGCGGCCCGGGCGGCGGTAGGCATTCTCGCCGCGCTGCTTGGCGTGAACAGAGCCCTGCAGGGTGCGGCCGCTCTTTTTATTGCCCAGGGCATTGAAGTTGCGGTTGGTGGTCAGGCAGTAGCGGATGGCATCCAGAATGGTGGTCTTGCCCACCGCGTTGACACCGATCATATAGGTCAGACGGGCACAATCAAAGGTGACATTTTCAAAGTTGTGCCAGTTGATGAGCTTCAGGCGCTTTAATTCGATCATTCTTCTTCCTCCCCGCTGGCATCTCCGTCAGGCCGCTCGTAGAGGGCCAGCTCTTCCCGGGTGCGGCTGCTCTCGGCGGCGGCATCGGCAAGGTCTGCGTCCGGCAGGGCCAGCAGCACGGTGGGGAACACCTCAATGCGGCTGTCCAGACCGGTCAGCCGCCCCACCGGGCGGGCCAGATTATACCTGCGCAGGGTGCGCATCAGCTCCTCCAGCGTGCGCTGGTCCAGCCGTCGGGGCAGGTTCATCTTCTGCAGCTCTGTCTGCACCTCTTCCACCGTGACCAGCACCTGATCGGCGCTGGCGGCAAGGCTCTCCCGCTTTTGCAGGTAGAGCAGGCGGAGCACCAGCAGCAGGATGCTCTCGTATTTCAGCAGCCGGGCCTGACTGCCCTCATGCTCGTTGACCAGCGCCGCAGCCTGCAGCGGAGCCGGGTAAAGCGTTACCGCATAGCCCAGCGGCGCGAACACGGCCCGCACCTCGGGCAGATGATCCTGCACATAGAGGTATTTTGCCCGCTGATCCTCCACGCCGCCCAGCACAAAGCAGTGGTTGAGCAGATAGTTTGCGGTCTCTTCCAGCATTTTATTCGGTTCGGCCATGGTCAGCGTCCTCCCTGCGGGGTGTGAGAATAAACTCTTCAAACCGGAAGCCGCCCCGTTCGACCCAGTTTCCGGTAAGGGTGATATCGTAAGCCCGGCGCGGCGACCGCGAATAGGTGTGCAGGCCGATGATGCGGGCAAAATCGCGGGGGTATTCCTCCGCCAGCGTGGAGGCGGCCACCGCACTGCGGGCGGCAAGGGCCTGTTTTGCCAGCAGGCCCACATTTTCCTCGGTCACGGCCATCCGGGCGTAATCCAGCAGCAGCTGCTGTTCTTTGCGCAGCTGCTCCGCATCCAGCCCGGCCTGCCGCACCGGGGCCAGCGGCGTTTCGCTGCGGGGCGCGGCAGGCGGGTAGAGGGGCTTTGCCCCGAACACCGCCGCCGGGTAGAGGTGCAGGTGCTTTGCCACCGGGCCGTCATCCGGCGCGAACAGCTGGTCGGGCGTTTTGATCTCCTCGGCATAGCGGCGGAGCAGGGCGGTGACACTGCCCTGCGAGGAGCGGTCGCTCAGCAGCAGGAACTGTGCCCGCTGCACGGCCCGCTTGCGGTAGCGGATGTGGCTCTGGTCGATCTGGCGCATCAGGGTGCTCATCTCTTCCAGCGAATCCCGCAGCTTCTGGATGAGGGCACGCACGGCAGGGGCGGCCTCGCCGGGGGCGCAGTGCTCCACCCGGGCGTAATCCAGTGCCAGCCGGGGCAGATGGTTTGCCTCGCAGTCGTCCAGCTCCTCCTCCAGATAAGCGCGGTAGTTGAACAGGTTATCGCTGGTCTTGAAGCGGTGGTAAGCGGCGGCCACCACCTTTTCCTCGTATTGGTCGAAAAGCTCCAGCACCTCCTGCGGGGTGCGGTTGCGGGTGAGCCGGTCGATATAATGCCCGATGGATGCGTTCAGCGCCCGCAGGGACTTGTTCAGTGCTTCCAGATCGGAGGCCACCTCCCGCAGAACATTCTCATAGGGGCTCTTTTCCTCCCCGATGTTCTGCAGCAGCTGCCAGGCCTTGTACAGCTTGCCGGTGTAGGTGACAACACGCGGGTTCAGGATCTCCTCCAGCGCCTCCAGCAGGGGGGCCACCTCGGGCACAAAGGCGAGGGCAGGCTCCTCCTCATAGCTGCCGGGCTGCTCTTCCAGCCAGCCGGTGCGGCGCAGGCGGAGCAGAAAGCCCAGCGCAAGGGTATGGGGATCCCGGGTGGGCTGTTCGGCTTCATCGCCCGCGTCATCGGCATCCAGCGCCAACGGCTTTGCCAGCGCCGCAAAGTAATCCTCGGCCCGGCTCACCGCTTCTGCCCGGGAGATGGAGTAATCCGCCGTGTGGCGGCACTCCTCCCACAGCAGGAGCAGCAGCTCCGCATAAAACGCCCGGTTGGGCCCCGCCAGCGGGCGGAACAGCCGCGGGCTGACCAGTTCAAACAGCTGCATCCAAAGGTTCCTTTCTTTCGACAAAATCTATTTTTTATTGTACCACATCACAGCCTTTTTTGCATCTTTTATGGGAAAGTTGCAAACAAAAAGCCCGCCCGGAGCAAAACCGGACGAGCCCGTTTTTCTTCTCACTGCCACGACAGAGACAAATGACGGTTATTGGCAACGCAGTCTTTCAAGTACAAATTGATCAGGGTCTGGTAAGGGATGCCCACCACTTCGGCCTGCTCCTTGAAGTAATCAATGGTATTGCTGTCAATGTTAATGGTGATCTGTTTTTTCAGCGCCTTGGCATAGGGATTCTTTCTTGCATTGCTGAAATCGTACTCTTTGAGCATAACACAGACCTCACTTTCCATAATATTTCGATTCAGTTTTTGTGGCCTTTCTGGCCGAGATAATACGGATGACAGTATCTGACGCACGGTAGCAGTGACACACGACAAGCAGATTTGCCCTACTGCTCAGGCCGAGAATGATAAATCTGTCCTCCTGTTCTGAATGCTCCGGGTCATCAATTACCAGTGCTTCCTCGTCATAGAAAACTGTCTTTGCTTCCAGGAATGAAATGCCGTGCTTGTGCTGATTGATGCGGTTTTTATTTTTCATCCCACTCAAACTGTATGCTTTCCATATCTATATTATAATTATATTATAATTATAAGTCAAGTGCTCCAGACGCAAAAAAGCCCCGGAGGGCGGCCTTTCAGCCACGCTCCGGGGAAAATCACATAATTTGTTTTGCTCAGGCATTTTTATCAAATGCCACCGAGATAGCCATGTAGGTCTGACCATTCACAGCTTTGACAACAACGCCGACCTGTGTCCATTTCGTGCTCTGTGCGATACTGCCATTTAAAAGGTTGCCGCCATCGGCAATTTTCCGAACAAACTTATCCAGCTTTGTGCCATCATAGTCAAATGTTGTCACAAATGTAGCTGCATACTTACCATCTTTGGGGCCATCAATTTTGAACCAAACCTTAGACGAATAGCCCCACAGATCCAGCGAGACATCCAAGTCTCCTCTATTAGCTGCTGCCTCATCAATACGTTGGCTTGCAATCGCTCTGCACTGTGCGTTGTTTTCCAGTTTCGATCCATCTGGGCGCTTTGCATTGATCGTGCTCATCATCTGAGCTTCTGCCTGAGCCTCAGGGGTCGATGTGGTATCACCGCCGCAGGCGGTGAACAGAACAAGTACCATGGTCGCCGCCAGAATCAAAGCGGCCAGTTTTTTCAGCATTTTCATGTCGGGACCTCCAGTCGTTTTGTTGTGTTTTTATCATAATATGCAGGGTGCCTTTCCATTTTGAAACAGGGCCCCTTCCAGCTTTATTTTATCCAACGACCGTCGCTTTTGTCAATTGCCAGCTTCACCAAACATTTTCTCCTGCTTTTGTTGTTTTTTCCAGAACGAATCTTCGCAAAGATCCTTTGCCGTGCCCGGGGCAAAAACCGGAAAATATTTCCGGCGTTTACACAATTCTACCACGATTTGGTGCTAAACTTAAGGCAATGGGAACCGCCGGGTGCCGTTCCTGAACAAGGAAAAGGAGTTTGCCCCATGCAGCATGGTTCCCTGCGCGCTCCGGTGCGCGTTTTCATGGCAGCAGTTCTGCTGTGCCTGAGCTTTCTGGCCGCGCCAAAGGCTGCGGCGGCACAATTGCAGGATGTAAACGGCATCACGCTGCTGTCCTTCGACAGCCAGCAGATCGTCTCCATCGGCAACCAGACCTCGGGCCGGTGCAGCTGGTACGCCCTGCGCTACGCCCGCACCATTCTGGATGGCAAGCCCTGCTCGGGCAGCGGGATGTGGTCGAACGGTGCGGTATGGTCTGCCGCCGGGTACTACGCTTACAGCGGCTCCCTTTCCGACTGCCTTTCCCGCCTGTATGAAGAGCTGCAGGCCGGGCGGCCCGTCATCGTACATCTGAAAAACACCGCTGTCAGCGGCGTGTCCAAGCACACCAACCGCGTGACAAGCTATGAATACCACCTCTCCGGCTCCGGCTGGAAAGAGGTCAACTACCCCCACATCGCCACCAGCAGCACCTACGGACACTGGGTGTGCGTGGCGGGCATCTCCCCCACGGCAGACCCCGAAAACCTGCGGGAGAGCGATTTCTATGCGCTGGACCCCGCGCGGGTCAGCGTGAACGGCACACTGGCCGTAACAAAGCTTTTGGATGGCACCATCTGGACTGATAACTCTCCCTTAAAAGTCGCAGCCTGACGCTCCCTTACAAAACACAACAGCCCCCGGAACATGCAGGGTTCCGGGGGCTTCGTGTTTTATATCGGGGGTTACAGCTCCTGATAGGCGCTCATCATGGCGGGGATGAACTGCTTTTTGCGGCTGACCACGCCGGGCAGCGTCCAGCTGCCATCGGCGGCGGGCCGGCTCTCAAAGCCGTTGCTCAGCACCTCGGCGGCGTAGCGGCCGGTGCAGATGACCACGCTCTCCTCCTTGGGCACATCGGTCAGCAGCATGTAGAGGTCCTCCACGTTCTGCTTGTTGCGGGCCTCCTCCAGATAGGGCTGGAGCAGCGCCTGGGCGGCCTGCAGGTTTTTGCGGGTCATGTAGCTGCCCTGCGCCACGCCAAAGCGGATATCGCCGCACATGAACACCTTGAAATCCTGCAAAAAGACCTCTTCGGGGGTCTTGCCGTCCAGTTTTTCACCGGCCTCGAACATTTCGGTGGAAAACTCTTCAATGTCCACGCCTGCGATCTTGGCCAGACGCTTGGCGGCGTTTTCATCCACGGGGGTGCAGGTGGGGCTGCGGAAGGCCAGCGTATCCGAAAGGATAGCCGCCAGCAGCAGGCCCGCGATCTGGGGCGGGATGTCCACACCGTTTTCATCGTACATCTGGGTGATGATGGTGGCGGTGCAGCCCACGGGCTGGTTGCGGAAGTAGACCGGGCCGCTGGTCTCCAGACTGCCGATGCGGTGGTGGTCGATGATCTCCAGGATCTCGGCCTGATCAAAGCCCTCCACGGCCTGGGTGGCCTCGTTGTGGTCCACCAGAATGATGCGCCGCTTGCGCAGGGCAATGACGTTGCGGCGGCTGACCATGCCGCAGTATTTGCCGTCCTCATCGAGGATGGGGAAATAGCGGTGGCGCACCTTTGCCATCACCCGCAGCACATCGGCAACAGGTGTGACGAGGGTGAATTTGAGGATGTTGTCCCGGGTCATATAATAGGAGATGGGTGCGCACTGGCTGATGAGCTTGCCCGCCGCATAGGTATCCTCGGGGGTGGTCATAATGGCAACGCCGGTCTCATCGGCAATGCGCTGGATGGTGCGGCCCACCTTGGCCCCATTGCAGATGATGATCAGGGAGGCTTCCTTTTCAATGGCGCAGAGCTGGCTTTCGTACCGGTTGCTCAGAATGACGATATCCCCCTTTTCCACGCTGCTTTCCAGCATCTCGGGGGTGGCGGTGCCGATCTTGATGTGGCCGGTAGTGCAGACCGCGTCGGCATTGCCCACCACCATGGTGCCGTTCAGCGTTTCAAGGATGTTCTTATAAGAGGTACGGCTCTTGGCCAGCACCGCGGTATCGAACACGTCCATGTTGGCGGTGGCAAGATCCTTCACGGTGATGATGCCCTCCAGCTCGTTGTCCGCGCTGGTGATGGACAGGGTGTCGATCTGCTGGTCGCGCATGATCTTCCATGCGCGGCGCAGGCTGGTGGAGCCCGGGATGCCCGGCATCTCGCGGTAATCCACGTCCCGGATCTTGGGGTTCACGTCGGTGCACATCCGGGGCGGCGTGACTCCGAACTTTTTCAGGACGAACTCGGTCTCCTGATTCATTTTACCGGCACGGCGCGGCTCGCAGACCAGCGTGCTGGTGCGGTTTTTGAGCTCCGCATAGGCAATGGCGGAGCAGATGGAATCGGTATCGGGGTTGCGGTGCCCGATGACCACGACCTTGTGTGCTTCTTTTGGCATAGGTTGTTCCCCTCTCTGGGTCAGATTCATTTACCTTCCGATCGGTCCCATGCCCCAAACCACCGGGCACGGCTGCCAGCTTCATTTTAACACATCCGGCACCGGGGGTAAAGGCGGCAGACATCTTTTTCTTGACAGCGCCCCAAAAATCGTCTATCCTTGACCTGAAATTTTTCTCTTTGGAGGTCACCCCATGAAAAAGCTGTTCCGCGCCCTTTCCCTCTGCCTGACACTGGCCCTGTGCGTGTTCGGCAGCACCGCCGCGCTGGCCGAGGCTCCCGCCGCCACGCCCGCCCCCCAGGACCAACGTGTCATCACCGATGTAAGCCCCCTTGAGGATCAGATCCGCAACATCGTCGGCTTTACCACCAGCACCGGCGGCCCCTACGATTTTGAACAGGCCGACCATAGATCTGCCGTGCAGGCCTACGGTGCAAAACCCGCCGAGGGTGCCGTGGCCCTGCTGCACATCTACGCCCGGGCCGAGGACCGGGGCGATGCCTCCATCAATTCCAGCGGCCACTCCTTCCTCTCGGTGCGGAACGTCTCTGACCACGATATCGAGGTGGGCGGCCTGCGGATCGCGCCCAACACCGAGATGACCTTCAGCCCCCGCGGCAACCGCTGGGAGCACACCGGCATCTGGTACAATCTGGAGGGCTACTACAAGCGCTATCTGGCCGATTCCTACTACCAGAACATCTATGCTGTCCAGACCTCGCTGGATCAGGGTCAGCTGGACGTGATCAACCGCAACCTTGCCAAATCTGACCACTGGTCGGCCTACTTCAACTGCGCTGCCTTTACCGAGGGCATGTGGAACGCGGTCTGCGCCGACACCCTTTCCGCCGGGCAGCCACGCCCTACCACCCCGGAGAACCTGCGGAACGACATTCTGGCCAAGTACGGCGATCTGGCCGCATACCAACCCCAGACTCCCTATGACTACTATTTGTTTATTACGGCACCAGCCTCGACCCCCAAGTAAAGTAGTTTGCCTGTATTTTTTGATTTTGTTGGATACAACATCTTGATTTTCACGTCATTCCGCGCTATCATGGGTGTGTTTGAATCCACGCGCCAAGGGAGGACACCATGACAGACGCATCGACCACATCAAGACCGCTGTTCAACCGTCAACAGCTCATCTCACTTTTCCTGCCGCTGGTGGCAGAGCAGGCCCTCAGCATCTCCATCGGTCTGGCGGACACCCTGATGGTCTCCTCGGTGGGCGAAGCCGCCGTTTCGGGCGTGAGCCTGGTGGACTCCTTCAACGTGCTGATGATCCAGCTGCTCAGCGCACTGGCCACCGGCGGCGCGGTGGTCGCCAGCCAGTACATCGGCCACCGGGAGCCCAAACGGGCCAAAGCCAGCGCCGCACAGATCATGTTCATTATGATCTCGCTCAGCGTGGTCACCGCCGTCATCGTGGCGGTGGGGCGGCACGCCATCCTGCGGGGCATCTTCGGCTCCATTGACGCGGATGTGATGCGCTACGCCGAGACCTATTTCCTGCTCTCAGCCCTGAGCTATCCCTTTATCGGCGTGTACAACGCCGGTGCGGCGCTGTTCCGCGCCCAGGGCAACAGCAAGATCAGTATGCTTTCCAGCCTGGTGATGAACGTGGTGAACATTGGCGGCAACGCCATCCTGATCTACGGGTTTGGCATGGGCGTGATGGGTGCGGCCACTGCCAGCCTCGTGAGCCGGATGATCGCCTGCTTCACCGTGATGTTCCTGCTGCAGAAGCCGGATTGTGCGCTGCGCATCGACCACCTCACCGACCTGAAGCCTGATCTCGACCTCATCAAGCGCATCCTGAAAGTCGGCATTCCCGCCGGCATCGAGAACGGCATGTTCCAGATCGGCAAGCTGTCGGTCTCCAGCCTGACCAGCACGCTGGGCACCGCTGCCATTGCCGCAAACGCCGTGGCGGGCAACATCTCCAGCTTCCTGAATGTGCCCGCCTCCGCCGTGGGCATCGGCGCGCTGACCGTTGTGGGCCAGTGTCTGGGTGCCGGGGAAAAGGTGCAGGCCAAGCGCTATTCCCGCCTGCTGCTCCTGACCGCTTACGCCGGGGACTGGGTGATGAACCTTTCCGGCCTGTTCTTCCTGAACAAGCTGGCGCTCTCCTGGTTCAACCTCTCGCCGGAGGCCTACGGCATGGCACTGGAGCTGATGGTCTGGTTCAACGCTGTATCGCTGATCCTGTGGCCTTCCAGCTTCACCCTGCCCAACATCCTGCGCGCCGCCGGAGATGCCGCCTTTACCATGACGGTCAGCGTCATCTCCATGTGGGTGTTCCGGGTGGCCTTCTGCTACCTGATGGTGCTCAAGTTCCACTGCGGCCTGCTGTTCATCTGGCTGGGCATGTTCCTGGATTGGGCCATGCGCTCGTTGTTCTTCTGCGTCCGCTTTGTCCGCGGCAAGTGGATGGAACAAAAGGTGATCTGAGTTTCCGTATATCCGGCCCTCTCCGCCATTGCAGTTTTGGCGGGGAGGGCTTTTTTGTGCAGGAAACCCGCATCCTGTCTCGTATCAATAGGCAGAAGCTTCTCTCCCCTGCATCCGCTTCCCCAAAGCATACCAAATTCCGCGCGGATGTGTTCACGATTTTGTCAGCTTTTTGTCTTGTTTTCTTCGTCTTTGCGCGGTATAATCATACGCTGCAAAGAACTTTAGGCGGGGCTGCGGCCCCCATTCCAGAAAAGGAAGTGTGTTCCATGCGCAACTGGTTTTCCCGCCATCCCGTTTCGTTCATGGCGTTTTATCTCCTGTTTTACCTTTCGGCGTTCCATTGGCTCGAAGTCCATATTGCCGTGCCCGATGTTCTGGTGCACTGCCATCTGGACGACCTGATCCCCTTTTGCAAATATGCCATCGTGCCCTACTTTGCGTGGTTTTTGTGGATCCCGTTCACCCTGTTCTACCTGCTGTGGAAAGCGCCCCGGGCCGACTTCTGGCGGCTCTGCCTGCCCCTGTTTGCGGGCATGACCATGGCGCTGGCCTGCTATGTCATCCTGCCCACTGGGCTGGATCTGCGGCCCTACCGGGTATACGGCAGCGACCTCTTTGCTCAGGCCGTGCGGACGCTCTATGCCACCGACACGCCCCTCAACGTCTGCCCCTCCATCCATGTGTTCAACTCCGTCACTCTGATGATGGCCTATTACCGCAGCCGCATCTTTGAAACGCCGGGCCGCCGCTGGATGCGGCCTGCCTCCGCCGTGCTCTGCGTTTCCATCATTGCGTCCACGGTCCTGCTCAAGCAGCACAGCTGCATCGATGTATTGCTGGGCATCCTGCTGGCCATGGCGCTGGATACGGCCATGACCGCACTGGAACACAGCGACGCAAGAGCCTTGCAGCGGCTCTGAATCTGTACGGAAAAACACCCATGCCGGCGCTGGCATGGGTGTTTTTGTCATTTTGGGGCATTACGGAGCCGGGGCAGTGAACTCTTTCAGGTGCGCTGTATCCAGCTCTTCGGCATCTTTGGCCGCCGATGTATAGGAAATTTTCAGATATTTCAGGGCCGTATCGTTTGCCAGCAGTTTTTTGTCAGGTTTCCGTATCAAACGTGATGTTGTTGGTCAGATCCAGCCAGATCAGCTGCGGCATCTGGGTCAGGGGAGTATAATCCATGTCCTTGTAGGCTTCCTGTGCACCCTGAGAGAGAGACATACTCAGATACTGCACACTGCTCTCCGCCAGCGGGGCAAAGCTGTCGATCTCCGGCCCTTGGCACAGCTGCAGAAAGCTCAGATTTTCCATCTGCTTCAGCGGTTCCAGCGAACCGATCCGGGTCACGTCCAGTCTCAGGACCCGCAAGTCAGCTCCGGCCAGCTGGGTCAGATCGACCTCACTGCCGGTGATCCACAGCATCTTCAGCGACTTCATCTGCGCCAGCGCCGAAAGGTCGGAGACATTGGAATCCGCCCGGATCCCGTCACTGCCATACTTCAGCTCTACCACGGAATCCAGCTTTGCAAAGGTCGGGAATGCGCTGCTCTCCACACTGGGCACACTCAAAAGCATCAGATTTTTGCACTCCTCCAGACCTGTCAGATCTGTAATGGGTGGGGCTCCCCTTCTATTATTGACCGACAATACCTGCAAGCTGTCAAAATGCCGCAGATCTGCCAGAGAGGTCACCGGATCATACGTTCCCTCTACGCTGACTGCGCAGGCTGCCAGCTGCTCATTGCTGTTGACGTTTCTTCCAATGTCCACCCCATCCGGTGCATCTTTGACGATGAGATCCCCTACGCCGGTTCCGGAATTTATCGAGACTCGCTGATAATCCCAGACATCGCTGTGATAGATATCCCCCTTCGGGCGGTCAAGCCATTTCCGGACGTGCTTTTCCATCACAGGGTCCTGCCACTCAATAACATAGTCCTCCCCATGCTCGGCATGGCTGGCCGGAACCGCAAGTGTCGTCTGCTGAACAAAAACATCCTGCATTTCCGAACGGAAAGGTCCCGGTCTCAGATTCAAAGAGCTTGCACATGCGCTGAGCAAAAGCATTGCACAGATCAACAAACTCGACGCTTTTAACATTTTACGCATAACAGGCTCCTTTCTGTTTTAGTCTATTTACGTAACACTCTCGCTCTCATTATCATTCTTTTTACGAGATGTCTGATTGGGAACTTGAGACATCACTTCATTACTCGAATAGTCGCCATTTTCGCATACCACATATACCCATAAAGTTGTGTAATAATATGTGTATTCCGTCCATGTTCTTTCAATATTAAGTACGCCACCGCATTTCGGACACTCAGGAAAAAAAAGCGGCTGCACTCCTTCATCTTCTGGCTCAGCAGCAAATGCGCCAAGCGGCATCGCACACACAAGTGTCAATACCACCAATAGACCAGCTAACATCTTTTTCATTTTACTTCCTCCAATCTTTGTTGTGATTTTCGCCATTTATATTCTACCATAAGAGTATTATTTTGTAAATAACAAACCACAATCTTTACCGTTTCCAGTGAAAGATTGTGGTTTTGCTTAAAACAGATTTTCCGGCAGGCAGATATCCGCCTTGGGTACTTTTGCCCAGGAAAAGTCTGCAATGAGGCTTTCCGGGGTGCGGGGGGCCGAGTTCAGGTTGGAGACCATAGGCAAAGGACAAGCTTGCCCACCGATCTCTTCCGCCGTATACTTTGCCCGCAGGTTTTCCAGGCTCTGGTCCCCGTCCCGTTTGGAAAGGCGGCGGCCATCCGGGTCCAGCAGGAGCGGACAATGGGCAAACTTTGGGGCGGGCAGGCCCAGCAGACGATAGAGATAGAGCTGCCGGGCGGTGGAAGAGAGCAGGTCCGCGCCCCGCACCACCTCCGTCACACCCATGCGGGCATCGTCCACCACCACAGCCAACTGGTAGGCAAACACGCCATCGGCACGGCGGAGGTAGAAATCCCCGCAGTCGTGGAGCAGGTTCTCGGTGTGGGGGCCCATACAGCCATCGGTGAAGGTGATGTCCTCATCGGGCACCATGAGACGATAGGCCGGGGCTTTCTTTTTGCGCTTCTCGGCGATCTGCTCCGCCGTCAGCCCCCGGCAGGTGCCGGGATAGATCACATTGCCGTCGGAGGTGTGGGGTGCGCTGGCGGCATGGAGCTGGGCACGGGAGCAGAAACAGGGGTAAACAAGGCCCTGTGCTTCCAGTTTGTTATAGCTCTCGGTGTAGATGGCGGCGCACTCGCTCTGGTAATAGGGGCCGTTTGGGCCGCCGTGGCTGCCGCCCTCGTCCCAGACAAGGCCCAGCCATTCCAGATCCTCTTCCAGCGCATCGGCGTATTTCCGGGGGCAGCGCTCGGCATCCAGATCCTCAATGCGCAGAACGATGCGCCCGCCATGACTTCTGGCGCTGAGCCAGGCCAGCAGGCTGCAGGCCAGATTGCCCAGATGCAGCCGCCCGCTGGGGCTGGGGGCAAAGCGCCCGGTCACAGCGCTCACAGGCCCAGCTTCCACTCGCCGTCCACAGGCTGGGAGATGGGCGTGTTATAGAACTCTGCTACAGCCTTTGCCATGTACTCGGCATCCTTGCAGCTGGCGGTCTCCATTGCGGAATGCATGGCCAGCTGTGCCAGACCGATATCCACCATGGGGATCAAGATCTGGTGGCCCAGCAGGTTGCCCAGCGTGGAGCCGCCGGGAACATCCGCGCGGTTTGCGGCCACCTGCACCGGCACACCGGCCTTTTTGCAGATCTCGGCAAAGGCAGCGCCGGTAAAGCCGCTGGTGGTGTAGGTCTGGCGGGCATTGTACTTCAGCAGCACACCGCCGCCCATGACCGCCACATTGGCGGGATCGCTCTTTTCGGGGTGGTTGGGGTGGGTGGCGTGGCCATTGTCGGCGCTCAACAGCAGGCTGTTGGTGCAGGCACGGATGCTCTGCTCCCGGGTGACCCCCAGCTTTTCCTCAATGCGGGCCAGCACATTGGCCATCAGGGTGCCCTGGAAATGCTCACAATAACCATGAGTAGGATAGTCTTCTACCGTTTCCTTCATATTGAGCCTTTTATCTTTGGGATAATCCCACTCATCGAAGAACTCTTCCTGGACCAGAAGACCTATCTCATC
>ENA-OQKB01000197-OQKB01000197.1-human-gut-metagenome-genome-assembly--contig:-NODE-197-length-14223-cov-4.661251_pt1 | contig 14223 bp, 14 predicted proteins | sample MGYA00242646_ERZ504793 | MGnify/ENA primary metagenome ERZ504793 (study PRJEB26092, sample SAMD00036409) | human gut metagenome | host: Homo sapiens | study: EMG produced TPA metagenomics assembly of...
GTACTTTTAATTTTTAATTAAATTTTAAAGTCGGTGACAAAGTTATGGGAGGTTAAAAGGGTGGGCAATACCTAAAATGGGTATTATTTATGAAAATTGGTAATGAGTAGGTATTAAAGCTTGAATGATGCTGTCCGGAAAGGTTTATTACCCTGTTTTTCAGTTGTAAAATGATGCATTAAAATTTAAGATGGCAAAATAATAGTCTGTTTTAGTCTTTCCACATATGGCCAGATGCATATCTTCTTGCCACATGCTTTTTTACCTTTTTAAAAGAAGGGTGTTAGGGGATTTTTCTCTGTAAAGAGTGCAAGCCTTGTAATCAGATTCATCCTTAAAAGATCTTGTTTGTATCCCTAACCCTTTCCTGCCGTGTGGTTAAAGGTTTTCTTCCTGCCTGTTTTATCTCCGCAAGCCTTTGGAGTTAACTCCATAGCCTTGGGAGATAACTCCAAAGGCTATGGAGATAGAATATATCCGTATAAAAAGGTTTAATCTGAAGATAGAAAAGGCTTATACAATAGGGAGGATATGAGCATTCGTTTAATTCCGTTAGCGGGTTATTGCTTTTTTCATCCCTTCCGGTCCTTTGGACTTCATGAGGCGGAAAGATTGGTTTAGTCATTCTTTCTTTTCTTGGTCCGGATTTGTAATGACTTCTTCGTCTTCCGGATAACTCCTGTTATCTTCTTCTTCCTCGTCAATGAAAAGTTCCGGTTGTTGAGGGCCTTTGTGTCTGAACAATATAGCTGCGGCTATTCCGGCCGCTGCGCCCCCCAAGTGTCCCTCCCAAGAAGTGGTGGAGGAAGCGAACTGTGGGAACATGTTCCATACCAGGCTGCCATATAGAAAGGTGACAAGCAATGACAGGGCTACTAAAGGAACGTGTTTGCGGAGAATGCCACTGAAGAACAGAAAGAAGGCGAGTGAATAAATTATACTGCTGGCACCTATATGCCATCCCGGCTTGCCTATTATAAATGTAAGTATTCCACTGACTATCCAGATGAAAAAAAGTATACCAATGCCCAAATCACGATAAAAGTAGAGCAGACACCATAATAAAAAAGAAGAGGGAAAGTGTTCGCAAATAAATGTTCCCAATCGGCGTGTATCAACGGAGAAGTGAGAATCCCCATTATTCCTTTGGTTTCTTTGGGATATATCGCCCCAGGTGAATTAAAATTCCAATTCATGACTACTTTCCATTGTACGCGAGGGTGTACAGAATAGAAAAGAAGTAATAACGGAAGAGACAAAAGCCAATAGTAATTTTTTTGAATTTCAAGTTTCATTTTGTCATAATTATGCTGATTTCTGTGCAATACTACGGATATTTGAGCGAAAAATGAAAAATATTTTGCTATTTAATTTTGCTTTATCCATTTAATTACTAATTTTGAGCGTTGCATACAAAAATAATATGTGACACAAATTGATATGGAAATTTGATTTATAACCTTAAAATAACAACTATGAGTTACTTACGATTTGACAAGACTCTTATGACGAACCTCGGGGAATCATTACCGAAAGAAATTCTCCGCACAAACCGTTCAGGGGCTTACCATTGTACAACCATTGTTGATTGCAATACGAGAAAATATCATGGATTGCTTGTCATTCCGGTGCCTGAGCTGGATGATGAAAACCATGTATTGTTATCGTCGTTGGATGAAACGGTGATACAACACGGCGCTGAATTTAACCTGGGGCTTCATAAGTATCAGGGTGACAATTACAGCCCCAGGGGACACAAGTATATCCGGGAATTCGAGTGTGAGAAAGTTCCTACCACTATATACCGGGTAGGTGGTGTGATTCTGAAGAAGGAAAAGCTTTTCGTTCATCATGAAAATAGAATTTTAATCCGTTATACTTTGCTGGAGGCACATTCGGCCACTACGTTGCGTTTGCGTCCGTTTCTGGCTTTCCGCAGCGTCCGTCAGTATACTCATGAGAACGCACAAGCCAGCCGTGACTATCAGGAGGTGGACAATGGGATCAAGACGTGCATGTATCCGGGCTATCCCGAATTATATATGCAATTGAACAAGAAGAACGAATTCCACTATCAGCCGGATTGGTATCGGGGAATTGAGTATCCCAAAGAGCAGGAGAGAGGATATGATTTTAATGAAGATTTGTATGTTCCGGGTTATTTTGAAGTGGACATAAAGAAAGGTGAAAGCATTGTCTTTTCAGGAGGTGTTTCCGAGGCCGGTACCCGTACATTAAAGAGAACCTTTGAAGAGGAGGTGGAAGAACGTACTCCGCGTGATAATTTCCAGCACTGTCTGATAAATGCTGCCCATCAGTTCTTAAATAAACAGGGAGATGAGTTTTATATTTTGGCAGGATATCCGTGGTTTAAATGCCGTGCGCGCGATATGTTTATTTCCCTGCCGGGACTGACATTGGCGATTGATGAAGTGGCTAAGTTTGAAATGGTGATGGAAACGGCCCGCAAGGCAATTCATGACTTTATTAATGATGAGCCTGATGATGTTAAAGTGTACGAAATGGAGCATCCTGATGTTTTGCTTTGGGCGGTGTGGTGTATCCAGCAATATGCCAAGATGGTGTCGCGTGACCAATGCCGTGAGAAATATGGTACATTGTTGCAGGACATTATGGAATACCTTCGCCGGGAGAATCATCCGAACCTTTTCTTGCATTCAAACGGTCTGCTATATGCCAACGGAACGGAAAAGGCTATCACATGGATGAATTCTACCGCAAACGGACGTCCTGTGATTCCTCGTACAGGCTATATCGTAGAAATTAATGCTTTGTGGTATAATGCTTTACGTTTTACAAGTGAACTGTTGGGCGAAGGTGGAAACAATAATTTGGCTGAAACGTTAAATGTATTGGCAGAAAAGACGGGAAAGGCTTTCGTGGATACTTTCTTGAATGAGTATGGTTATTTACTGGATTATGTGGATGGCAATATGATGGACTGGAGCGTGCGTCCGAACATGATATTTACTGTAGCATTCGACTATTCTCCGCTTGATGCCCGTCAGAAGAAAGGGGTGTTGGACATTGTGACCAAAGAACTGCTTACTCCGAAAGGGCTCCGTTCGCTCAGCCCGAAGAGTGGCGGTTACAACCCGAACTATGTGGGTCCTCAGATGCAGCGTGATTATGCTTATCATCAAGGTACCGCATGGCCTTGGCTGGCTGGCTTCTATTTTGAAGCTTACCTTCGTATTTATAAGATGAGTGGCATAGGATTTGTGGAGCGTCAGCTGATAGGCTACGAAGACGAAATGACTTCTCATTGTATTGGCTCTATACCTGAACTGTTTGATGGTAACCCGCCTTTCAAAGGTCGTGGAGCTGTATCATTCGCTATGAATGTGGCAGAGATATTGCGAGTATTATATTTATTGAGTAAATACAATTATTGAAAGGAGGGACCTGTATGAAAGTATTAATGTTTGGATGGGAATTTCCTCCCAAAATATATGGTGGTCTTGCTGTAGCATCTTACGGTATAACAAAAGGTCTGAGTCTGCAAGGTGATATGGAAACAACCTTCTGTTTGCCCAAACCTTGTGGCGACGAAGAAAAGTTTCTGAACATTATAGGCATGAACCAAGTGCCCATTGTGTGGCGTGATGTGGATTATGATTACTTAAAGTCACGTCTTTCGACTTCGACTCCGGAACAGTATTATGCTTTCCGTGATCATATCTATTCTGATTTCTCATATATGCACGTCAATGATCTGGGGTGTATGGAGTTTGCCGGCGGCTATCCGGGAAACCTTCATGATGAGATCAATAACTTTTCTATTATTGCCGGTGTGGTTGCGCGCCAGCAAGAATTTGATATTATCCATGCGCACGACTGGCTGACTTATCCGGCTGGTGTGCATGCCAAGCTGGTAAGTGGCAAACCTTTGTGCATCCATGTGCATGCTACTGATTTTGACCGTTCGCGCGGTAAAGTGAATCCTACAGTATATGCTATGGAAAAGAATGGCATGGATCATGCCGACTGTATTATGTGTGTGTCCGAGCTGACCCGTCAGACTGTTATTCACCAATATCATCAAGACCCGCGCAAATGTTTTGCCATGCACAATGCCGTTTATCCGCTTTCGCAAGATTTGCTGGACATTCCTCGTCCTGATCACTCGAAAGAAAAAGTGGTGACTTTCCTGGGGCGTATCACGATGCAGAAAGGACCCGAGTATTTTGTGGAAGCCGCCGCATTGGTCTTGAAGCGTACCCGTAACATCCGTTTTGTAATGGCAGGATCGGGAGACATGCTGGACGCCATGATCAATCTGGCTGCGGAACGAGGTATTGCAGACCGTTTTCATTTCCCGGGGTTCCAGCGTGGGCGTCAGGTTTATGAAGCATATAAAAACAGTGATGTGTTCGTAATGCCTTCCGTGTCAGAGCCTTTTGGTATTGCTCCTTTAGAGGCCATGCAGTGTGGAACTCCTTCTATCATCTCAAAGCAATCGGGTTGCGGTGAAATTTTGGATAAAGTAATCAAGACAGATTATTGGGATATCAACGCTATGGCCGATGCCATCTATTCTATTTGTACGAATCCTTCTCTTTTCCAATATCTGCAGGAAGAAGGAAGAAAGAGGTGGATGGCATTACATGGGAGAAAGTCGGCTTGAGAATCCGTGCCCTCTATGAGCAGGTGTTAAAAAACTATGGTAAATAATAAAACAATAACTAGGATATGAAAACAATATGTCTTTATTTTGAAATACATCAAATTATCCATCTGAAACGCTATCGCTGTTTTGATATAGGCCGTGACCATTATTATTATGATGATTATGAAAATGAGCGCGGCATCAGTGATATAGCCGAACGCTCGTATATTCCTGCGCTGAGTGCGTTGATTGAAATGGCAAAGAATCACGGTGATACTTTCAAGGTGGCTTTGTCTATCTCGGGTGTGGCGCTGGAACAGTTGGAAGTGCATGCGCCCGGTGTAATCGAGTTGTTGCATCAGTTGAATGAGACCGGATGTTGCGAATTCTTGTGCGAACCTTATTCTCACGGTCTTTCCTCATTGGCTAATGAAGATTGTTTCCGCGAAGAAGTGGAACGTATGCGTACCAAGATTAAACAAATATTTGGCAAGGAGCCGAAGGTATTCCGTAACTCCAGCTTGATTTATTCGAATGATATTGGCGCTACGATAGCCGATATGGGCTTTAAAGGTATGTTGACTGAAGGCGCGAAACATATTTTGGGTTGGAAGAGCCCGCACTACCTGTATCATTGTGCCATGAATCCGAACTTGAAGTTATTGCTTCGCGATTTCAAATTGTCTGATGACATCAGCCTGCGTTTCTCTAATTCCGAATGGAATGAATATCCGTTGTTTGCCGACAAATATATAGATTGGATTGCAGCTTTGCCGGAGGAGGAGCAGGTTATCAATATTTTCATGGAACTTTCTGCTTTGGGTATCGCCCAGCCATTGTCTTCCAATATTTTGGAATTTATGAAAGCACTGCCTGTCTGCGCAAAAGAAAGAGGGGTTACTTTCTCTACTCCGACCGATATCATTACCAAACTGAAATCTGTGGATCAGGTGGATGTTCCTTATCCTATGTCATGGATAGACGAGGAACGCGATATCAGTCCGTGGTTAGGCAATGTGATGCAGCGTGAGGCTTTCAATAAACTTTATAGTGTGGCAGAACGTGTTCATTTGTGCGATGATCGCCGTATTAAGCAGGATTGGGATTATTTGCAGGCAAGTAATAATTTCCGCTTCATGACCACTAAGAATACCGGTATTTGGTTGAATCGTGGTATTTATGATTCTCCGTATGATGCTTTCACCAACTATATGAACATTTTGGGTGATTTTATAAGTCGTGTCAATTCGTTGTATCCGGTAGATATGGATAACGAAGAATTAAATTCGTTGCTTACTACCATTAAGAATCAGGGCGAGGAATTGGTGGCTTTGAACAAGGAAGTGGAGAGATTGCAGGCTAAACTGGAGAAAGCTGAAGGCAAAAAGGCTCCTGCCGTAAAGAAAGAACCTGCGGCCAAGAAAGCAACGGCAAAGAAGCCGGTTGCCAAGAAAGCTGCTTCGAAGAAAGAAGAATAACAGAAATATAATATAAAGGACTTAAGAATTCACCGTTGTGCTTTCGGAAAACTGGTTTTAAGGTTGTAAGAGGCGGAACGGTGTTTTTCTATATAAAAGTTTGCTGCATTGAATATTTTATTTACCTTTGCCAATCTCAGATACGAAAAAACATGAAACAATTGTGCCAGAATAAACATACGATACGTTTCCGCTATTGGAGCCGGAAGAAGTACGCTATGTTTTATAGCTTGGGCAAATATGTAACTATTGGTAATCTGAAAAAGGAGATTGCCGATGTATCGTTGGGTAAACAGGCAAATGTTTGCACGGCATTCTCTGTTTGCTCTTCCGCACGGAAAGAGGATGCTGGAGAGGAATATGAAGAAGGAATGGCCCCTGTTGAATCCATGTTGCAAATGTTTCGGATCCAACTGCCTCAACCACAGGTGGCTGACGTGATTTGTCTTTTTTATTTAAATAAATATTTGTTTGCCGGAAAGATGTGCCATGCATCTTTTCGGCTTTTTTTGTCTTAATATGAACTGTATATGATGCTGAATGCAATAAGAAACAAAGTGTTGGGCGGTGAGAAGATTACCGTAGAAGAAGCCCGTTGGCTGTCCTGCCAGGCAGAGAAACAGGATTTGTATGATGCGGCTCATGAGATAACACGGGTTCTGGCTTCTCGGAAATTCGATATGTGTTCCATTATCAATGCTAAATCCGGTAAATGTCCTGAGAATTGTAAATGGTGCGCACAGTCTGCACATTATAAAACAAAAGCGGATGTTTATGATTTGGTTGGGAAGGAAGAATGTCTGCGCCATGCTTTGTATAACGAAGCGCAGGGAGTATCCCGTTTTTCTTTGGTGACCAGCGGCAGGAAACCGGGTAGCCGTAACATGGACCGGCTATGTGAGACAACAGAGTACATGCGTGCGCATTCGCATATTCAGTTATGCGCTTCTTTAGGATTGCTGGATGAAGCGGAATTGGAACGGCTGTTTAAGGCAGGCATCACCCGTTATCATTGTAATCTGGAAACGGCTCCCTCTTATTTTTCATCTCTATGTTCTACTCATACACAAGAACAGAAATTAGAAACGTTGCAGGCAGCACGCAGGGTGGGGATGGATGTATGTAGCGGAGGAATCATCGGCATGGGCGAAACAATGGAACAGCGTATTGAGTTTGCTTTTACACTGAGGGAATTGGAAGTACAGTCTATTCCTATAAACCTGTTACAGCCTATACCCGGCACTCCATTAGGAAAAAATGGATCGTCTTGCAGAGGCGGAGATTCTGACAACCATCGCTTTATTCCGTTTTATCAATCCCACAGCCTTTCTTCGTTTTGCCGGAGGGCGTTCACAGATGAGTGTGGAAGCTGTAAAGAAAGCATTGTATATCGGTATTAATTCTGCCATTGTGGGAGATTTGCTGACTACATTAGGTTCCAAAGTATCAGAAGATAAAATATTGATAGAAGAGGCCGGGTATTCGCTTTGATACATTATAAAGTTATTATAACAATAAGGAAATAATATATGGAAAATTTTGACAGGGAGCATTTATGGCATCCTTATACATCGACTACTCATCCGCTGTCCACTTATAAGGTAAGACGGGCGGATGGAGTATATATAGAATTGGAGGACGGAAGATGTTTGATAGAAGGGATGTCTTCGTGGTGGTGCATGGTACATGGATACAATCATCCGGTATTGAACCAAGCGCTCAAGGAACAGATAGACCGTATGAGCCATGTCATGTTCGGCGGACTGACACACGATCCGGCCATCGAATTAGGCAAGTTGTTGCTGAAGATTGTTCCTCCCCGTATGCAGAAAATATTTTATGCTGATTCCGGTTCGGTTGCGGTAGAAGTGGCACTGAAAATGGCCGTGCAATATTGGTATGCGCAAGGGAAGGAAAAGAAAAATAAATTTTGTTAACTATTCAGTCCGGATATCATGGAGATACGTGGAATGCCATGTCCGTTTGTTGATCCGGTGACCGGTATGCATCATATTTTTGGCCCTACATTGCCTGTGCGTTATTTTGTTCCTGCTCCCCGGTCGCGCTTTGGCGGAATCTGGTATGAAGAGGATATAGAACCCTTGAAGGAAATATTGGAACAGCATCATGAAGAAATGGCCGCATTGATTTTGGAACCTATTGTACAAGGGGCGGGCGGAATGCGTTTTTATCATCCTGAGTTTTTGCGCCAGGTAGAGAAACTTTGCAGGCAATATCGTCTGTTGTTAATCTTTGATGAGATAGCGACAGGTTTCGGAAGAACAGGGAAACTGTTTGCTTGGGAGCATGCAGGTGTCCAGCCCGATATCATGTGCATAGGTAAGGCACTGACCGGTGGATACATGACTTTTTCTGCTGTCCTTGCCAGTGATGAGGTGGCTGATACCATTTCCGGCGGTTATCCGGGAGTCTTTATGCACGGCCCTACTTTTATGGGAAATCCGTTGGCTTGTGCCGTAGCGAAAGCATCCGTGGAATTGTTGCTTTCATATAGTTGGGAGGAAAAGGTAAAGGCTATTGAATCACAATTGAAGAGGGAGCTGGCTCCTGCTGCTTTATTGCCGCAGGTGGCTGATGTGCGTGTATTGGGAGCTATCGGGGTTATTGAAGTGAAGAAACCGGTAGATATGGCTTTCATGCAACGTCGTTTTGTCGAAGAAGGAGTATGGGTACGTCCTTTTGGAAAACTGGTGTATATCATGCCGTCTTTTATAATTCAGCCGGAAGAATTGAGCAAATTGACGCATTCACTGGTAAAGATAGTAGGAGAATTAAAAGAATAAGTGATAGTATTGGGAAAAATAGAAAAAATGAATTCATTAACAGACTGGGAAAGGGAATTAGCCCTGCTTGAAAATAAAAGTAATCTTCGTAAGTTGCCTGTTATCCGCCATTGGGGAAGAGAGGTGGAGGTGAATGGAAAAGTGATGCTTAACCTTTCATCCAACGATTATCTGGGATTGGCTGCTTACCTGCCATTACGTACGGAATTCTTGCAAAGTCTTACTCCCGACACTTTTCTTCCTTCCTCTTCATCCTCTCGGCTGCTGACAGGAAATTTTAATATCTATGTTCAGATAGAGGATTTGCTTGCCCGACTGTTTCGGAAGGAAAGCGCGTTGGTTTTTAATAGTGGTTATCACATGAATGCCGGTATTCTTCCTGCAGTGAGCGATGCTCGTACATTGATTCTTGCCGATAAACTGGTACATGCCAGCATTATTGACGGCATTCGTTTATCGGCGGCCAAGTGTATCCGGTACCGGCATAACCGATATGACCAATTGGAACAGTTGCTGGTTTCCAATCATGCCGGGTATGATAGAATAATTATTGTAACCGAAAGTATTTTCAGTATGGACGGTGATGAGGCCGATCTCCGCCGTTTGGTCACTTTGAAGCAACAATATGATAATGTATTGCTGTATGTGGATGAAGCGCATGCTGTAGGGGTGCGGGGGATACATGGCCTGGGGTGTGCGGAAGAACAGGATTGTGTGGCTGACATCGATTTTTTATGTGGAACTTTTGGTAAAGCGTTGGCCTCAGTAGGAGGCTATATTGTTTGTTCGAAGACCATCCGTGATTATTTGATCAATAAAATGCGTACATTCATATTTACAACGGCTCTTCCTCCTGTCAACTTGCTATGGACATTCTTTATCCTGGAGCATTTGGACAGTTTCAGCTTCCGGAGGGAAAGGTTGAAGAGAATATCCTCTCTTTTGAAAGACGCGTTGGTAAAGAAAGGCTACGCTTGTCCTTCTACCAGCCATATTCTGCCAATGACGATAGGCGATAGCGGTGATACGGTGTTAAAGGCCGATTTCTTGCAGCGTAAAGGTTTTTATGCGTTGCCGGTGCGTCCTCCCACTGTGCCCGAAGGAACATCGCGTATCCGTTTTTCGTTGACAGCGGATATTACTGAAGAAGAAATAAAAAGTCTGATAGAATTGATATGAAACATTTATTTTATACAACAAAAGCATCCTTCCCCGATTGACACTTTTTTTTGCCGGTTGGGGAATGGATGAATGTCCTTTCATGGATTATTGCCCCGAAAATAGCGATCTGTTGGTTTGTTATGATTATCGTTCGCTGGATTTTGATTTCACGTTGTTGCAGGGTTATCAGGAGATTCGCCTGATAGCCTGGTCTATGGGAGTATGGGCCGCGTCTATGGTATTGCAGGATATGGACTTGCCTATTTGTGAGCGTGTTGCTTTGAATGGCACGGTAACTCCTGTCGATGATTTGAAAGGTATTCCGCAGCAAGTTTTTGAAGGAACACTGGAAGGCTTGAATGAGGGTACGTTGGAAAAGTTTATCCGCAGGATGTGTTTGAAAAAGGAGAATCTGGAAACATTCTTGTCGAAACGTCCGCAACGTGCGGTAGAGGAACTGCAAGAAGAGCTTCGGAGGATTGGAGAACAGGTAAAATCTTGCGCTGTTCCCAGTTTTGCATGGGAACGGGCTGTTATAGGCAAGAATGATTTGATTTTTACGGCGGTCAACCAAAGAAATGCATGGACCGGGACGGAAGTGGCAGAGTATGATATTCCTCATTATTCAGAAGAAATAATGAGAGATTTGCTATGCCCGTCTGTTATTTAAAACAAAAACATATGATTAATAAGCAATTGATAACCCGTCGCTTTTCCCGCGCTGTAGAGAGTTATAACCGTGAGGCGGTGGCACAAAAGCAGATAGCATACCGCATGAGTGATATGCTAAATCATTATTTGCCCCGTCCGTGCGGCCGGATATTGGAAATTGGTAGCGGGACGGGCTTTCTTACCCGTAGGTTGATGGAAACCCTCCATCCTGAAAAACTGGTGTTGAATGATATTTGTCAGGAGATGAGTTCTTGTTTCACCGATTTGTTGGGAAGCGGGCAGGCTACCTTTCTGGCAGGGGATGCCGAGTCCCTTCCTTTTCCAAAAGGACAGGATTTGATTGTATCATGCTCGGCATTACAGTGGTTTGTTTCTCCCGAGCTGTTTTTTGAACGTTGTAATACTTTGTTGAAGCAGAAAGGATATTTTGCTTTTACTACGTTCGGCAGGGATAATCTGAAAGAAGTTGCATCGGTTACCGGCAGCGGTCTTCACTATCGTTCTTTAGAGGAATTAGAAGAAGCGCTGCGCATACACTATGAGATCGTGAAGGCTCATGAGGAACGTATCTGTCTGACTTTCGGTACTCCGCTCGAAGTGCTTTATCACTTGAAACACACCGGGGTGGCTGCTGTCAGGCAACAAGCGTGGACTAAAAGGGATTTGCAGGATTTCTGTGACAAGTATGCCCGTTTGTTCAGTGATGGTCGTTCGGTGACTTTGACTTATCATCCTATTTATATTATTGCAAAGAAAAGACAATAGAAATAAAAAGAATCATGAAACAGAATGTATTTTTCGTAAGTGGTATTGATACAAATATTGGCAAAAGTTATGCCACGGCCTATCTGGCACATCTTTGGAACAAACAAGGATGTCGTACTATTACTCAAAAATTCATACAGACTGGAAATCCGGAAGGTTATTCGGAGGATATTGAGTTGCATCGTCGTCTGATGGGGATGGAGTATTTGCCTGAGGATGAGCAGGGACTTACCAAACCTGAAATATTTTCTTATCCGGCTTCTCCCCATTTGGCTTCACGAATAGATAACCGCGCCATTGATTTTGATAAAATAAAGCATGCCACGGAGGTGCTGAGTGAGCGCTATGATGCTGTTTTAGTAGAAGGAGCCGGGGGGCTGATGGTGCCGTTGACAGAAGATAATCTGACTATAGACTATGTTCAGGAATCGGGTTATCCCTTAGTTTTTGTTACTTCGGGACGATTGGGAAGTATCAACCATACATTATTGAGTTTTGAGGCTATAGAACGGAGAGGGATAAAGCTTCATACAGTGATGTACAATCTGTTTCCCGAAGGAGAGGATAAAATCATTCAAGCAGATACAGAAACTTATATTTGTCGTTATATAGAGAAGCATTTCCCGGATACAGCATTTGTGAAGGTACCTTGCTTGTAATTCATCTTTCTTGTTTATGATGTGTTTACCTGATAAAAAGAGGTTGTTCTACATCTGACGACCTCTTTTTGTTAGTTGTATCCATAATTTTCCGCTTAAGTTATAGTATGATTTTTACTTTGTGGAGTAGTCTTGGCCGTGTAATGAGTTAGTTCTCCTGTTCTGCATTGTACAAGGCGATATATCCGCGCTCTTCTGTACGGATGCGGACGGCATTCAAATGCGTCCTTGACATGTTTTGCCAATGCCTTTTACATTGTAATAGGAAAACCATTCGATTTTGGCTTCGAGCAATGCTTCTTTTACGTCCTCGAATTGGGTCTTACAGATAATAGCTTCAATTTTTTTATTGTTGTATTTGTATTTTGTATATAATGTAATCTTTTTACCTTCTAAAAAACTAATACTTTGTTGTTATCCTTGTCTGGTTATGCTCTTTATGATTAAAAACTTAGCCCGAAAACGAAATAAGCCCCTTCAGTGCGTGGGTTTACGGTGGCTTTTGCAAAAGCTGGAACGGAGAATGAATCAGTGATTTTTATCTCCTTGGCGGCTCCCAGGCTGATGTCGCATACGGTGAAACCGTTGGAACCGTTGCATACAGGGACTTCGGAATAGTTGTAAAAGTCTGTGCTCCACGGAGTCGCTCCTATTTCCGCTGTCCATTCCAGCCCTGCCAGTGTGAAAGGTACGGTAGCCGAGATATAGGACGAATGGGCTCTGTTTCCTCCGTTATTCACTCCGTCGGTTCCGGCGAAATTGGTATACCAGTTCAAGGCCAGCGGTCCGAAGTCATAACCTATTTGTGCCTCGAAGGTATGGTTGGTATTGTGTGAGCCGTAATGAAAATACCCCGGTCCTCCATTGAACCAGTAATCTGTGACGGAGATACTGAAACCTCCTGTGGCGTAGCCTAATGTGAGGTCAATCTCTTTTGTATCTTCTTTTTCGATACCTGCTGTTCCCCATGCAGACAATGAGAACCCTTTGTAAGAAACTGACAACGTGGGTTGGATACTGACACCCCCTAAACTCCTGACCACGCCAGATGTATCCGCTTACGAGATCGGCTCCTACGCTGGCTTCCACTTTGTCCTGCGCCATGCCCATTGCCGGAACAGCTATTGCCAAGGCCGACAGAAATGTTTGTTTTTCTAGAACTTCTTTTTCATTGTCTTTTTACCTTTTTAATTCATAATAGTGAGTTTGTTATATCTCGTATGTATTTGTTTTTCTTGTAATGGCTTGTGCTTGTTATGTGATAATACTTCAACGAATTCTACATTGGTTCGTTCAGGGAAAAGCGGATGATTCTCCAGTTTCGGACCTATTGCCGGCAAATTTACATCTTTTATATCATCTATGAAAACCACTAAATGTGGATTTCACATACAAACAAATGTTCTTTTGTATTCTTTTCCATCTACTGTGATTGTTTTTGCCAACATTTTGCCGTCCGGGGTATTTATTTGTCTGGAGTTGGCAAGCAGGGGAAGATCCATGTCCACTGTTACTTCTTCTACCAGCTCGTTCTCCGTATGCAGTTTTAGGACCTTGATTCCTGAGAGCGTTTCCAGCGTGATGACTTTCTTTTGAGTCAATTTGTTGTCATATACATACTTTCCTATACATCTGGAGGCGTTACCACACATCATGACTTCAGAACCATCTGCATTGAATATGCGCATACTGAAATCCGCTTTGGCTGATTTCCCAATCAATGCCAGCCCGTCGGAACCGATCCCCGTGTGACGAGCTCCATCTGATGGAAGTTCTCACGGGGTCTGCTATGAGGTGCTTTAGGGTGTTTACGTATATATAGTCATTACCTGCTCCCTGCATCTTTGTGAACTTGATTGTTGTTGCCATTTTGTCTATAATTTCTTCTGTTATTATTCCCTTTTGTCTTAATTTAGTGCAAATATATATCTTGTTGATGCTTTATAAATTTGAGCCTATATTCTGTTATGGAACATATAGTTTAGGTAATATTTTGTTGGTTATTCAGTGTTGTATAATTGGTATCATATATAATTAAAGTGGATGATTGATGT
>ENA-OQKB01000198-OQKB01000198.1-human-gut-metagenome-genome-assembly--contig:-NODE-198-length-14216-cov-2.969622_pt1 | contig 14216 bp, 17 predicted proteins | sample MGYA00242646_ERZ504793 | MGnify/ENA primary metagenome ERZ504793 (study PRJEB26092, sample SAMD00036409) | human gut metagenome | host: Homo sapiens | study: EMG produced TPA metagenomics assembly of...
CTGGCTTTCGGGCAGAACGGGCGGCGGAACTGCTTGACTGTACGATGGAACACCATATCACGGAAGAAGATCTGGCACGGCTGATCGCATCGGAACAGGGACAGCAGAAGGATTTGAAAGGCAGAACGTTTTATGCGGTACTGCACCAGTATGAGGAAAAAGAACACCGGGCGGCCGCAGAGAAACTTGTGGAGCTGCTGCGCAGGCAGGGGATCGAGCATGTTCTGGTTACGTGCGCGACAGGAAACAGAAGACAAAGCGGTGAGAACACGAATCCCTGGTATGGGAGAGCAGAGCTTCCCGTGCGTGAAGCGGAAGAAGAGTGGGAACCTGGAGAATAAAACGGAAATAGAACGGAGGAGACAGATGGCGGAATTTACCCATTTTAAGAAAGACGGAAGCGCCGTCATGGTCGATGTCCATGAGAAGCCGGACACGTACCGGGCAGCATCGGCGACGGGAACCATACAGGTAAGCCCGGAGGTATTTGCAGCCGTGCGGGACCATACGGCGAAAAAAGGCGATGTGCTCGGCGTTGCACGGCTGGCAGGCATCATGGGGGCAAGAAGAATGCGGAGTTGATTCCGCTGTGCCACATTGTGCCGCTGACGAACTGCGAAGTGACATTTACCACGGACGAGAATACAAATTCTATTACGGCCGTGTGCACCACATCATGTGTCGGAAAGACCGGCGTGGAGATGGAGGCGCTGACTGGCGTTTCCACAGTGCTGCTCACGATCTACGATATGTGCAAGGCGATGGACCGCGGCATGGTGATTCGTGATATCCACATTCTGGAAAAAGGACGGCGGAAAGAGCGGTCATTATATCTATCAGAAAGAGGAAAAATAAAGCATGACAGAAAAGAAAGATTTCCCGGTTTTCCGGGTGGGAATTGTAACGTTAAGTGACAAAGGATATCAGGGCGAGCGCGAGGATAAGAGCGGCCCAAAGATCAAAGAGCTGCTTCCGGCAGAGCAGTATGAGGTCGTTTCGATGCGTCTTCTGCCGGATGAGCGGGCGATGATCGAGGAGGAACTGATCCGGCTTGCCGATCTGGAGCAGTGCGATCTTGTCCTCACGACAGGCGGCACGGGATTTTCCATGCGGGATGTGACACCGGAGGCAACTCTGGCGGTATCCGGCCGTGTGGCACCTGGCATCGCGGAGGCGATCCGCGCGGGCAGCATGGCGATCACAAAACGGGCGATGCTGAGCCGGGCAGTGAGTGCAATCCGTCATCGGACGCTGATTATCAATCTGCCGGGAAGCCCGAAGGCGGTGGAAGAGAGTCTTGGATTTGTACTTGATACCCTGCCGCATGCGTTGGGACTTCTGCGCGGAACGGACGGAGAGTGCGGAAGAAGCTGAAAAAAGAGGGAACAGGTAACGATGGAAGAAGAAAAAATTATTTTCTGTAAGAGCGGCGGCTGTACGGCAAAGCTCGGGGCAGGCGTGCTCGAACATATTCTGGAGAAGCTGCCGAAAGGGGAAAAGGATCCGAATCTGCTGGTGGGCTATGACAGCAAAGACGATGCATCCGTCTACCGGCTGACGGACGACCTTGCGATGGTCCAGACGCTGGATTTCTTTCCGCCGGTGGTGGAGGATCCGTACACGTTTGGAAAAATTGCGGCGGCGAATGCCTTAAGCGACATCTATGCGATGGGCGGAGAGGTGCGGACAGCCCTGAATATCGTCTGCTTTCCGGAACAGATGGATCTGAATGTCCTCGGAGAAATCATGCGCGGCGGCGCGGAAAAGGTGCAGGAGGCGGGCGGATCGCTCTCCGGCGGTCATTCGATTGCGGATGACAGTGTAAAATACGGCCTTTCTGTCACGGGAACCGTGCATCCGGACCGGATCTGGCAGAACAATACGGGCCGCGTGGGTGATCTGCTCATTCTGACGAAACCGCTCGGAACCGGCATTCTCTGTGCGGCGCACCGCGTCGGGGAGGAAAACCCGGGTGGATTTCAAAAGGCAGTGGAATCGATGATGACGCTGAATAAGTACGCCTCGGAGACGGCACGGAAGTATAACATTCATGCCTGTACCGATGTAACGGGCTTTAGTTTCCTAGGACATCTGCATGAGATGATGGAGTCGGGCGTGTCCTGTCATATCTGGGCGGATCAGATTCCGGTGTTCCCGGGGGCTGTGGAAGCGGCGGAGGAGTTTCTGATCACTGCGGCAGGCCAGCGGAACCGGAATCATCTGGAGCAGCATGTGACCTTTAAGGATATACCGTTCGGCATGCAGGAGGTGCTGTTTGACCCGCAGACATCGGGAGGGCTTCTGATGGCCGTGGATGCCGTGGATGCAGAAAAAAATGCAGAGAAAACTGCTGGAGCAGGGGATTCCGGCAGCAATCGTTGGAAAAATCACAGAGCCGGCAGGAACCGAAATTTATGTGACACAGAGCAGGAAATGGTAAGGCAGGGAGGATGAAAAATGGCAGAGATGGAGAAAAAGACAGTAAACGCAATGGGTGATGTGTGCCCGGTACCGCTGGTAAAGGCAAAAAATGCGATTGCAGAACTTGCGGGAAGCGGAAAAGTGGAGGTTCTGGTGGATAATGAAATCGCCGTGCAGAACCTGGAAAAAATGGCGCAGCAGAAAGGATATGGCTTTCTGGTAAAAGAGAAGAAAGAAAAAGAGTATCATGTGGAGTTCACCGTATCAGAAACAGAGCCGGCTGAAACAGAAGAGAAAACCGTATGCCTCGTACCGGCGGCAAAGAAAACAAAACTCGTCGTTCTTTCTGCAGACCATATGGGCGAAGGAGCCGAGGAGCTGGGTAAAATTCTGATGAAGAGCTTCCTTTATGCACTGACCCAGCAGGATGAGCTGCCGGATACGATTCTGTGCTACAACGGCGGTGCAAAGTTGACCTGCGAGGGTTCCGAGTCCCTGGAGGATCTGAAAGATCTGGCAGCGCGCGGCGTTGAAATTCTGACCTGTGGAACATGCCTGAACTTCTACGGCATCACCGAAAAGCTGCAGATCGGCAGTGTGACCAACATGTATGACATCGTGGAGCGCATGAGCAGCGCAGACCGCGTGATTAAGCCATGATTTACCTCGATTCGGCGGCAACGTCGCTGTGGCATCCAAAAGAAGCAGAGGAGCGTATGATCCAGGCACTGCGCGGCTGTGGAAATGCAGGCCGCGGTGCACACGATGCGACACTGGATGCGGGCCGCATCGTCTTTGAGACGAGAATGCGGCTGGCAGAGTTGTTTCACGCGGAGAGTCCGGAGCGGATTGCATTTACGTGCAACGATACGGAGGCACTGAACACGGCAATTTTCGGTACTCTTCGGCCGGGGGGATCATGTGATCACGACAGTCTGCGAGCATAATTCCGTTCTGCGCCCGCTGTATGCACTGGAAAAACAGGGACTGGAGCTTTCCGTGATCCCGGCGGATGTATCTGGAAGGATCGATTACGATCAGATGGAAGCGGCAGTGCGGAAAAACACGAAAGCGTTTGTCGTTACGCATGCCTCCAACCTGACCGGAAATATCACGGATCTTGCGCGGGTGTGCGAAATTGCGGAACACCATTCCCTGCTTCTGATCGTCGATGCGGCGCAGACAGCGGGGATTCTGCCGATTGATGTACAGAAAAGCGGGATCGACGTGCTCTGCTTTTCCGGCCACAAGGGACTATTAGGGCCGCAGGGAACCGGCGGAATCTACGTCCGTCCCGAACTTTCGATCCGGCCGCTCAAAATGGGCGGAAGCGGAATCCGAAGCTATGAAAAAGAACAGCCTGCGGCGATGCCGGAGCACCTGGAAGCTGGAACTTTAAATGTCCACGGAATTGCGGGACTTCTGGGAGCGCTGGAATATCTGGAGAAGACGGGGATTGAAATGATTTACAAAAGAGAGAGGGAGCTGATGCACCTCTTTCTGGAGAAAATTCAGGGAATCCCGGGACTTACTTTATATGGAACAGACGATCTGCAGCAGCGGGTACCAACGGCGGCATTAAACATCGGCTCCTGTGATTCGGGATATGTCAGCGACTGGCTGTATGAGAACTATGGTATTGCAGTCCGAAGCGGGGCACACTGCGCGCCGCTGATGCACGAAGCACTCGGGACACGGGAGCAGGGAGCCGTGAGGTTCAGCTTTTCCCATGTACTGACGGAAGAAGAAGTCCGGATTGCCGCGCAGGCTCTGCGGGAGTTTGCCGAAGAAGAAATGCAGCAGTGAGAGAGGCGGCAGCCGGCATCCGGGATACAAAAGAAGCTGGAAAAAGGAAGAAACGATATGAGACAGCGAAAAGAAACCTGGATTCTGACGTTTGCGGGGACAACGCAGGCGATGCAGATGGAGCAGTATGCGAGAGCGCACGGCCTGCCGGGAAGGATGATCCCCGTTCCGCGGGAAATTACGGCGGGCTGCGGCCTTTCCTGGAAAGCAGCGCCGGAAGAGGGAAAAGAAATCCTTGCGGCACTTCAGACGGCGGGACTTGCCTATGAGGCGGAGTACCGTGTGCTGTTGTAGAGGTGTGAGGTGGAAATGGAAGAAAAAGAAGAAACATTACGACAGAAGCTGCGGTACGACATGCGGCTGCGCGTCAGCCGGACGGATCATGCCTTCGGTCCCGGTGTGGCGGAGCTGATGGAGCATGTGGAAGCAACCGGCTCCCTTTCGAAGGGCTGCAAATGCATGCAGATGGCGTACTCGAAGGGATGGAAAATCTTAAAGCGCGCCGAGGAGGATCTCGGCATCCCGCTGGTACAGGGCAACCGGGGCGGCAGCAACGGCGGCCAGACGGTACTGACCCCGGAGGGAAAAGAATTCCTGAAGCGGTACCGGAAGTTTGAACAAGAAGTCCGCGCAGGCGCCGATGCGTCGTTTCAGAAGTGGTTAGGAACAGAAAGAAAATAACTAGTTTTTACGGGGACACGTTGAACAAAACGGGTCCTTTCCTGTATTTTTATTAATGGAAAAAGCGTTATTCTCGAACAAGAATAACGAAGCAGGCCGCGAAAGACGGAAGAAAACGGCTGCTGCTGAAACGAAAGAAGGAAGACAGCGAAGATGAAAAAGAAAGATCTGATCGTGGTACGGGGAGCAGGAGATCTTGCAACCGGTACGATCCATCGTCTGAAAAAAGCGGGCTTTCGTCTGCTGGTTCTGGAAGCAGAGCACCCGGCGGCGATCCGGCGGCAGGTGGCTTTGAGCGAAGCGGTATATGCCGGCAGTGCCAGGGTAGAGGACGTGGAAGCCGTGCGCATGGACGTGGATCTCGCAGAGAAAAAGAACCGGAAAGAACTTCTGGAACAGGAAATGGAACGGATCTGGAAGAAAGATGGTGTTCCGGTGCTCGTGGATCCGGCGGGACTAAGCATTGCAGCACTTCGCCCGGCCGTCGTGGTCGATGCGATTCTGGCGAAGAAAAATCTCGGGACGACAAAAGAGATGGCGCCGCTTGTGATTGCCCTCGGACCGGGCTTTACGGCAGGAGAAGATGTGGATGTTGTAATTGAGACGAAGCGCGGTCATAATCTTGGACGCGTGATCCGAAGCGGAAGCGCGGTTCCGAACACTGGCATTCCGGGCATCATCGGCGGGTACGGAAAAAGAGCGTGTGATGCATGCACAGGCGGAAGGTATTCTGCGGAATGTGGCTTCGATCGGAGACATTGTGGAAGCCAGGGCTGTGATTGCAGAGATTGAGACAGAAAACGGGACGGTACCTGTGGAAGCATCTCTCTCCGGTCTGCTGCGCGGGCTGATCCGCGACGGCTATCCGGTGACGAAGGGATTTAAGATTGCGGACATCGATCCGCGGCAAGAAGAACTGCAGAACTGCTTCACGATTTCCGATAAGGCGCGGTGCATCGCCGGAAGCGTGCTGGAAGTGATCTGCGGGGAACTGGAATAGATTCAAATAGAAAAAGTGAGGCGTTTCAGATGAAACTGATGAAAACAGAAGACGCGGTAGGCCAGGTGCTCTGCCACGATATTACACAGATTATCAAAGGTGTGACAAAAGATGCGGTATTCCGCAAAGGCCACATCATTACAGAAGAAGATATCCCGGTGCTGTTAAGTGTCGGAAAGGACAACATTTACATCTGGGAAAAGGACGATACAATGCTGCATGAAAATGAGGCGGCACAGATTCTTTACGATATGTGTAAAAACGATCACATGCATCCGTCCGATGTCAAAGAAGGAAAAATTGAACTGATCGCGGACTGCGACGGTCTTTTGAAAGTGGACCGCGAGAAGCTGAAAAAAGTAAACAGCCTCGGCGAGATGATGATTGCGACGCGCCACGGTGATACATACGTGAAAAAAGGCGACAAACTGGCGGGGACGAGAATTATTCCGCTCGTCATCAAAAAAGAGAAGATGGAGACGGCACAGGCAGTCTGTTCCGACGGGCCGATCCTGACCTTAAAGCCGTTCCACAAGAAAAAATTTGCGGTTCTGACAACGGGAAATGAAGTGTATTACCATCGGATCGAGGACACCTTCACACCGGTTATCCAGGAAAAGCTGGCAGAATTCGGCGCGGAGATGATCTTTCATGAGGTTTACGATGATGATGCATCGAAGATCACAGACGGATGCCGACGCGCGATGGAAGCGGGTGCCGATCTTGTCTTCTGCACCGGAGGAATGAGTGTGGATCCGGACGACAAGACGCCGCTGGCGATCAAAAATACCGGAGCACGCATCGTTTCTTACGGCGCGCCGGTGCTGCCGGGAGCCATGTTCCTTCTGGCGTATGCCGAAAACGGAACACCGATCGTCGGCCTGCCGGGATGCGTCATGTATTCGAAACGGACGATTTTCGATCTTGTCCTGCCGCGCCTCATTGCAGATGATGAGGTGACAGCGGAGGAGCTGGCCGGTCTTGGCGAGGGCGGTCTCTGCCTGAACTGCAAGGTCTGCACCTTCCCGAACTGCGGTTTTGGAAAAGGCAGATAAACGATGAAGGATCAGTATGACAGAACGATAGATTACCTGCGGATTTCCATCACGGACGCGTGCAATTTGAGATGCCGGTACTGTATGCCGGAGAGTGCGGCGGGCTGTGCACTGGAGCAGGCGGAACAGAATCCACCGCTTACCGTCGAAGAGATGCTGAAGATTGTGCACGCCGCGGCTGGGCTTGGCATCACGCATTACCGGATTACCGGAGGGGAACCGCTGGTAAGAAAAGAGTGCGTGGAGCTGGTGCAGAAAATAAAAGCAGTGCCGGGCACCGCATCCGTTGGGATCACGACGAATGGCGTGCGCCTGGCATCGTGTGCGAGGGATCTGAAGGCGGCCGGCTGTGACAGTGTGAATGTGAGCCTGGATACCGTGGATGCGGCAGAGTTTGCGGCGCTTACCGGACGCGATGCTCTGGAGCAGGTAAAGCAGGGCATCTGCGCGGCCAAAGAGGCGGGTCTTTTAGTGAAGCTGAATGCGGTGCATCGAAAAGAACTGCATGCGCAGGAACTGATTGAATTTGCAGAGCAGGAAAAAGTCCCGGTGCGGTTCATCGAGGTGATGCCGGTGGGCGCCGGAAAATCGTACGTGGGTCCGTCGAATGAGGCGCTGAAAACAGAGCTGGAACAATGGTATGGGGCATGTACGCCGGACCAGGAAAAAGAAGGAAACGGTCCTGCGGCTTATGTGCGGTACGAAAAGCTGTCGATGCCCGTCGGCTTTATCAGCGCGATCCACGGAAAGTTCTGCGGAAGCTGCAACCGCATACGGCTGACAAGCCGCGGCTTTTTAAAGCTCTGTCTCTGCTATGAGAACGGCGTGGATCTGCGGGAGGTTCTGCAGAACGGAACGGCGGCGGATCTGCGGGATGTGATGGCACAGGCAATCTTAAAAAAGCCGATGGAACACTGCTTTGAGCGGCCGAAGGATATGACAGAGCACCACCTGATGTCCGGTATCGGCGGATGAAATGACGGCGGTTCGAAAAGAAGAGGAAACAAAAGAAATGGGAAAAATCATAGGAATCTGTATCAGTGAAAAACGGGGAACGGCAAAGCACGAGGTGGAAACGGCGAAGCTGGTGGAAGACTGGGGCATCGAGGGCGATGCACACGCCGGGCACTGGCACCGCCAGGTGAGCCTTTTGTCGTATGAAAAAATAGAAGCCTTCCGTGCAAAGGGGGCGGATATTCCGCTCGGCGCCTTCGGGGAAAACCTGATCGTGGAAGGATATGATTTCCGGAATCTGCCGGTCGGCACGCGGTTTTCCTGCGGGGATGCGCTGCTTGAGATGACGCAGATCGGAAAGGAGTGCCACAGCCACTGCGAGATTTTCAAACGCATGGGCGAATGCATCATGCCGCGGGAGGGCGTTTTCGCGGTGGTGCTGCGCGGCGGCACGATTCAAAAGGGTGACACCATCGAACTGGTGACGGAAAAGTAGAACAGAGATCAGACACAAGGAGAGGAAACATGGACGAACTTTACCGGAAACTGCTTGCACAGCTGGAAGAGGGACAGGACACGGTTCTTGCCTTTATCACCGAAGGGGACGGCTCCATTCCGCGCACGACGGGCGCCTATATGCTGGTCGGCCGGGAAGGACGGATTTTCGGAACTATCGGCGGCGGAAACCTGGAATATCAGGCGGTTCTGCATGCGCAGGAGCTGGTGCAGGAGAAGAAAAGTGAATACAGAGAATACGATCTCGGAACCGGAGAGGGGAAGGGGCTTGGCATGGTCTGCGGCGGCAGAGTGAAGGTGTACTTCTATTTTATGAATGGAGCGCACGGCGAAGCAGAAAGTCTGGCGCAGGCGCTTGCGGCGCAGGAGCAGTACCGCAGTTACTGGATTTTTTTTGCGCTGGACGGAACCGGCATCCGCGTGCTGGAAAAAGAAGCGTGGGAAATGCTTCCGGCGGCACAGGAAAAAGCGGGCCACTGCCGGATTCTGGAACTGGACGGGAAAACGTATTACGCCGAGGAATTCTGCTACGACGGAAAGGTTTATCTGTTCGGCGGCGGCCATCTGGCCCAGGAACTCGTTCCGGTGCTGCATCATCTGGATTTCTGCTGTATCGTACTCGATGACCGGGAGGAATATGTGGACAAAGCATTGTTCCCGGACGCCGGGCAGACCATGCTGGTGGATTTTACGAAACTGGACGAGATTCTTTTCGATCCGGAAAAATGATTATCTCGTGATTGTGACACGCGGCCACCGGTGCGATGCGGATGCCGAGGCGTTTGCGCTTCGCACCGGCGCATCGTACATCGGTGTGGTGGGAAGCCGCAGAAAGACAAAGTATGTGCGCGAAAAACTGGAAGCGCAGGGTTTTACCGGAGAACAGCTCGACAGTGTCTATGCCCCGATCGGAATCGAGATCGGAAGCGAGACGCCGGCGGAGATTGCAATCAGCATTGCCGCACAGCTCATTCAGATCCGGTCAGCAAAAAACCGGAAAACGAAAAGGTGCACATCCGGCGCTTCATACGTAAAGATACAAAATGAGGAGTCAATTATCATAGAAAAAGAAAACCGTATCCATTCTTCTGATGGCAGCTATGGCACTTTCTCTTGCCGCATGCGGATCTTCCAATTCCACAGATTCTTCCAGCAAGAGCAGCTCCAAGGCAGAGAGCACATCTGCATCCAGCGCTTCTTCGGAAGCAGAGAGCGCATCCAGCGCCAAGAGCACAGCAGACGGCGAAGTATTTGACGATACCACCGTCACCGTATTTGCCGCAAAGAGCCTGAACTCCGTAATGGAGATGCTGATCAGCGAGTACAATAAGACCCAGCCGAATGTCAAACTGGTTGGAAGCTATGACAGCTCAGGAACCCTGATGACACAAATCGAAGAGGGTGCATCCTGCGACGTATTCTTCTCCGCAGCAGCAAAACAGATGGATCAGCTTGAGGGTGAGAATCTCCTGGTTGAGGGAACCCGCCACAACATCGTAAACAATCAGGTCTGCGTTGTAACCTATGAGGGAAGCAATACAGAAGTTACGGGCCTGGAGGATCTGAACAAGGCATCCAGCATCGCACTGGCAGACGGTTCCGTTCCGGTTGGAAAATACACAAGAGAAGCACTGGTCAATGCAGGCATTCTGGAGAAAGCAGACGACGTATCGGCCATCACAACCCAGCAGGTTTCCGAAGCGCTCGGCGGCGTGGAAATCAATGAATGCGCAAACGTAGGAGCTGTTACTTCCGCAGTTGCAGAGGGATCCAACGAGGTTGGTACCGTTTATTATTCCGATACCTACGGTCTGGAGGACCGTCTGAAGGTTCTGCAGGTCGTTCCGTACGATCTGACCGGAAATGTCATCTACACGGCAGCACAGGTTGTCAACAAAGAGGCAGATGAGACCGAGCAGGCAGCAGCGAAAGACTTTGTAGAGTTTCTGACTTCCGATGAGGCAGCCGCCATCTTCCGGAATTATTACTTTGATACAGAGGTAGAATAAAAAGAAGATCCCACAAAAAACAGCAGGGATTTGGAATCACCGTCCGAAAAAGAAAGATTTCGTTTCTACGGACGGTGGTTTTGCATCAGAGAAAATCCGGGCAGGATGCGTGATGCAGGTATGCAGGGCTGCCGTGGATAGAAAGGAAATGTTATGCAGGAAATACTGGATTTTTTACAGTCACTGGACTGGAGCCCGCTTGTCATTTCGATCAAGACCGGTATTGTGGCGACGATTCTGTCCTTTTTCTTTGGTATTTTTGCCGCGCGTGCGGTGATGAAGCTGCGTCCCGGCGCGCGTGCCGTAATTGACGGCTTTCTGACACTTCCGATGATTCTGCCGCCGACCGTTGCAGGCTTTTTCCTGCTTCTGATTTTCAGCCTCCGCCGTCCGTTTGGTGCTGCACTGTATGAGAATTTCAGTATCAAGGCAGTACAGACATGGCTTGGCTGTATTCTGGCGGCAACGATTATCGCGTTTCCACTGATGTACCGCAATACGAGAGCGGCATTTGAGCAGGTGGATACGAACCTGATCTATGCGGCGCGGACGCTTGGTATGTCGGAGTGGAAGATTTTCTGGAAAGTGGTCATCCCATCGGCAGGTCCCGGCGTGCTCTCCGGTACGGTGCTGGCATTTGCAAGGGCGCTCGGTGAGTACGGCGCGACGTCGATGCTGGCCGGAAATATTCCGGGAAAGACGGGTACCGTTTCCCAGAAAATCGCAATGGTGATTCAGGACGGGGATTATAAAACGGCGGGTTTTTGGTCTGTTGTCGTACTGCTCGTCGGATTCCTTGCGATGACGGCAATGAACCTTCTCGGTAACCGGAGAAAGAAAAATCAGAAACAGTGGTAGAGGATAAAGAATGGCGCTTGAAGTAGATATTAACGAAAAGCTGGACGGATTTTTTATGCATATGCAGTTCCGGGCGGAGCGGGAGATTTTTGCGATTCTCGGCGCGTCGGGCTGTGGAAAAAGCATGACCTTAAAGTGTATCGCCGGAATCGAAAAGCCGGATGAAGGGCGGATTGTCCTTGACGGCAAGGTGCTGTTTGATTCGGAGAAAAAAATCAATCTGCCGCCGCAGAAGCGGAAAGTCGGTTATATGTTCCAGGATTACGCCCTGTTTCCGCATATGAATGTTGTGCAGAATATTGAGGCAGGCATGGGAAAACGGCCGGACCGGAGCCGGACGGAATCGTTGATCCGCCAGTTTCAGCTGGAAGGGCTGGAGAAAAAGATCCCGGGACAGCTTTCCGGCGGACAGAAACAGCGCGTCGCGATGGCACGGATGCTCGCAGCAGAGCCGGAGCTGATTCTGCTCGACGAGCCGTTTTCAGCGCTCGATACCTATCTGAAATGGCAGTTGGAGCAGGAGATGTACAAACATCTGAAGGAGGCCGGAAAACCGGTCATCTTCGTATCACACAACCGCGATGAGGTGTACCGCCTCTGCGATACGGTCAGCTGTATGAACCGGGGAAAGATGGAAGTCATGGAACCGCTGAAGGAATTTTTCCAGAATCCGAAGACGCGCACAGCGGCAATTTTGTCGGGCTGCAAGAACATTTCGGCGGCCGAGCGGGTGGATGCGCACACGCTGCGGGCCGTGGACTGGGGCGTAACGCTGCACGTAAAGGAGCGGGAAATTGCAGACGATATCCGCGCAGTCGGCATCCGGGCACATTTTCTGGCCACAGTAGAAAGGCCGGGTGAGGAAAATGTATTTCCGGTCAACGAATCCGAAATCTGGGAAGATCCGTTTGAATGGAACATTTCGTTCCGGAAGAATGCCGAATGCAGCTGGCTGCAGTGGAAGATCGCAAAAACAGACTGGAGCCCGGAAATGGGGATTCCAAAGGAGCTGTATCTGAAGGAGGAAGATATTCTGCTGCTGACGGATTCCTGATGCTGGTGTGACAGATTTGGATAAAAAAAGATTGTTTTCGAAATCGTGATCGTGTTTCGAAAACAATCTTTTTTCATCGTTTACAGATTCATTACATGGTGATCCAGCCGAATGCATTTGCCACGGAACTGAACAGAATGATCAGTGCAAACGCCGGGCAGAGATACTGGATCATGACAAGAAAGATTTTCTTTCTGCGGAAGCGGCTCTCACCGTGGATGATTTCTTCCTCGATTTTTGCCACACCGATGACTCTCGAAACGAGAAGACAGGTGGCAATGGCAGCAATTGGCATCATCACGGAGTTCGTCAGGAAGTCGAAGAAATCCAGGAACTGCATGCCAAGAATGGTGACGGAGGAAAGCGGTCCGTAGCCAAGGCAGGAGAGCGTTCCGAGCGCAATCATGATAACGCCGATCAGAACGGTCGATTTTTTACGGCCCCAGCCGAGCTCATCCTCAAAGGTGGAAACGGCGCTTTCTGTCAGTGCGATGGAGCTGGTCAGTGCGGCAAACAGCACCAGAAGGAAAAACAGAATACCGATCACAGTGCCAAAGCCCATATTGGCGAATACCTTCGGGATGGTGATAAACATCAGGGAAGGTCCTGCCTGCAGGGTATCCGGATTTCCGCCGGAGAAGGCAAAGACGGCAGGAATGATCATCAGGCCTGCCATGATCGCAATGGCAGTGTCAAAGATTTCGACGTTGCGTGTGGAATCCTCAATCGAGGTGTCTTTTTTCATGTAGGAGCCAAAGGTGATCAGAATACCCATCGCAATCGAGAGGGAGTAGAACATCTGTCCCATGGCGGCAACAACGGACATCCATGAAAAGTTTTTGAGGTTCGGAACAAGGAAATACTTCACGCCTGCCAGTGCGCCAGGTCTTGTTACGGAATAAACGGCAATGATAACGGAAAGGACGATCAGAATCGGCATCATCACCTTGGAAACGCGTTCAATGCCGTTTCGCACACCGGCGTAGATGATGGCGACCGTAATAAGGCAGAAAACGGCAAAACAGAGCTCTGTGGAAACTCCGTTTGAGATGAAGCCGGAAAAATAGCCGTCCTCTGCGAGCAGGGTACTGTTGCCCTTCACGTATTCGATCAGATATTTGATGACCCATCCTCCGATGACAGAGTAGTATGGAACGATCAGAATCGGGATAATGGCGTTGATCCAGCCCCCGGCGGAAAGCCATTTCGATTTGCCGAACGACTGGAAAGCGCCGACCGGGCTTTTTCGTGTCATGCGTCCGATGGCGGACTCGGCAACGATCATGGAGTAGCCGAAGGTGAGCGCCAGCAGGATATAAATGAGGAGGAAAATTCCTCCGCCGTATTTTGCTGCGAGGTAGGGAAAACGCCAGATATTTCCAAGTCCGACGGAAGCGCCTGCTGCAGCCAGCACGTAACCGATTTTGCCGGAAAACGAGCTGCGGGATTTGTTGTGTTTGTTCATAGAGTTCCTTCCTTTTGTGTGTTACAAAAATTTTGGGTTTATGGTCAGCTCTTGAAGATTTTTTATGCTGACACCATAAAGAAGATTGTAACATTATTGGGAAGGAAAGTCACTACTAAATTTTTATTTTTTGTCTGTCCGGCAGGGATTCCCGGCCAGTTCCGCCATCAGCTCCGGCACGGTGGTCATGTGATCGAGACGCCATGCATTTTCTCCGCAGAAAAGGAGAGCGTTGTCGGTATCGCCATCGGCAGCGCGGGTCAGGGCAGTGGTAATACAGTAGGGAATGGAGGCTTTGTCGCATTTTTTGAGGCACTGGTAGCAGTGTGAGATTTTTTCCCGTTCCTGTTCGCGTTCCGTCAGAAACGGATTGCGGATTGCGCGGCCCGGCATGCCG